>Ga0315915_1000095_pt1 | contig 62282 bp, 35 predicted proteins | sample MpolbnodulesMG_FD_207738 | JGI IMG/M metagenome (GOLD analysis project Ga0315915, IMG submission 207738) | Medicago polymorpha root nodule microbial communities from Los Angeles, California, United States - branched nodules | ecosystem: Host-associated > Plants > Roots > Nodule | place: USA... | reverse complement strand
AAGCATGACAAGGATCAGAATAAAGATTGTAATCAACGCAGGAAGAAGAGTGATAATAGTAGACAATGATTGAAGTGATTAAAAAATGTGGGGAGAAGTCTAGATTATCATTCCATACTAGAATGCAACCCACGCCTTTTGTTACAACCCATTTTGATTTAGAAGATGTTGCGAGTGTCACAATGCATAACTAAGCAAAAGACAGGGGCCATCTTCATTGTATTTTTTTTTACCTTAAAAACTTCAAATCACTGTCACTATTACATAAATCTATATTCTTCCTACTCAAACCTTTTACTGTATAGACATCATTTCCTTGCTGTTTCAAAACTATACTTGTGCATAGAAAAATAAACCTAAAAGAAAAAATGCAAACGTTGTTGTAAACAGGTTGAAAGATGTTTTTTGATTGTACCCAAGTTAAAAATGATTATCAAAACAAAACTGTGGTTCTTTGGTTGAAGAAGAAAGGAACAACATGATGTACAAAGCGCCGCCAGTGGAATGTACATACGTAGGGAAGTAGAAGAAGCATGCTGGTTAAGGCTTTCAGTTGACTGAAAAGTAGGGTTGTGTTTGGATTGGTCCATAGTGCCATTGGATTTTAGCCCAAAAATAAATACAACCAAGGACATTGCTATTGGCACCCCACAAAAAATAAAAAATTAACAGTGTCAATTTTGACAACATTTGGAGACAAGGTGGTTCATCATTGAACCACTTAGACAATTCCTCCATTTTTTATTTTTTTGAGGAAAGACAATTCCTTCGATTTGTCTTCTAAAATGCGGTATTTTACCGAAATCACACTTTAGTTGTGTATTTTAGTAATTGGGTTACCCATTGTTTTCAAGTCGACTCAAACCACTTTGACTATTGTTTTGTCCATCTTATGGCTTTCTTACGCATACTATTTTTTCTCAAAATATTATTTGTTGGGATTATATAATCCGAACAGCATCTCGGATTATATAATCTGAACAATATAAAAGTTGTTGGTAGACAGAGCACTTAGAAATGTTTGTGTGGGTCTCATTAGTCTGAACTGCTTGCATCGTGGCACCACTATAGCCTTGCAAAAAAATTAATTCCCTAAAAAAAAAATAATTCAAATATTACAATAAATTAAATAAAAATAACTAATTAAATTAAGAAATTCATAAATGATGAATTATATTATATCAGTCAAATGCAAAATAATCCAGTATTTTATTACATACTAAGTTACTTTCAATATTATTATACTCGTTTTTAGAATATAAAATCCAAAACTTTAAAATGATCCCATTTATAATACAAATAAATAATTCATAAAAGTTAAAATATTATAATAATATTTATATTTGGCAATAAAAAATCATTTGTAGATATAAACAAAATAACAATTTTTTTATGGAAAAATAACAAAGAGATAATTGTCACTTTTAGCCCTAAATGTGTAACTAGTATTCTAAAATGATCTCTCATTGTGCATTTCATTAGTCAAAATAACCTCTAACGTTAAAATAGTTTATCAATGTCAACATTAACTCTTTTCATATAGGAAATGACATAACATCAAGTAAAAAAATACTTATAGAGACTAGTATGACAATAAGTAAGTACATTGAAGAACTAATATGACAATATTAACAAAACATTTTAACCTCATAAACCATTTTGATTAACGAAATGCAACATCAGAGATTAGTTTAAAACTTTGATAAATTCAAAGATTATTGTGTTTACTTGTTACACATTCAGCAATCAAATTGACTATGTCTCAAATAACAAATGCATACATAACTTATAATTTCAAAATAATATTAATAATTTGGTTAAAAAATATTACTAATAATTAATTGTATGGGAATGTGACACACATTTTTTTTTTATTTTGTTTGACTCAATGTATCCCTCCTTTGGTCTTGTACTTGTACCAGCCACTTTTAGTCTTGTACTTCTTTTTGAAAAAAAAACTTGTAGTCTTGTACTTGTTGACCGAGGGGCATACACAATTGGTGCTACAAGAGGAAAAGAAGAGACGCACATTTCGCGCTGTCCCCTGAACTGAACTGAAGCAAGCAACACACAACAAAACTTGGCGTCGTCTCAGCTTCCAAATCAGCATTCCCTATCCTTGGGAAAAATAAATTAAATATTGAAAAGCACACGTTACCCAACATGTTGGATAATTTTTTATTTTATTTTTCAATACTAATAATTAATATCGTTTTCATTATCAAACAAGCCATCTTTCTTTTTTTTTTAACAAAAAACAAGCCATCCAATTAAAAAAAACTAGTCATCGTGTGGCCGAAATTTTAAATTTTGTCAAAATAAAAAAAAACCAATCCATATTTTAAAATATGTTTATTTAATTTAAGAACATAGATCTAAATCGATCATTCATTATTTTCTCGCAGTCCAATTTAGTCTTTGACAAAAAATAAACTCAAATTAATTTTTGACACTTTCATATCGGTGATAGATTAGTTCCTAACTCATACATAAAAAATAAAATAAAAAATAATGAATAAATTCCAAATGCATACCCATATATAAAACAAATATCATCCAAAAACGCTTAGATGAGATGACACGAATCTCTTCTAATTTAACAAGGTTCTGGGTTCGACTCCAACATTGGACATGCAACAATGTTAAAACTCCTAGAGAGAACTTGTCGAGCTTGCCGTCCATTTGGGTCCTAAAAAGTTCAAGGGATTAGCCTCCAAAAAATAAAATTAAACGAATATGTAATTTTAATATATTTTTTGTTTCAATTATACATTTCATTTATCCGTAAAAAATTATATCTTTTATTTAAATTGTTATATTTTCTTTTTTACACGTCTTATAACATTATTTAAAATTTTAATAAAAGAATTTATTCGCATTTACAATAAGAACAACCCCACTACAATAGAAACAATAATACACATTTCCTCAAAAAAAAGTAAAAAAAATAATACACACACTTTAAACGAATCTTAATTGTCAAATAAAAAAGTTAATCAAATGTGATAAAATAGATTCACGGTCAAAAATTTATTCAAAAAAAAAAACATACAGTCAAAAGTTATTACGTGTTCGTCTTATCGTTTTTTTAAGTGACGTGTACGTCTTATCGTTAATCTTTACAAAAGTATAATAATGTAATAAAATAATTTTTGTTGAATATTAAGTGCATGAATTTTAATTCTTTTTTCCCTTTTATACGGATTCTATAACAAATACAGTTATTTTGTTTTTGTTAAGGAAAAATACAGTTATTTATTATCTATCTTCCATATAAAAAAAACAATAAATCATCAAAACAATAAAAAATAATAACTCGGTCAAAACAAAATAAAAAAAAGAATTGTAAATTCCAAACACACCTAACGTATCATACACACACCACAACACAAGCTTCTTCTGCTTCATTGTTTCATTCATCTTTTCTCTCCCAATTCAATTCAAAATTTTCACACACCGTGTTTTCTCAGAATCTCTCATTCCGCTTATTTCAATAATCGCTTTTGAGATCGAAACCAACTTTTCAATCCCCCATCAAATTTCTTCACCTTTCCGTTTCTCTTCCAAACGGAATATTAAAAAACCACTCAGTTTTTTCCGTTTTCATTATTCCGTTCGCTTCATCGTTCGATTTCATCCTTTTTGAATTAGGTTTAGGGTTTCGAATTGCGAAATTCGTAAATCCTGAATTGCGTTGGTTATTGTGATTTTTTATTAACGTATTGAACAAGGAGGTTTTGGAATTGTGAGAATTTTGATTACATTGTTTTGAAATTTGAAATTAGGGTTTTCAGATGAAACGAAATAGTTGTTTTATGAAATGGTGATTAAACGTAGTGTTAAAGTTAAAATGCCGAAATTGAAACGTTGTAAATTGGATGAGCCTCATTGTGAAGATGAAGAACATGAAGGTTGTTCAGGGAGTCAGAAGAAGCATAAAGTGAATGGGTTTAATTCTGAAGTGGATTTTGATACTGGTTCTGCTTCATGGAACAGTGAAGTTACAAATAATGGTGTTGTTGGCGAAGTTGAATTGAATTCATCGCGTAAAACGGTGAAAGTACGGTTCTCGTGTGGTGGTCCTCAGGTGCTTCCGTTGAGCTTTGAAGACGATGGTAAGGTTATGGTGAAGACCGGGAATAATGGTTCTGGTTCCGGTCTTAGTTTCGAGGGTGCAGATGAAAAGATAAACAGGAATGTTGGAACGAGGAAAGATGTCTATAGGCTGGAGGAATTTACTTTGGGTGATATTGTTTGGGCGAAATGCGGGAAGAGGTTTCCGGCTTGGCCTGGTGTGGTGATTGATCCTCTCTTAGAGGCTCCTCAATCCGTCATAGACTGTTGTGTTCCGGATACACTTTGTGTGATGTTTTTCGGTTATTCGAAAAATGGAACAAGGGTAATTGTTTCTATGAAAGTCTTGCTTATTTATTATTGTATTGTAAATTTGAGTTTTCGATTCTGCGTTTTTGGTGTTGAACTCTAAAAGAATTATGAATGGACAGGATTATGCTTGGGTGAAGCAGGGAATGGTATTTCCCTTTGCAGAATTCATGGACAGGTGTGTGTGGTTACATGGTACTTGCTACAGTTGTTTCTGTTGGATTACTGGAGATTTAATCAGCAAGTTTTTTTATTTTTTTATTTATGTTTTTTATTTTTTTATTTTTTTATCTTTGTTCAGATTTCAGGGGCAGACACAATTGTTCAAGAGCAAACCGAGTGACTTTCGGAAGGCGTTGGAGGAGGCAAAGTTGGCAGAAGATGGTATTCTGGAATCACAGTTGAGAGCGGAGGAAATGACTGACGTAGAAGCACATCCTGATAAACATCAACAGGTCTCAGCTTCAAATATTGATCGAGAATATTACTGCCAAGATAAGGTGATTTTTTATTTTTTTTTACTTTTGTGTGTTTTGCATTAGAAAGTGGTTTATTTATTGGGATTTGATTTTTTTATTTTTATTTTTTTTAACAAACTAGTGAAATATGTGTAGTTGTATACTATTACAGGACTAATGCTAACAATGAATAATAATTGGCAAACATTATCTGAGAGAATAACATGATCAATTGAAATTTGAGAAAACATTCAAAGATTACCCTAATCTTAATGATAAAAAATATCACAAATAGATCGACTTAACTGTTTTTTCATTTTTGTTTTTTTAAACTGTCAATGTTAGTATTGTTAGTTTTTATGTTGAGGGTGGGGATCAACTCTTGACCTCCTTATCACTCCACTTTTTAACTCTCCCAAGTCCCCACCCTAGCCACCAAACCATTTTTATATCCAATATATAAATTATGTGATTATGTGTAGTTATGTGCAGGATAATAAAGTTCAACCATATAGGAATTAGGAGAGAGTATGAGGTGTTTATATATCTTTTAAGCCCAGCGCTTCAATTGTGTGTGTCTTTGCAAGTATGTGGCGGGGTGAGTACTACAGTATCATAACTACAACTATTCCCCTAGATATAAGTGAGTAAGCCATACAAAATGTACTCATTCAGGGGCAGCACTATTGTCAAATAGCGGCTATAACGTAGTGAAATTTTGAACAAACTGCTTTTGTTGTGTTATACACGATTCAGTCTAAAACGTTGAAAAATAATGGATATAGTGTAACAAAATTTTATCTAACTTATATTTTCTGCAACCCGCGGTTGACAACACCTTTAGAGGGTAAGTTTTGACCCATGGTCAGGCAAGCTCTATCTGTGCATAGTTTTTTTAGTTTTTCATGGCCATCATGAAATATTAAAAGGACTAATAATTGTAAGCGTTTACAACTGGTATCTATTACTCCAAACTTACAAAGCATTTAGCTGAACAAAAGACAGGTAATTAATATTGAAGCATGTTTCATAACCTTGAACCAAACAGGTTTAGAGATAAATTGAAATCATAGAGACTGTACAAATTTGTAATTAATATTGGTGACACGTGTATTGCGAACTGATAGGTCCATTTTTCTGAGCATTATACATTTTAACAAGTTTAGGATATGAATTTATTGATAAAACTAGTTGAAATGGAGATGTAACACTTGTACTGTTCCAGTCGTATTGATAAAACAAGTTGAAATGGAGATGTAAAACTTGTACTGTTCCAGTCGCTACAGACTTGTAGATACTATTTATCAACGGATTTTTATGACCTTGGATGAAATTGACTTGACTTCAAAATGTTTTTCTCTTGTCTAGAATAAATACTTAACAATTCTTTCTGAGAATATCTTTCAATAAACCTGTATGCGAAGTTCCAATAGTCCATTCTAAAATGCAGATTGTAAGTCTTTTGTTGTTTTCTTGTGTTTTTATGTTGCTTTGTCCAGTAATTATGCTGAAAATAAGATTAGGATAAGAGTTGACTGTAAAAAATTGTATCTCTTATCGACTCTGGTCATTTGTTTATTTTTATCCACTGAATATATTGTGCAGGATGCCAGATGTTGTGCTAGCTGTGGTTTGATGTTGCCATGCAAAACCATGAAGAAGGTTAAGGATTCAAGTCATGCACCACAATTTCTATGCAAACATTGTGTCAAGGTTATACAGAAAGGCTTAATAGTGCTTCAAAATTTTCACTAATTTTTTTTTCAATGTTAGATGATTTTAAAAAAGTTATATTGTGCTATTACAGTTACGAAAATCAAAACAATATTGTGGAATTTGCAAAAAGATTTGGCACCATTCAGATGGTGGGAATTGGGTGAGACTGTCTGTTGTCAATTTATTTTAATATACTTTTGGTACAATAAATTCAAATTTTGATATCTTTTGGGAGCTCTTTGAATCAGGTATGTTGTGATGGTTGCAATGTATGGGTGCATGCTGAGTGTGATAAGATTTCTACCGAAAATTTCAAGGTGCTGTGTCGTGGTTAATATGGAACATTATACTAATTTCATATGATTGCTTTTTAAAACTTAGTTGGTTCACAAAGTGATTGAAATTCAATTTAAATGACTGGCTTCTGGTTGCAGGATCTGGAAAATACCGATTACTATTGTCCAGATTGCAAGGAAAAAATGAATTGTAAATTACCGGAATTGCCAACATACAAGCCAAAAATCAAGTACATATTAACCATCCATTTCTGTTTTCTTCTTCTAATCCAGGGTATTCAGCATTTTATTTTATACTTTGAATCTTACTGTGTGATATTTTTGACACAGATCAGTGATGAGTAGCCAAAACATTGTGGTACCTGAGAAGTACAGATCAATGGAGAATAGTCAAAACGGTGTGGTACCTGAGAAGTTAATGGTGGTGTGCAATGGAATGGAAGGAATTTACATCCCAAAGCTTCATTTGTAAGCCATTAACCCTGCTTGGATATTATGGGATTGATAATCAACACACACACACACATTTATATTTCTGTGTATATTCTGTTTTAATGCATATAAATCTATTTTATTTATGATTTTGCGTTTAACTATTACATTAGCATAAGTCCAGTATTACTTGAAAAAGTAACTACTCTCAGTCTGGATTGGTCTACAAATCTGACTATGATCTTTACCATCAAAACAGTTTGTTGTGAATGGATATAATTTCTTTATCAAAGACTACCATTGATTTGTTTGTGATTGCATTTTTCAGAATTATGTGCAAGTGTGTCTCTTGTGATTCAAGGAAGCGGACACCGAGTGAATGGGAAAGACACACTGGAAGCAGAGCTAAAAAATGGAAATACAGTGTGAAAGTGAAAAGCACAATGCTACCACTTGAAAAATGGGTTTGTATTAGTTCTTTCTATATCAGAGTCATAACAAATATGTATGCTGGTTTTGAATGTGACATGGTTATTATTGTGCCTTTCTTATTTATTATGAGGTGCTTTTTTCTCATTTTTTACTCACATAAACTACAGATCACAGAGCACATTCCAGAAGATGGAGTTTCCCAGGATTTAGATCAGCAGCAGGTGCTTGCCTTTTTGCAAGGTAAGTGTTCATTTAATAAACCAAAGCCTTGATTTTTTCTAGTTTACCATGTTTTATGAAACATTCAGTTGCGCATCACTTGCATGCTTTCCCTTGAATATATCCGAAGGCAGAGATTTATTTACTTTTACTCGTTATGACAGAGAAGTATGAGCCCGTTCATGCAAAATGGACGACTGAAAGATGTGCTATTTGTAGATGGATTGAAGACTATGAGGATAACAAAATTATCATCTGTAACAGGTGTTTCAGTTATTGTTGATCTTTACCTTGTAGTTGTAGAATTATTTTGGATGATTCATTTTTTGTTTCAAATTTACTAGGCATTAAAGGTAGTGATGTCAGTTATATAGATTTTCTGGTTTATTATGCAGATGCCAAATAGCAGTCCACCAAGAATGCTATGGTGCAAAGCATGTTCAGGATTTTACTTCCTGGGTGTGTAGAGTATGCGAAACTCCCGATGTTGAAAGAGAGTGTTGCCTTTGTCCAGTAAAAGGTACGTCAATCTAGTATTTTGGGTCAGTTTGAACTCTTTTTGTTCTTACATCTGTATACTGTGATAAGTTTTTCATAAAAGTAGCAAATGGTGGATCCTGCACTCCAATTCTGAGATGTGAAAAGAGAACTTTTTATTCATTTAATGGACCGACTTTCTATTATTGAAACAGTCTGCTTTACTTTGGTGAATGATCATTACCTAATGTAAATTTTTTTTCCTCATTTTCATGAAGTTATGGATAATCCTTTTAACGCATGATGCGGATAATTGAATCTATATAAAAGTCTTGACATGATAAATTTTCCTATTGCACAATCCTCGTTCTTTGCTCCTTGTATTTTATCTTGTGCTAATTTGCTTTTGCTATATATGGAAAAATGATTTGCAGGTGGTGCTCTGAAGCCAACTGATGTCGAGATGTTGTGGGTTCATGTAACATGCGCTTGGTTTCAACGTGAAGTTGTTTTCAAAAACCCTGAGGTCATGGAACCTGCCCTCGGAATTCTTAGAATTCCTTCTAATTCCTTTGTGAAGGTGAGATGACGGGCTATAAGTTGATCTTATCATAGTTTATCGATTGGTTTCAGCTAGAATGTTGACCTGTGTGATGCATGAGATTAATTTTAGATAGAATAATATCTTCAATTATTGCACACTTTTATAAGTAAACAATTAGGAATGTATGTAAACTAAAACTTGGACACAGACCCAATATATAGAAGAATGTGTCAATTAGAAGTCTTGCATAAAGATGAAAACTACCAGTTGATTATATCCCGAATGCATACTGGATGATTCTAAATTTTATTTGGCTGAGAGTCCAAAATGTACCAGAATGCATACTGGGCATAGTGTTCTGTTTTTTTGTATATCTTTAACTCGATATATTTACACAAGTTGTACTCTACTTGACATTCGAACCAAAAGGCTTCATTCTTATGTATTTTTGGATGACTATTCTCAAAGTTCATCCCTCTGAAGTACTCTCTGCTCAAATGTAATTCAACTCTAAATTCACTATATAATTTTCCACCTTCAGTTATATCCTTTTCTTCATTTATTCAGTAAGATAGTGACATAGTTGTAATTTAAATTACACTTGGCGTTCCCTTCCATTTTTCTTTTATATTTAGGCTGGGCTGTACTCATAAACTAATGTTAATGTTTCTTGTCCACTGTGACTGCAGACTTGTGTAATTTGTAAACAAAGCCATGGTTCTTGTACAAGTTGTTGCAAGTGTTCTACTCATTTTCATGTAATGTGCGCATCAAGAGCTGGGTATACCATGGAAGTAAGTTTCATGTTTCTTTCAAGTTGATTAGGTTGATCAGAAATATTTGCTTTTTTCTTGATTTGTTCCTTCCTAGTCTCCTCTCTTTCTTTCGGAGGACTGGTGCATCCTTTGCGGTTCATCCAGAATAAATAATTTTTATGTATTTGAATTTATTCATGTGAGGATTACAAGAGCTTGGGAAATATGTTAATATTGTTTAACCTTAACTTACAGTTGCATTCCATGGTGAAGAATGGGACTACAATAACAAAGAAGATAATATACTGCGCAGTTCATAGGTTTGTGCTCTAGTGATTCGATTATATATATTTTGTTATCTTCCTTTTTATTAATGATGTTTTATATGATAATTCATTATCAGAGTCCCAAGTCCAGATTCTGTACTGGTTTCACATTCATCCCTGGGGATTTTTGCTCCCAGAACTTTGATTGAAAATCACAAAGGATGCTTCCGGGGATCTAGGCTGGTCTCATCAAAGAATATAGAGCTCAATGAAGGTTCATCCCATGAAAATAATAGAGTCGAGCCATTTTCTACTGCGAGATGTCGTGTGCACCTAAGGTCTTCAAATAAGGTGACGATTCTATACATACTATATTATGGCCATAATAGTGTATTAACTGACCTATTCTTTTGCTTTTATTATGTTTTGTTTTATTTTATAATTTTTGGGGAAGAAATGATAATTTAACTTATTCATTCGTCCGATATACAAGGATGCAATATTTAAGCAAAATTGGTTAGACGAATACCTATGATGCACAACGACAATACGTTTATCAGATACAATACATATCTGATACAATGATACATGATACACCGTTCTTTACAAATTATAGGATACAATACATTCATGATATATATGCCAAAACTACAAACTATAATATTGAAGTAGATATCTAGGATGTCGATCATGCCAGCGTGGAACAGTGGCCAGCCACCACTAGTAGACTAGGTGTATCAAACAATAAGGGTGCATGAGGTGTGTTGGTTTTCGCAGCAGTGCGGCGTGGTTTTTTTCACAAAAGTGAAAGCGCATTTTGCACGGTAAAATTAGAGACGTTTCAGGGACATTTCTGGTATTTTGCACACTAAAAACCCTAATCTTCCTTTCCTTTCACGTTCCCTACACAAACTTCCTCCGCTTTGCGGCAGCAGAGACCTCTGTGTGACCCGGACGCTGCTGAACCACTTTGTCGACCCCAGCATTGTGCAGCAACCATACCAGGACATTCTGTTATTTGTGCAACAACCTTTAAAATTCATCTCAGACCATAGTTTAACTGTTTAAGTCGTAGGGACTTAAACTTGTTTGTTCCCTTGACTTTTGTTGATTTACATGTATGTTTTTAACAAGCTTATGAATATCTCGATATTATGAATATCGAGATATTATGTTAGCATCATAATTTATATAGTAGGATTAGTTTCTGATGTTAGAGTATTTTATGTTATCTCCTAAGATTAGTTATCATATTACTTGGTTATTATCATGATTTTCCCCCTTATTTTCTATTTATTTAGGATTAGGAGTCCTGCATTCCTGTAAATAGGGGTTAATGTTTAGTCTTTTGTGTCATCAAATTATTAGCAGTAATATTAAACCATCGTAATATTCAAAATATTTATTATTTTATTGTCATCATTTTTTGTTTAAAAGTTAAAACCCATAACTTCACCATATAGTATGCAGTAACATCTTTATTCCTTTTTAGACTGCCAGGGACAAGTTTTAAGTTAAAAAAATCTATGATCAGTTTTCTAGGTTACAATAGTAGTCTCAAATAGTTCCTCGAACATCATTGGCTGTCAGCAAGGCTTCTCAACGGAATTTTGATATTTTCATTTTTGCACCGAAGGATCATTTTTTCTTTGTTGTATAGTGTCTTCGGTTGGATACTTTTGTTTTCCTTCTCATCCAGTGTGAATTTCACAGAATGAACCCATTCAAGATAGTTCTCCCCATTAAGTTTTACATTAACGAGTTGCAAGTTGCAACCTTGAGACAGGGCATCAATCAAAGATGAGGAAAAACCTAGTTGGCTGCTCCTTGATGGTAGAGGTTTTTGAGGGTTTTAGGGTTTCTTCTGTCATGGCCGTCTTCACATTTGTGGGAAGGTTTCTTCCGTCATGGTAGAGGTTTTAGAGGGATACAGGATTTCTTCTGTCATGGCCTTTTTCACATTTGTGAGAAGGTTTCTACGTCAGAGCAAGATGATCTGAATCTGATCCCGTGTAATTTTTGGAGTGTAAATGACAATTTTATTTCTTATTTATTTGAAGTTGTACTAGAATGATAAATACTACCAATTTGCTACAATCAGGTAAACGGAAATACAGATACTAAGGATAATATACAAAACAGAAAATGGATCAGTTCTTAATCAGATAATTCAGATTCTAATCTAATCTAAACTAATTCAAGTTGTTATATCTAATTGCTAACAAGCTTCTACTTATTTATAAAGTCAACGTAACCTTGGTTATTTTGTCATATCAGTGGCCATTCTTCAATGTTAAATCTCAACATTATCTATTTTTTTTGTCAATTTGGTCTCTTTACCACATTTTGTCCCATATTGCCAGAGAGCTGATGTTGCAATTATTCATTTGCTGAGGGGACCCAGTCTTCATTCTTTAGGTGAAATAACTCAATTGAACAACTATAAGGTAATTTTCACGGTCAGCATGATATATGTTTGACTTCATGCTTTTGAAATAAATAACCTGGTCTTGCTTTTGACTGTAAAATGTGAAAGAAAAATGTTAATTTAATATTTTATAATATTGATTTGTGATAGGATGCTGAAGTATTTACTTCTTTCAAGGACCGTCTTCACCATCTGCAGGTATTACATATATTTTCATTTGCTAAAATTAATTGCTTGAATTGCTTATCTCAATTTTTAAAATCCCGTCTCTTATTTTTTTTAATTTGAAGTAATTTTTTAATGTTTTGTAACAGAAAACTGAAAATCTTAGAATTTGCTTCGGAAAGTCGGGTATTCATGGATGGGGTCTCTTTGCTCGAAGAGATCTACAAGAAGGAGATATGGTAACTTACTGTGTATTATTTTGATTAAGATGGTTTGCTGCAATTTCTTGTGAAGAAATAGAGTTCATGCTTGTTATGTTTGTCCGCAGGTTGTTGAGTATCGAGGTGAGCAGGTAAGGCGTAGTGTCGCTGATCTGAGGGAAGCAAAATATCGTTCAGAAGGCAAAGATTGCTATGTGAGTCTCTTATTTAAGACCGACTGTACTACCTGTCTGTATTCTGCTTAACATAGTGAAGCCTATAATAGTCACATTCAGAATGACATTATGTTTCATTTGTGTTATTTTGATTTCTATATTTGGTTCAAATGCCTGCATTAGATGGGTTGATGATTGCTGATAACATTTGAATTCATTCACTGCTATTCATAACACTAACTAATATATATTATGCAGTTGTTTAAGATCAGCGAGGAGGTTGTCATCGATGCAACACACAAGGGCAATATAGCACGTTTAATAAACCACTCTGTACGTTTTTATTGGAATCTACTTGCAATGCGGGTTTTATTAAATATTGACTGAAAATTCTATGACTTGAGCTCAACTGTCCATTATGTTTTTTTTTTTTTGGATATCAATTATGTGACTTTATATAAAGATATGTTACAATAGCAAACAAAAAGCAGTATACTAATGTTCACTCTGATTTACTTTCAGTGCACGCCAAACTGCTATGCAAGGATTTTGAGTTTGGGTAATCAAGGGAACCGGATTGTTCTTATCGCGAAAACCAATGTTTCTGCTGGTCAAGAACTTACGTAAGTTTCGTTCTGGATCCATGTTTGCGTATATTTCAATGTGTACTCTCACATCTCCAAGCATGCATGGTATGTGGTATACTTGATTAACTTATTTTTCTCTGATGTTTTAACAGGTATGATTACTTGTTCGATCCAGACGAGCCAGAAGAACTGAAAGTTCCCTGCCTTTGCAGAGCTCCCAACTGTAGAAAATTTATGAACTAGGTTTAGCATTTTTTGCTCCTTGAGCGATTTCAGTCATCTAACCATTGGGTAAAATTTTGTTCATTGAGCTTTTTGTTTTTATTTTTTTACCAGTTTAGTATAATTTGTATATAATTTTATATATGTAATTAAATAGGAAACTTCTGAGCAATTGAGCTGGAGGCATTTTTGTAACTTGCCACATGGTTCCTTTATATTCTCCAAATTCTTTTGACATTTGGAAGAAATGCTCATTGAAGACAAAAGGTGTATAGGAGCACACATATACTCTACTCAGTGCTTTTCTGGTTCTGCAGCGAAACAGTTGGCCATATCTCTTATACAGTCATACTTTATTTGGCATTTTTCAAAAGAGAAATCAATATCTGGTCATTGGTTTATGCTTTTTTAAACTTTAAAACAGTTGAATGAACATATTTTTTAAGAGAATATTACTATATTGGTTTCTTTGACCATTAGTGTGCCTAGGTTTGGATTGTAAAATATTGGAACCCGCGTTTTGCTTATATATTATGGTACGAATAAAATCAACGACATTGAAACCAAAACGAAAAGGTCATTGAGATTGAAACAAGACATAATTGAGTCTATTTAGGCTATGTGTGAGGAGTCTGAGAGTTGAGTTTCAGTGAAAAAGGTCGATAAAAACTTACTTTTCATTTTTCAGAAAATATAATTTCTTTTTTGAATTTGAAGGAAGAAAATAAAATATAAATAAAAAGGGCGATTCAAATATTGTGATCATCTATTACATCATTCTCCCTAAAAAAATTCTTTTACATATTTTATAAAATCTCAAATATATTTCAGGATATAGGTTACACATATTATGTGATATCTTACCACAAGAACCCACTAATGAAAACACATACTAAAATTATTATTTTTAACTTTTATTATATGTGTAACCTTATTTGATAAATAAAACATGAAGTTTAGCTTTGTTAAGGACATGTTCGAGATTCGAACCCCAAACACCAAAAAGAAAAGACAACATGAAACTTGTACAATAATTACAATCTGAGTCCAGTATAACATATTATAATTGCCCTTAGTCAATAATAAATAATTCCAATTAGAATGAAAAAAATATCAATAACCTATGTTGGTGGTTTTGAAATAGTTCTGAAACAATAGAATCATCATTTTAATAAATTTAAATGTTACTTGGACGAATAAGTTGGTCATTATATCCAAATTTACGAAGCATCGTCCAAACTATTTCAAAGTTATGAATGTAATGTTCATAGCCGTGATTAGCCAGCCTTCCTCTCTGTCCCGCAAATTTCCTTGCTAACTCAAACATAGTAGGTTGTAAACATGCCAAAAACATCAAACCTAACAATTTTAAAATACATCTAATTATGGATGTTCATTCCAGTGAATATCTATAGAGAGTGATATATTTGATAGTGTTAAAAATGAAACTTTTTTACAACGCTTACAAAATATAAAGACACATTGAGAGCAATTAGATGTAGTTTTTGTAATCTACATTTTGGATATATAATGTCATCCGTTTATCGCTTATATATTTTTATTTTTTATAAGTATTTATAAAAATAGACCTTGACTCTACTTATTGAAATTTCTAGATCCATTCCTGAATGTTACTACAATTTATTTCCTTAGTATCTCAACGATTTAACAAAATAGCTAAGCTCAATGTCTTGGGTGCCCTCTTCTTTAATTACAACTCCCTAATGTCTTAGACAGGTTCGTCTTCATTGAAACTTCTTAAGACTGTTAAATCAAATGTCACGAATGCGATAATTTAATATCTCTAAAACGATTACCGTCCAAACAATTATCCTAAATCGAGGATTGAAAGCAAGGGTTAGTAGTCATTCAACACATGAATCAATTTACATATTCGTAAATATATAAAAAAAGTACTCTACGATTATACGGCTCAAATAACCAGGAAGAAAGTCCATCTACTTGACCTAATAAAACTAAACATTGACTATGAGTTTATGAAGAACATTGCAAGAGTAGATGATGATCTGGATAATATTGTTTCATAATTGTATGTTATCATGAATGTCAGCATATATAAAATTTAAAATACAACTGTGTTAATGCCAGCAATACTAAATTTAAAGCAGTTTCATGATTTTATCAATTCGGTCCTTAGAGAAATTAACATAACAGATCAGAAACAAAGTGCTCATATAATATAGACAGTAACACAATTATTCACAATTCTACACAGAAACCAAAAGTAAAAATATTCACATTTCTGCAGCGTAGTAAGATTTGAATATACCAATTAAAAGCCAATAAATATATTTCCATGTTATTTAAACATGAACGACCTATTCACTGATTTTCCATAAGAAAATCAACCATGAAGATATCTGTAAGTGATGAAACTTGTCCATTCAGTCTCTTTGTGAAATCAATGCCAACTTAAAGTTCTTGAGTGATTACTAATTATGAATTTTAAAAATTATATTCGAGAAAGAGTTTCAATATAATACAATGACTTATCAAAATAAGAGTTGCAATGAAAACTTAGCATTGTTATCTAAAAGCAAGTAATGATACATAGAATTGTTATCCTCATTGCCTGCCCCTAAATATCCTTCTTAAAAAGTGAGATATTTGGAAGTTGAACCAATTCCACACATGCTTGCAGGTTTGATGATGCCTGATGAATTACTACTACTCCTCTTCTGCACACAATTATTCTTCATTGCTGTGATATTTTTTACCTCAAAAAAACTATTAAGAAAATCTTTCTTTGACTTCTTCATTATGTTGCTGCTCTTCACATTTGAACCAGGTCCATTATCTCCACAAAATCTTCTTTTACTAGGTGGAACATTGGTGCATGTTTTTATTTTCCTGCTTTGTTTTCTTGCATCTTCTTCCTTGTAGCGTTGCGCGAGTCGATCAACTGCTTCATTCTCAGCCTGAGCCATTTTTTTTACCTTAGCCTCATACAACTGCAGCCATGTGAATGAAACTCTTTTTCCTTTCATCTTCTTAACTACTTCGTTAGTGCAATTTATACCAAACTGCTTTTCAAAGAACTTTTTCCACAATTTATCGGTTATAGGGCTCAAATCCATCCCTTCACTGGACTTCTCAATATGCATCAACTGGTCAAGAGTGCAGTGAGGCAATGTTCTCTCAAGCAGATGATGATCAACATGACTAACATCTCCAAGGTATTTTACATTATCAATAGCGTTTTCAACACAAAGATCAACTAAAGATGTTTGATCCTTTCTCTTCATCATAACAGGATTCCTTTGAAACAAAAGCAGTGATGATGATGGCTTCTTTCTCGCAGATATTTCATCCTTTCTCATCATAATAACAGGATCCCTTCGAAACAAAAGCAGTGGATCGAAAACAAAGGAACAAAAACTTAATGAGTAGAAGTATTAGATATATTTTTCGTGCAACCCTAATGGAGGCTTTTAACCTATTTATATTTTATAGTATAAAATACCCTATTTTTAAGGAAACAAGATTCAATATATTTTTAAAACAAATCTTTCTTCGTTATATTTTTAAACCAAACTTTCTTCAATATATTTTTAAAACATATCTTTCTATTATCCAAAAAAAATAAAAAATCTTTTAGGTGTTACAAAAAAGATCAAGATTTTTATATCTTCTAGGTGTAACAAAAAAGAGCAAGATTTTTTTTTTTTTTTTTAAACCTGCCTTTCTAAAAGTCACCAACATTATTACTAATTAGCCCTTCAAAAAAGTTATTAAATTAGGGTAATTATATAAAAAAGATTTAATTATTTTCTAAAACTTGACTAAAATCCCTTTTCTTATATTTAAAAAATTTGTTATATTTATTCTCATAAAAATATGTTTTAATTAATAACATTGAAATAAATTTTATCGTTATTTAAGTTAGACATCAATCGTCACATTTCAAACCATTGATTGATGTCTAAGATCACATAACTATAGTCATGTGATTATATGATCGCATCTGTTAATATAAAGCTTCACCTTTCAGCCCATCCCTTGATTTTTAGGGTTAGATAATCATACTTCTATGTTATACACACGAAGAATAATCAAAAAGAATATAATAACAAAGAAAGGGTTAGATAATCATACTTCTATGTTCTACCATTGAATTTTTTTTCTTCCCTATAATCTCAAAACTAAAGTTGTCTACTCAATCATGATCATAATATACAAGAAATAACAAAGAAAGGAAAATTTACCTCATTAAAATTGACAAAGCATACAAGATCAAAACTATCACCAAAAAGAATATAATATAGTTATTCTATTTTATCACTTATCCCGACCACCAAACAGACCTGGAAATAATTTCATAGAGTCCTTAATAATTACCGTAATCATAAGAGAGTTGATATTGTCGCTTTACAAGAGCCATATTTTCACCAAAGTCAATGAAATGGATGACTCTAGCTTTGCTAAATTGTTCTTTTCAGATTAATTTTTTTCTTCCTGTAATGGTTGACACATTTGTGTTACGCCCGTTGGATATGGAATTGAAAAATTACTATACTGATATAAGGTGTGTTCGATGATCTGCTAAATAAAATAGAGAAAATGAACTGAACTACATTTTTTGTATCATGTTTGATTTAAAAAGTGTTCATGGAATTTGACAAATAGGTAGTACTAACAATGCTAGTAAATGGCAGTCTCATCTCATATAATCTCTTTTTATTTAAAATAAATGTTTAAATGACGCTACTCAATTTAATTTGAAAGAACATTTGTTTTTTATGGATGAATACGAATGCTACTACAACCATGCAAAATGATTTGATTAAGAAACAAATATGCAGCGAACCTCGCTGAAATATAATACTGCAAGCTGCATTATTAATATAAGCAACACTTTATAACAACCAAAACGACTTCACTCTGTTTATGTTTTCAAATACAACGAGACACCTTATATCCCTATCTTTTCCTTATATGTGTTGAGGGTCTTTCCCCTTTCATCCACAGAACTAAGAGTAGAGGCAATATTCACAAAATTAGGGTGTATTTAGGAGCCCCAACTCTCTCACACCTATTATTTGTTGACGATTATTTTTTATTTTGCAGGGCTAATGAGAGAGTCAAAATGTTTACAAAAGACGCATTTAAGAGATCAAACAACCTTTGAATGAGTTTTTTTTTTGACAAAAGGTAACTTATATTCTTTCATTCAACATTTAAGCCAATAATTTTTTTGTCGAACTTTACTCCGTTTTCGGTCGAAAGATTACCAAACGACTTTTTCCCCAAACAGGAATTTGAAAAGAAAAAAAAAGTAGTAAGAACAATAATTAAATAGGAATTACTTTAATAATAAGAAATTTTCAATTTGTAGTAATGAAATTTTCAATAGAAATTATTTTCGGATCTATGTTTTGAAAAACATATTAAAATATAATAGTTTTTATTTTAAACTCACGCAGAAAGAATGATGAGATGAATTGTTTTACAGTAACTTTTAAAATTTTAAAATTAATTTGAAAAGTTCGAATTTGGCGCGAGTATATAAAGAGCGAAACTCAAAGAGCTAACACAGAACGCGTGTGTTGCTTCCTTCACTACCTTTTCAAATTTCTGAGCAAGCATGAAAAAGAGACTCAACGATGCTACTTCCTCCGACGCCGGAGAACTTCCTCCGGCGAAGCGAATCCGACGTAACAAAACCATCTGCTCTTGCAACTCTCCTCGTCCTCGCTTTCTCTCCGCTCACTCCACTTTCTCATGGTTCTCTCTCTCTCTCTCTCTCTCCCTCTCAAATTCAATTTCAGTTACATTCACTTTACTCGAATTGAATTTTACATGTTGCGTTTAAACTTCATCGTTCGTGTATGTGATATAGCGTTTTCATTTCTAAGCTTCAGATCAGAAATTCAGTGTGAATTTTCGGTTAAATCTGAATTTTGAACTGTTTTTAGTTATATTAAGTTAATTTATATGTATATTCTGTTTAATTGAACGAATCAGTTGAATTGAGTTGAATCTATGCATATTCTGTTACTTCGTGTGCGATTTGAATAAGCATCATCGTTTTTGTTCGTTTGATTACTTTTTCTGCTCGAAGCATTTGAAAATCGGATATGATTGTGAATTTTTAGTTCAATTTTAGATCGCACTTTATTTTGTTAATTTTAAGAAGTTTTTGACCGAAGATGAAATGAAAAAACTGCATCCGATTTGATTTCGAATATCTTATACTGATTTGTTCGATGAGTTTCTCTGTTCAGTAGCGAAGCTTATTTTCTGTTGAACTCTGCAAAATGTGTTTATGCTGAGTTCAGTAACTTCAGTTTTGAACTTCTAATAGCTTAAATGCTTAATCACTTTTGCAATTCTGTTATGTTTTCTGAGTTAAAAAATGTTCAAAATATTCAAATATTCGTTTTCTATAATTTTTATATGTGGAAATGATTAATTAAGGAACATGGATTTAAAGTTTCAAAATAATTATTCACGAATTTTCTATAGCTTTTATACGCTCAAAACATTAATGATAGAATCTAATTTGATTTTGATTAATTACTAATTTATTATTCGTATTTTCTATAGATTTTTTTGTTTAATTATTAATCTGAATGCTTAATGAAGGTTCGATGACGACATTTGGACTGAGATAGCGAAGTTTCTGGATGGAAAGTCACTGATAATGCTGGCTGCGACGAACCGATGGTTCCGCCGCGTGATCATGGATGATGTTATTTGGAAGTTCGTTTGCTTGCGTGATCTTCAAGTTCCATCTCCTCCACCTGTGGCATTCAAGTGGAGCAAGCTCTACACTTCAGCTTTTGGTAAATAACACCTATATGCTTTCATCGATGTTCATGAATATGCATTGCTACTGTCTGATTAACATTGATTTTGAAATTGAAATTTCAGATGGGAGTCACTCCTACAAGTTCCGTCAGCAGGAGAAGCACATTGGTAATTTTTCACATGCTGTATCTATATCCTAATATGTTGAGAGATTCACAACAAATTTTAATAGATTTCACACACAGTTATGGAAATGAATTTAATGTGGTAAGTGACCGCACAGTTAATACCTTTTATCATTGAGGAATATTGCACAATTAAGATTTTGAGTTTTTGATTTGTGTGAGTCATCAATCTTTTATCAAATGCCTTAGATTGACAAGAGTTATTGAATGCCCTAAATCTAGATCTGACAATTATATATGTACATGGTAAACCTTATTGCTTATGCAAAATTCTATATAAATGTAATTTCTTCTTTTTTATTGCTTAGCTATGACGCAAATTCGCGAATTAGATACCTAGAATTATCCAACCATTGACTGATTTATTCTTATTCAACGTATATTTCACATATTGTTACATGCATTATGTGCAGCTTTAGCACTAGTAGACTTGTAAAGTTTTTGATGCTGTAACTATTTTATAATATGTTCTATCAGATTGGATGCGCATCGGTGCTTTTTCCTTTGATTCTACAGTTGCCCTCCTGACAGAGAGACTGAATTTCCCGGGAGAGTTAAAGAAAAAAGAAAGCATGGAAAATATGTTGAAGACTCACGGTTGTTGCTTTCTGGACAACATTAAACCCGGAATCTGGATTGCTGGTACTCTCCAGTTACCTTTGACTATATAACTATCATTGATATCAATTAATTTACCAGATGATATAAGTTTTCGATTAAATAGTTTTGTTTGTTTAAATTTCAGATCTGCAGCTTGTGCGATGCCCGGTTTGTGACCTAAATACTTGTGATGGTAATTTCAATATAATCCAATGAGTTTTGTATATCCCTTAACACCATGAATAATTCATTAGTGGTTACTGTTTTGTACCACAAGGGTTTGCATTAGAATAAGGCTAGAATATTCTTATTCAATTTAACATGTTTCTCCTGCTTATATAGGAACAATGCAGACATTGGATGCAAGGCATATGGAGCTGTTCCTCTGTGAAGACTATGAAAATGGGAACTGGGATTACGAGGTTGTAGGATCTCATGATATCAAGAAACGAGCTGATGGGGCTGCTGGCTCCATTTTTGATGTCAAACACCTGGCGAGTTCTTCTACGTCTGGTAAATCTTTATACATCGAGTCAACTTACCAACAGTCAGTGGCCTTGCTAATGTTTTTCTTTAAGAATTAAGATAAACCACTAATCTAATTTCATGTCATTGCATAAAGTAGTCACATTCTGTCTAGCAGAATAGAAACATATATACATGGAAATTATGCTTTTTACTAGTTTCAGTTAAGGTTACGCGCATTTATCTGCAGTGAAGAATGAATGTAGTTAGTCCAGGAACAAATTAATTTCAAAAAGAATGTAAAGCCTCTGAATGATTCTTGGTTTAGGGAATAAGCATTAGAGTAAATTGATGTTCTAAATTAATGCTTTTTATTGCCTACCCTTCCAAAAAGATAGTTACTGGCATTAACACATCACACTAATATGATTTAATTTTTAAATTAAATGGCAGCGGTATTTGATTACAAGTCATGGATTGGGAAGGATAATGACTGGCAACCCAAGGCCATGATTGCTTTTCATGCAGTAGCTGTGAACACTAATTTACAAGAAAATGAAGGTTAGAATCGTTAACAGCTTTCATGTCCGTGACTCAATTACTGAAGTAAATATCAGAAAACCTACTATAAGAGTAAGTACAAATCTGATGACAGCAACACGCTGCATATTAACCAGTCACCAAAACAAACAATTCAGTAAAATCAGCCCTATGCTACAACAATTGATTCACTCCAATACAGAATTTTATTGAGTCTCCCTTTCCCTCCAGTGTGTGTACCAAGAAGGACAAGATCCTTCATCTGTTATTGCGGTTCTGCAAAGTCGGTTAGTCCCTATCCAATTTGTTTACCATTCTATTTGTCCAACCTCAATTGATGTCCATACCTGAATACCATTTCTCTTTCCCAAACTAACTGTTCCAAATTTCCAATACTTCAATTAAACTCCACAACTATTCATGCTAATTCACCATTAACTGAGATAAGCATGTAGTCTCCACCAATCTACTACAGTCCCAAATCTTCATCTTTGATGATAAATATTATCAATGCATGAACAACTATCAATTCTTTTTCCACGTCTTTAACAATACCCCAAAAATTGAAGCCTAAATGTTGTATGTACCCTGCGACCAATAACTAATTAAACACATTACACATGTGCATATCTAGAGACACCAATATATCTCAGAAAGCTTAAAACCCCAAATTTCTTATTTAGACCCGCCTTGGCAATTTCACTGATGTCTTGTAGTTAAAATCATTTTCTGTTTTTTTAAAGTACAGTTAAACTCATTTGAATATCTTTCTTTTGCATATTATTACGTATTGAAACTCATGTAGTCAGTTCCAATTGTTTTTTCTTTATATAGTTACTTTGATTTCTCATGATGTTCCATTTTATTTTTCAATACAAGCAGGTCTTCATGTGAAGTACCAAGCTATGAGGGCAGGACCTGGTGGAGAAGTTGTTTCCATCAGAATCTCTCAGCAGCTGCTGTGACTCATCTCAAACCCATCTTTGAGAAGGGCTGGGGTTGGGTAGTTCATCCCTACCCTTTAAAATGCTTTGACATTTTTATACAAGACTTAGTTGTTTCAATTGAAAACAAATATTGTACCCCCATTCATTAATTTCCCACACGTAGCTAATGGTTTGAAAGACCATAGTGAATACTATTTCCAACAGAAAAGTTGATATATAGTAGCGGAAAAGCATTATTTTGTATGAAAGTTGGAAATTTCCTACAAGTCTTGATATATTTGTTTCCCTGAAATTGAAATGCATGTTCAATATGCTAAAATCAAACTAAAGTCAGCTGAATATTACTTATGATCATTGGTAATGGACAAGAGCTGACTTTGCATGAATTCTGGCAATGTCATAAAGGTCCTAGTATGTGCAACTACAATATCAAGGAATATTTTGCAGACATAGATAGGTAATAATACAGCAAATAGCTGTTTTAAGGCATACCTACTATAAGAATTAGTCAATTAAGATTTACTCTATATCCAGATAAAATATTATTTGACTTTTTATACTACGTTGAAAATTGTATCGAATTTAAAAATAAAATATAGTTTCAACTTTCATCATCTTATAAGTTATAAGTTGATGCTTTCCTAACACAGATTTGCAAGTCTGAGAAGTAATGGACATCTTGAAGGTCCTTTTTTACTTAATCTTTCCTGTCGTATACGCCTTAAACGATTGCCCTTTTTCTTTGTGTGGCAACAATAGTTTCCTAATTCGTTTCCCCTTTCAATTAGGTGAGCAATATCCTTATTGTGGCTATCCTGGTTTCAACTTAAATTGTACCAATGATAGCAAAACAATTCTAAAACTTCCTTACTCTGAAGAATTCTATGTACGCAGCATAAACTATCTCACGCAACAGATACAACTCTATGATCCTGATGATTGTCTTCCAAAACGTCTTCTAAGCCTCAATTTTTCAAATTCTCCTTTCATTGCTTCTTTTAGTCGTGACTACACATTCTTAGGCTGTTCATCTCAGAATATAGGGTCACAATTCATTCCCATTGATTGTCTTAGTAACTCTACATATTTTGTATCAGCCATTCCTTCAGTTTACTTTGTCAATTCTCTATCTGGTTGCTCTGTTATAAAAAATCTTTCAGTTCCAATTGCAAGACCAGAACGGTTTCAAGAAAATCTAAGAGATGACCTTAGTGCAGATCTTCAATTAACATGGGATAAACCTGACTGCAGTTATTGTGAATCACATCAGCTAATGTGTGGATTTGAAAGCATTAACAGCAATCAAGTTGTCTGTTTCTCTGATTACCAACCAGGTAAAGATGTTCTATGTTCTTTAATATGCAATTCTATAAGGTTTATTGCTGTATCAGTCCATCCAGAAATTAGTTTTTTTGGTTAGTTAGAATATCAAGAAATCAGTTGACTAAACGTGTTTGGTGAGTTTATAAAAAAAAAGTTTGAAGAGTTATAAAAAATAAAACTAGTTGGCCCACATGCTGAGGTTAGAAGGAATCACTAGAAAAATATTGGTCAATGGTTTTACCTCAGCGATTGAGATAAACATATGACAATTCTCGTTTTGTTTATGATTTATTTCTGTTGACTTTAGAATTCTATTTGCATGTTGGCAATTTTTTTTTGGTAAACATTTGCAAGTTGGTGATTAATTAATGCAAGATAAAGTAAGGTAAGTACCATTCGTACATATCGTAAGCCAAATTTAGCAACGTTGGCACTTCATTAAAAAAACTGATCCAGGGACAATTGCTTAACAAACTAACACTCTCAGTGTCAAATTCTACGTCATTGAAAAAGAAAAAAAATATATAAATCATTTTAAGATAGCAATGAAACATTAATGTTTCCTTTTCAATCTTACACTTTATTGGCAATTCTTTTGGTAAACATTTGCAAGTTGGCAATTAATCAATTTTATTTTACCATGTCATTAATGAAGTATAATGTTGTAAAGTGACTTATAATTTATGAGAAATTAGCAAACTGACTTATAATTTGAGACCCAAGAGTAGATCAAGAACTTGATGTTGTTTTTAGAAAAATGACGAATAAAGTAAAATAATTAAAATATTCTGGGGTAATAACTTGTTTTAAGATTTAAGAAATAAAAAATAAATGTAAAATAATAATAATGACATTACTTGTGACCAATGAAGTGTTTTACTTTTAGTTTTAGATACCTGATAGATTGAAAATGAAAACTCTACAGCCCAACTCTTCCTTTGTTAGCCAAAAAAGCAATAGCATATTAACGGAGTGTTTGGTGTAAAAATTAGTCCTCCGAATTGAATATAAAGTAATTTTAGCTTGAAATGAACAAATTCATATAAAAGCGGATCAAACAATAAATTTTAGATTATGAATCATGTTTAGAGTTAAAAGATACAAGTCTCAGTTTTAAGTTGAAATTCATCCAGGAGTGAACATAATTCTACTGGTGAATATTCTACAGGTGTGACCAAAAGTATGTAAAAATGTCCATGAGTTGCTGCAACTCCCAACCTATATCCTCCCTTTTTATTACATTTTCCAATAAATGAGGTCTTATTTGTAGTTCCATTCTCTATTCTCTATAACCACACTAATACAGATGCTCTCAAGTCTCAAGGTTAATATTCTATTACATACATTGGTATTGATTTTTTTTTCTGGCTTCAATTTTCAGGTACATCGCGGCAAGGACTTAAGATTTTCAGAATCATAGCATTGTGCGTTACGGGACCAGCTCTGATCTTTGTTATTCTAATGGCAAGTTGTGTGTGCTACAATGATAGAATAGGCAACATTACCAGAAGTGCTGCTTCTCGGTCAGCACCAGCGGCAATATCACCGCAACCTGAAGCCACATTAATTGCAGGTTTAGATGAATCCACAATTGAATCTTATGAGAAAGTAATTATTGGGGAGAGTCGACGTGTTCCTGGACCGAACGACGGATGTTGTTGGATATGCTTGGCAGAATACAACAGTAAAGAGACAGTAAGATGCATTCCTGAATGCAAACATTGTTTCCATGCTGATTGCATTGATGAGTGGCTTCGTATGAATGTTACATGCCCCGTTTGTCGTAACTCTCCTGCTCCTTCTCCTCTTAATATTGCCTCTAGTAATGTTTGAATGATTATGGACTACGCAAATCATGCCTTTTTTTTTTCTTCAGTTAATAGTGTTTGTGGTAAGTTCTGTTGCGTGTATGTATATATTTACAAATCATTCATGACGCTTGAATGAGATGACATAGAACTTTTCCCGTTTCATCATCTCAAGTTCAAATTCAAGCATTGAGAATACTGGAATAATAAAAACTAGAGTTCACCATCCATTTATATGAGAATACTGGAATAATAAAAACTAGAGAATCCCATCCATTTATATTGTACATTATTTGAGATTAGTTTTTACAGTTGCACAAAAGAAATATGTGGTTTATTCAATAAATATCAAGGAACCCTATCATGTAGGTCTCAGGTGTTTTGATGTGGGTTATGACTGTATTACCTACTCGGATTCCAATATAGAGATACTTTATTTCTTTCTTCAATAAAAGTAGTTAGTTCTTAAAGTGAAATACATGAATAACATCTAATGAAAGCAGGAAGTGATAGAGAAACTGTTTTAGTTGGAGTCATTTGGGGTAAGGGTTGGGCTCTTGTTTTCTAATCGATTTTGTTAAAAGTTTCATATTGGATAAGAGATGACCTGAACAAGCGTTTATACATGGGAGCAGTCCTAATCTCACAAACCGATTTTGTGGGATTGCATTAGACCCAGCGACAAATTCTAAGAATTTTGATTTGCTGTTTTTCAAATCACTAGCTACATTCTTAAGTATTTATCTAATCTACATCCAAAAAATTTACAAACACAATTAGGCATCGTCGAATTTCAATTTAAAAAACACATTTGGTATTCACCATCCGTAGACAACCATTTTACCAGTGACACGAAATTTTTCTAGGAAAACATAATTCAGGTTAGTTGACTATATATTTTCTTCTATATTACAATCCAACTCCCAATAATCCTCTGTACATGTGGAATCATTTACCATTTGGTATAAGGGCTTGAAAATAACATCAACCAAAACAAAAAATTAACTGTTTTTCTATAACAAAATTTGTGGCTTATACATTCTCAGATGGTTAGTCTGGCAGAGAAGAAACTATCCATTTTAAGCTACAATGACGCTGATTAGTTGGTAGATTATCATTTAGAAACGCAATTTAGAATAGGGTGTACTGCGGCTTTGAAGTCATCACAGAACTTCTGCTCAGAAAACCTGCTCGCTCGTCTCCTTGCAGCAGCAGCCATCTTAAGTCTCTCTGTCTCTGACATCTTAATGACTCTATAAATGGCGTCTGCATATTCTTCAACAGTGCAGGCGAGAAATCCTGTTTGCTGTTCATCCTCATCCAATACAATGTCCATTTTTGGGCCGGCTGAATTATGAGCTGACAAAGCAAACAAAACATGCAAGAATGATCAATGTATGTAAATGCATCATTGCAGGATATATAGAGAAAATAAACATATTTACCAACAGGTAAATTTATATCACACCTACCAATTGGGATGGCACCAGCAGCCATATATTCTACAACACTAATGCCAAAATGCTCATCTGTCATGGAGTGGATACCAGCAACAGCACCCGCCAAAAGTCCCACCAAATCTCTGCAGGTCAAGATAATGATCAAATAAAGTAGCAAGAAAGCATTTAAAACCAAGGTTCTAAAAGTATATAAATAAAATCCAGAGCAGTCAGTAGACAACTTCAACACCGAACTTATGTTTTATACATGTAATCAACTAATTTTCACCAGACTTGCAAGTTATTCATCCAAACAAGATTATGCTGGGGACTCATGAAAAAAATGAAATTCTCTCTCTCTGAAATGTGCACCGTAACCGTTTTTTCCGGCGACCTAACTACACTCCGGTGAAGCTCCGGCTACCGTTTTTTCAGGCTTTTCTCTGCTCTCCATGTGGTTCCCTCCTTCTCCCACCACTGCATTTCTCTTTCATCCTTATTTCCCTACTTTCTGGAGAGTTTCTTCATCGCAACAACTTTCCGGCGAACTTCTCCTCCCGGTGATTTTCCCTGGTTTTTCAGTTTATTTCTGATCCATGGTGTGTCCTTGGCCATTTATGGCTTCTCTGGACTCGACGGTGGTTACGGCGGCGAAGCCACCGGAATCTGGAAAATCCTTTGCACAAGCTCTCTCTGGTTCGGTTTCAGGTGATTCTTCCCTTACTCGGCTCCCTCCTAAGGTGGTGATGGGTGATTCGGTGCGTGTGAAGATCTCTCAAGCTGCGCATGAGTCCGGTTTAGCAGCTTGCAGGAGCAATCTCAATGGCCGTTTAACTCTGCACAAAGGAGATTCGCCATTAACAACGCAAGCTTTGAAGGTAAAACTCAGCAATTTATGGCCACATTTGAACAATTGGAACCTGATTCCACTTGGTAAAGGCTTCTTTGAGTTCAATTGCAGCACAATTGAGGAAATGAGACAAATCAGGGCTCTTGGTGTTGTTAACCTAAAACCTGGATTCATGCGTTTTTCTTGTTGGACTAAGGATTTTACCCCTAAGGCTAAGGCACAAACACATGCTCAAGTGTGGGTTAGGCTTATGCAACTCCCACAAGAATACTGGGGAAAACAAACTATCTTTGAAATTGCTTCAGGTTTGGGATCACCTCACAATTGATGAAGCTACTCTGAATAGGAGATTTGGCCTTTTTGCTAGAGTCTTAGTTGATGTTGACTTGTCTGAAAAGCTGTTTGAATCTGTTATTGTTGAAAGGGAAGGCCATGCTCTGTCTATAGTGGTTCAGTATGAGAAACACCCTTTGTTCTGTGCACACTGCAGGAATTTGGGTCATAGCATTCACACATGTTAAAGTTCCTAAACAAGCTCACAAGGTGAACACCAAAGCTCAGTCCAATGTGACCACCAAGACGGCTGAGGAAGCTTTTGTTCACAAAATTGCTCAATCTGGCAATGAAAGCTTGATTGAAAAGCAACCTGACATGCCCTCCACACATTGTGGTGAGGAAGAGGATATTGAACCAGTGAGTAATGTTGCTTCACAGAAATATATTGATAATATGTTTCAATGGTGGAAGGAAATTTGATAAAGAAAGGAGTTCATGTTGATGAGAATGGACCATCAATCATACATGATCTATCTCAAGATCATACTTTGGTTCTGCAAAACTCATTCATTTTACTTAATGATGAGAATGATATCCCTACTGGGGAGGCCTCATTAGTTGATAAGGAACATCCCAACAGCTCCACTAATATGTTGCAGGCTATCATTGATGTTGATGGGAGTGTTTCCAAGAGGAATGTTAGCTTATTTCCAATTGATTGTGGAACACCTAGTGGAATAAGGTCCTTAACAAATGCTTGCATCAAAAGTGCTCAAATTTTAAGTAATTCAAACAACTCAGATGTGGATCCTTTGGTTTCTATGCAGATGAATAATACTAGTATGATACAGGACAGTCCCTTAGTTGTGCCTATCACTAGTGTGGATGAAGAATTAAGTTTGGATAAGAGAGTCGTAGGTGGAAAGTCTGGTAACACTAGTAACCACTCAGCAGCCAGCCTTAAAAGTGTGAAGATATTGAAGGAATTTTGGGGTGATATTGAGGATGATGACTCTGCCTCAGACATTAATACTGATATAGAGCATGCAGCTGACGACTACGCCAAGCATACTGACATAGCATCTAACACCAAGTCTGGTAGGATGACTAAGAAGCAGAAGAGCACCAAGATTCACAATGGCAAAGGTTCTGATGGCATCACAAGTAGTGAGCACATCCAAACTCGTTCCAAAAATGGTGCAATCAAAAGCAATCCCAAATATGCTTGACTGTCGTGAGATGTTTCCTAATATGTGCTAGTAGCTAGTACTGCTGTTTGACAGCTTAGCTTCTCTAGTTTAAAAGCAAAGCTTTAGCTAGATGATTGTAGTTTCTTTGCTTCTTAGCATATATGCTGTTTTAGTTGAGATTGGTCATAGTTGGCCTGCATATTTGTTGCAATAAGGTTCAGGCCTACTCCTGCTTTGCATTTTAATTTTTCTTGCCTTGATCAAAAAAAAAAAAAAAGTTATTCATCCAAACTTTTTAATCAATTCAAATTTAGATGACATAACAAACAACATCCATCTTAAAATAAGTCAACTATATATTTTGAACTACCAGCAGGAAGCTTACAATACAATAAATCGAACCCACTTAAGTTTTTTAAATAATTAACACCTAATCCAATGGACTGCCAATGTCTGATATTAAATAAGAGCCATTGTTCAATGTCTGAGTTAGCACTCAGTAGTCAGCACTAGATGGGCAACCATGGTTTTAAATTCCGGTAGCAGTTACACTGCGAATTTTATATTACGGTAAAAATAAAATGCGGACAAATACAGCTGATGCGGCCGAAATTGCGGTTGTCATGCCATTGTGGAGGCCTCAAAAACCATTATATTGTGTCCGCAATTTGAAACTATGCTGACAACTATCATACTCGGGAATAAAAGGTATGCATTCTACAGAACAAATTCTTGATACATTTTGTTTTGCAGAGGAAGTGTTTAGGATCATTAAAAGAACAAAGGAAAAGAGCCACTCGAACTGACCTGTATGTTACATTCTTGTGGAATTCCACTTGTTCATTTACATTCAGTTCAATTGCTTTCGTTTTTAACATTTGAAGCCTTTCGTCATCTGATTTATTTCTACAGCTACCCACAAACTGTAGCTTGGGTTTCGGGAAACCAGAATCTAATCTCTTAATGGCAACTGAAAAAGCCTCCAGCTGGAGAGTGTGAGCCTACAATAAATAGAGCACTGTAAATTTGATGTAATCAACATAGGTCCAAATAAGCAACCAGAATGGTTTTACCTCCCACTCACTAGGTTGATAGGTGTTGCCTACCTTCTCTGGTCGAAATTGTGCAACAGATATAATTACAGGAATCTCAGCCGATCTTTCCAAAGGAAGCACCTGCCCATATTGCTAACCTATTAGAATCCACTGGTAATACCACAACAGGCTATGCATGCGTGTATCTATATTCTGTATGTATATGGATTATGTAACAAGAAAAGAGAGATATTTGTATCATCTTGTGACATAGCAAAAGTGCTGAGTGCTCACATATTTTTATAGACAAAAATGTTAGTGTTTAGTTTGATAGGGGGAGGGAAAACTAATAGCACCATGAATTGAACCAGACTTCTTTCTTAATACTCTTTCAGCGTCCAAACCAAACCCTAAATTCGAGTTTTAAATTAACATCCGAGGATAAGCTTTAATCATTTAGTCAATAGATTACTCCCATGGGAAACACAGGACATAAGGACCAAAGGAATTTTCAAAGCGACAAAACTGCATCCATTTCAGGAAAAGAGACATAGACGTGTGATTGTTGACAATATACAGACACCAATTTTAGGACAATAAAGAACAAAGTTCAAACCTGAAGTCCCGAAGTATCACAAGGAGGATACACTCGCTTAATCCGATCTGGAACTCCCCAAAGCTTTTCAATATGGGCTTTGGTCCAAGAGGAATTGACCATAGCTAGGTGTGCACAAGATCCAACAATCCCATACAACCAGCTGAAGAATGTGTAATAGACTATTTTGCACCGAGAAAGCCAAACACTGTCAGAAAACAACTGTCACATTACTTTCTTTTTTTTTTAAGAAAACTGTCACATTACTTAAACGAGGAAAAGAGGTAAAATGAAGTGTTGCAACTTTTTTATCTTTAATGATTAAGGTTCATTTCCAGGAAATATATATACTGTCTGTAAATACTGCTTTTAACTCAGAACAGCAACAATAAAAGCATACAGATATACCATGAGGGAAAAATACCATCATTGGACAAGTATAGAAAAAAAGTGAGGGAAACTCATTAATTACAAAATTGAATTAAAAGAAGGAAAACACATGAAAATCAAACCTTTTAGCAACTAAGGCATCATTATTATACATCAAGCTTCGTTGACGAACACGAGATAGCATGTCTGAACTGATAGTAGGGTAATGTGTGTAGCAAATAACTTTGCATCCAAACAACCTAGCAAGTGGATATGTAAAAGCATATCCACTTGTATCAAAATAATATAAAGGGGTAAACTTGCACAAAGCTTCCCATCCAAGATACATAGAGCCTAGACTTTGACCAATCATAGTAAAGTGTGGATATGTTGTTTCTTCAATCCACTTCCTCTTGTACAAATGCACCACCTGTGAATTGTGTGGATAACAAAAATACACAAGCTATTAAGCATTTTAAGCACAACAGGTTCCAAAATAAGTGCTATTTACCATTGCAACAATATCCATTTACTCTATATAAGCATATAAAAAATCACATTTTTATCTTTCTTCCATGACTAATCAACAGCTACAATAATAACCACGGTTGACTTACACCCTAATGTGTGCTAAATATGCCAATAAGTCTGTTTGGATTGGCTTATTTGAGCTTATCTTCTAACATCAACACTTGTGAGCTATGAAGCACGGACACCTCCAGGACTAGGCGTGTCGCGGTGTCCGACACTCCTATGACACCCGTACGACACGTGTCGAACCGGTGTCCTAAATAATTGTTTTTTTCTTTACTTCGACACTCCTACGATCGGTGTCCGACACCTATGTAATACTCATACGAGCCGTGTCGGACAACCCAGACAAATATCTAAAACAATTTTTTTTTTCTCTCTTGCTTCCGCACACCATAGATACAAGAGTTACATATCTTTTGAGAAATGTTGATCAATTAGGGGTTATAGACATTATAGATGATTATATCATTTTTAGCTTTTTTGACAGTAGATGAATAAATAAAGGTCAAATAATATGATATCTTATTGTAGAACTTTTTCTAATGACATAAATTGCTCAAGTTAGATGTTTATATATGTATTTTAGTTTTCATTTTAGACCGTCTTTAAATAAAATAACATATATGTAACGGTGTCTGTGTTTTATATTTTTTACATTAGCGGTGTCGACGTATCCGTGTCAGAGTCCATGCTTCATAGCTTGTGAGACTTGGGCGAGCTTATGGAAACATTTTATGACATGTCTATAAGCTGTTTTCAGCTTATTTGCATAAACTCACAAGGATGGCTAATGAAAATAACCTATAGTTTATAGGAAATGGTCTAACTTTATCTTTTCTTTTGGTATAGAAATAACTTATACATAAACACATATATGGTAATTATTAAGTTTCTAACAGATTCCCCTATCAATCCTCTGATCATCACTACAATATGACAGTTACAGAACATCAATCTTGCCATTCAAGTAAACGATGACAAAGCCATAATCACATTGACAAGTAATGCCTAACTCAAACATCACAAAATCAGCTTATAAGACAAGACAGTATAAACATTTTAAATGTCTCTGCAACACCATCATAACCATAATTGCAACTTCATTTTACCACACTATCAAGATTCACATTATAACTGGAACTGTAACCACAATTTTAAACCATGCAATATAACTCTACACCAAATATAAACAAAAACCCACATAAGCTAATGTCAACACATAAAATGTCAACAACAAACCTCAAAAGCTTAAAAAGGGCTCCAACCCAATAAACATCACAAAAGCCAAAATTCTTATAAAACTAAACCAACCAACAACCAGAGCCTCATCCCACTAAGTGGGTCGGCTACATAAATCAAATTACGCCATAACGTTCTTTCATAAAACATAATTCGATCCAACTTATTAACCTAAAATCTTTCTAAATAGTTTCTCAGTTTATATAGGTCTTCCTCAGCCTCTAGTGATCTGACTATCCTCCATTTGATCTACTCTCCTTACTACAAAATCTACAAGTCTTCTCTCTACATGCACAAACCACCTAAGTCCGGTTTCCACCATCTTTTCTACAATAGATGCTACCCAACTCTTTCTAACGTTGTCATTTCTAATCCTAACCTTTCTGGTATAAAAAAACAAAAAGGAGCAAACTTTACAAAACCCCATTTGCAATAAGGTGCAACAAAACAAAAACCATATAACAGAATTCAGAAAAAATCAAGTACCTTAGGTGGGGCATTAAGGGTAACACCAAAGCGATCAAGAGCACGATTCAACAACGATTGAGGAGTAGCATCATGATCTCCAGTATAAACAACGCATTGAAGATCAGGATTCTCTTCCTGAATAGCTTTAACAGCGCACCATAGCACTCTTTCTCCGCCGCCGCCGTCGTTGGTGTATGGATGAAAGAATCCCACCGCGGTTTTTCTGTTTCGTCTGCCGTTGATTGCGGAAAACAAGAGTTTGAGGATTGTGGCGGTGATGAGTGTAGCTATGAAGATGATGAAGCGTATGAGTGTCATTGTTTGTGTTGTAGTTGAAGATGGAGATGGAAATGGAAATGGAGGAAGTTGTGATAAGCAGATTATTTGGAAAATACGTTTTGGAGAAAAGGGGAGGAAAGGAAATATTGTTTGGGTGGGACTTCGAAAATTTTCTTGATGCTAACCAAACAAGGCTTTATTTTCACTCAATTTTGAATTTCCATATTTTCTACCAAAGTGTGTAATTATACTTTTTTTTTATTCCTTTTCTTTAAACCATTGAAAATTTGACTTCCTCAATCTTAAATTAATCATCCTCTTTGTCATATTTTTCTCAAATTATTTGTGTATTTATGATACTAAGCATGTGTTTGTTTTGACGGTAAAATGGCCTCTAAAGCACGTTTCAGCTAAAACTTAAATATACAGCTTCTCAGTATCACGTCCAAATTGCATTGGAACGTGAAATTAATGAACACAATATATAACCAAACAAAGCATAATATAGCATTTCTATTAACATATCATTATTTATTACATTTCAATCATCTAATCACTCTATTAATTATGATTAATAAGAGTTTTGATAAATGAAACATATTTTACCATTAGAATTAATATTTCTAATCATTTTCTTAATAATCGTGTAAAACTCAAAAGAAATATCTAATTTGATAGAAAGAGAGTAATTGAGTGGAGAATAATCCTTAAAATTGTAAGAATTGATTAAAATATATCTTCATTTTTGCAAATTGATGAATATATTCTTGAAATTATAAATGGTAATTTATAATTGTCTTCTATTAACTTTTTTATTAGATATTATGATGTGACACATTAAGTGGACATGTCACATTAACTAATTTGCCTATAATTTTTTTATTACAAAAGTTTAGATAAGTTGGGTAGCCCATGAAGGTCAGAGCAGATCTCAAGACTCAACGAACGCTAACAAATGTACTTATTAAATTGGGATATCTTAGCCCACAAGTCCTAGAACAAAAATATAGCGAAATTGTTAGCATGAACGCCGTAACCGGGTTCAAACCCGACACCTCTCTGTACGTGGGTGTGAGTTTTCAATTGCTATTGCTGTTTTCATCTATGCTGAGGTGATATTAATGTGATTAATTGTTAGGCTACATTTTTAGCCAACAACGCGGATGAATCATTTTGAATGATGCTTTATTATAATTTCAAAGATATATTTGCTGATTAGTAAAAGCATGTAGTATACAGACACACGAATCATAACATGTCATTGTTTTGTGACATAAGATTTCAAAATCATCAATGAGTGCACAAAAAATTGGCCTTCTGCTCTTCTAGTAGTAATGTAAAGCAAACCACAATCAGTAGGAATTCTTACACACTTTCTGCATTTACATATATGCACACACATTTTTAGAAATTCTCAAACATACAAACACCACTAGCTAGTTATTTGTGCCTAAACAACTACTGTAGTTAAATATTTGAAATATATATGCACACTTTTTGAGTTTAGTAGTTTCAAAAAAGATAATTTAACTTGAAAAGAAAACTACTTCTACAACACACTTTTTAATTTTTTTGAGTGATGAAATCTGGCTCAGCTGGTTTCCGAGGCAAAAGTGGTAGAAATTTCTTTGTCTGTGTCACTCTTTTGCCACTTCTTAAATGCTTTAATGCATTAGATGCAAACCTTTGTACATATATAGTGGAACCAATGCTTGGTGAAGAAGACTCTTCCTCATTTTCAGAAGCATTCTGTTGCCTTTTTTCCGTTTCACGTAACAATTTCTCAGCCCTTTTTTCCCTGTATTGACGCCATACTACTTGTATGAACCGCGCTCCCCATGTCCTCCATTGCAAGGAATAAAACCTGCTCAAACATTGTCATCAATGAGGTTGTGAACCATATTGTCTTCTTCTATTTTCAGTCTAATGTCTCTTTACTAGGGTCTCACATTTCCTCATATAGTAATCAAAATACTTATTAAACTTTTTTAGGATTGAATTTTTAATTAGTTATGCCTCCAATTCGAAGGTGAAATTTTTAGATGATTTCTGCAATGCACCTTGTTTCTTATAATGTAAATTTTTTCCACAAAAATGAAATGATGCATTATCAAAGGTGAAAAAACATATCAAGCCTTGCCTGAAAGTGTGCTGGAGCTGTTTTCTGTTAATAAGACGTCGAAATTGGGAAGCAACAATCTTCAAGTCATCATGCAAAAGAGCAAAAGCTTCAACTTCCGTAATAGTTTCAACTGTACTAGTCGAAATAGGTAAGTTTGAAGAGGTTGTAGGATCCAAGGCCCATGTTAGAAGCTCTTCTCCACAAAAATCACCAGCCTTGAGTTCGGACGAGTTAAAGAAACCAGTTCTTCCACCATTTGTTGTGGCAGTCTTAAGTTTTCCGCGCATGATGAAGAGCATTTCGTCCACTGGATCACCTTCACAAACAACGAAACTTTTCTCGGTATAAAGGACCGGCTTCAGTTTATCACACATTGCATCCAACAACTGTTTATCCATGTTGCCAAAAATTGGCACCTATGTAAACAAGTATAGTTAAGTGGTTAAAAGAAAAAACCAAGTGAAAGATGAGATTACTATGTATGATACACACTTTTTTAAGTAAATCTAAGCAAAGATGTCTCTTTATGTCTCTTCTCAGATCTTTAGGGAGGTTGCATATTAGTTTCTCTTCTTCAACACCTCGATTTTCTTGCCATTTGTATTGTTCATACCGTCGAATTCTTTGCTTCAAGTGATCCGGTAGCATACGGTGGCACATCCATTGTTCTGCATCCCTCCTTTTGATTCTCATCTCTTCAACTCTAACAGTTGTAGATTGTAGATATTTCTGTGACAAGCATCAACACAACCTATAATCTTTACTTCATCAGAAAAAAACTATAAATTAATGATTCTAATATATGCATGATCCATATCTTGTTTACATAAGTAAGGTGGCTTGATAGGCCTAAAATGTTTTTTGATATCCTACAATTTAACCTTTTTAGTTAAATAAGCTTTGAAAAAAGCCTTGGCTTGGTCTATTCTGAAAAAAGTCTTGGCTTGACATGTGTCTGATATAGACTAGGTCGTAGGCCCTTGTAAGTCAGTTTGACTTATTTCTACGCTTATCTCAGAGTCCTTCCTTACTAAGGATTACCTGCATGTTTCCTATAAGTAATGCAAATAGAACCAATCCAAAGACAGCAATGAAGATTGCAAAGATTATCTCCCCAATATAAGTGCTTGTCTTCAGGTTCTGCCCAACAGAACTGCAAAAAATAACAACAAAATTTCACTTTTAAATAGATCGAACTAAGTTTTCCTTGATAAGATGTCACAAAATATTAAATAGTGGTTAGTCCATCGAAACACTGCGAATAAAGTTAAGGCTGCGTTTGAAAGATCTTACGACTTAAGAACTTATACAAATGTTTGGATTGGAGGAACTTATGAAAATAGCTTATAATTTGTCCTAAAGTTGTTTTAAGCTTATTTTCATAAGCTTTTCAGAAGCTTACAAAAACAACATATACAATGCTTCTACCATTCATTCTTGATTGTAGAAATATATTATACATAAACTCTATATATAAGCACTTATAAACTAAATTTTTAAAGAAGTTGTTTACTCTATAAGAACACAAGGACATATTTGTTCCTACGCAAAGAAGATCAAGAACCAACCTTAAATTGCGCAAACCCCACCAAAAGCAGTAGAAGAATTTATGATGAAAGTTTGTATTCAACTCCACCACACGAGACGTTAGAGCATCAATAAATATTCCAAAATTGAAAACTTTTGGGTCAATGATATCATCAGGATCTTTGTAAGGACAAGTAGTAGAATTGTTGAGAATTGAAAAAAGTGTCAAATTGACTCGTCCGCAGCTTAGATAGGAATCATCAAAGAATGGCGTGTTCTTCAATCGTCTGCGCCAACACCGCAACTCTGATTCTATCGAAAACAAATACCAAAATGCTCCAACAACCTAATATCACAAGTAATTTGGATTTTTTATCATAAAACTTAGCTTAGTAAACAAGGAACATACATAAACTAATGCTTGTGACAGAAGTAACAAAATTACAAGCTTACATGACTTGCTAGCATATAAAGAAAGAGATTATAAGCAGCTCCGGCCCACGCTGTCTCGGTTAATATACCAGAAGTGCTTGTTACTTCATTGAACAACGTATAGATTCGCATAAGTCTTGGCGCGTACTGTGTTATTATCGTATACTTCAACCAATCCTTTGTTATATATGGAACTGAGCCTTGTGGAATTGGAATCATAGCTAAAATCACCATCTATCAACACATCATTACGAATGTTAAAACAACATCATATTATGTATGTATTATTTAATTAAACTGAAATTGAAATTATTATTGAAGTTGACTTCGCATGTATCCTACGATACTGTTAACCATGCTTAAGAGCATTAGTTAAGTAAACTAAAAATCTTTCATAAAAAAAAAGTAATCTAAAAATGATTTGTATTTATTGAAAAGTTCACCTTTTAATACATTGGTAACTTAAGAGTTAAGTAACCGAATTTCTGAATAAGTACTTTTAACTTTTGATTAGTCCTTAGTGAACTCCTTAGAATATGCTTGAATAAAGAAAGTAATGTATTCTGATACCTGAGGAAGTGGAAGAATTGATAGAATGTCAATGATGAAGTGAGAACTTAAGTATCTCATTGCTATAGCAAAAGGATCATCAACCGGCTCTCCCCTTCCAAAAATGCGCGAAGAAGGTGCAATAAACCCGGTTCGAAACTGAAAGACGATGCGAATAATGTAGAAAAGATCGAAAAACGTGCGAAGAACACTAGCAGTAATCTTCAATGTTCCATTCAAATTAAGGCATTTTCTCTGGTCATCAATCACAGGGATGTAAAAGAATAATGGATCCATAGATACTGCCATCACACATGTTATAACAAAGATCTTGTTCCATTTCTGAAGTAGTGGACCTTGTGGATCAAGAACACTATACCTAGAAGCTGGTTTTTGCAACGATTCATTATTTTTTGCTGGAGAAACACTTGGTTTAGATTTTCTTTTTTCAAATCCATCAATTGAAGAATCATATTGTGAAAAATTAAAAGATGATGATTCTGACTTCCAATCTTCAAATCTATACAGAAACATAAACTCAATTAAGTAACATATCATATATTTTGTCACATATCATAGAAAAAGTTCATGACTTAAAATTGAAAAATAACCAACTAGGAAAACCATAGATTTATGCTTAGTTTATATACTGTATGATATATCATATATTTTAGTTACTCATAGTAATATGGTCATATTTTGTACTACTAACTTGTGAATTCGGATTCCTTGCGGTCACCGATTGTGAGAATTTATGTAGTCATCACATCTGTGACCTTTGGATAGAGATCAGATGGTTCTGATTTCAAGCTCAGTATTTTAGATCTTAAAGAAGAATCAAAATCTGCATTAAATATGGACCGTTCGATCTCGGTCAAACGACCACCGATGTGTTGACAACATGAATGAGTGCAATCAGTGACCGTAGGAAATCCGATTTCCTAACTTCTCTATCTGGTGCCAAGTTCTCAATCATTAGAGAACAATAGGCAATAGCACATGTGATGCTAAAAGAACATGCTTGAACATACAAAGTACAAACCTCACAAATTTCTTTTCATTTGAACTCATGATTTATAGGAAATGACACTTTATTTGAACTATAGAAGATTCACTGCAACCCTGCAAAATCCATCTTCAAATTAGAAAAAAAAAGGTAAGCTATTTTATGTATGACTATAAGTGCTGCATGGCTATAAAATCATTATCCAATTTCATTATTTATTTTGTATATGTTTGTAATACAAGTTATTGATAAAATAAATATAACACGCTAAGCATAAGCAGAATATATAGAAGGCTTAAATATTTATTGAAAATAATAAAGTCAATCTCCATATCAACCTGAGAGAAGGATTGGCTTCACATGAACCATAAGAAGAAATATTAATTAGTTAAAAATATCTAGGATGAAGAGTATAGATAAGTGTGAAATAGTAGAAGGAAAAGGTAAAACAGTAACACCACCAAGGTTGGTTTTGATAAGTGTGAATGAAATCTCTTTTTCTGTTACCTTACCTATAGGAACCAAAGCAGAGAGAAGAAGAGTTTAAAACTCATAAAAGCAAATAAAATGTTGCAATGCAACCTTGTTAAGAAAGAGTTTGTATGGTTACTTTGTTCACACAGCACAACCATGTGATGTGAGTATTAGAAGAAGAGAAAGGGAAAGAGCACAAATGACGTAGACAGTGTGAGGATAGTCTTATGTCAGTGAGGGTACACGACAAATAAATCCTTGTTTGCTCATTTACATGCAAAATAAAATGCTCTCTCCATTTATTTACTTTTCATGTTCATATAAATTTAGAAAGCATTAATTGGTATATATATTCATGATAAAATATCTATATTTAATTCTCAACATTGGTTTATAATTGAGTGTGATCTAGGTTGATTTTGCAAGGTCGGGTTAGGTCAACCTAAATCCTAACATAGTATCAGAAGCTATTTAAGATTCGTTGGACCACCTGCTATCAAGTCATTGCTAACAGACCACGGATCACACTTCAAATATTCAGTTGTGGACATGAAGAGTCTGTGTTAAGAGTCCTACGATGAATGAGATAAATGCCTGAACATGGATTTACAATGATTGCAATCCTCACCTTACATAAGACCTTAATGAATTCATATGATGAGTCTTGTTAGTATCCCATTAGCTATTAATTCTTATTGTAATGATATAGTGGCCGATTCAATGGCCAAGCTTTGTGCTCATTTATGTTAGTTGTTACGTGTTAAAATATCAACAATGCTTATATTTTGTCTTTTATTTTTTTAGTCATCTAAAATAATAAACTGAAAATAAAAAACTATAACAAAGGAGTCGAACTCGTGTCCTATAATCATTGTGAATATATGCAACCACCAAACAAAATAACATTGTACAAAAATTTGAATAAAAAAAAACACATGCTTCGTTAACAATACTTAAACGTTATTCTAGATGGTGAGTCTAAATGAAATTATGAAATTTTGTGGCCCTCAAAATTGAGGTCACATGCTTCGGCCTTCGGGTCTAGTTGCACATCCTTAAAATTGGTAATGTGAATGAGTTTAATGTTGAATATATAATAAAGAGGGTGTACTTATATTCTCAATATCTTAAAGTTTTGGATGGTGATGTGTGTAACATATTGATTTGTTGTTACCACCGTGGCTCCATGGTATTTTCCTTGGTCATTTCCAACAATTAAACCATGCATATTTAGAATGAGTCGTAATGACTAAGGATTCATATTATGTGCAAGGATTTTTAATCTATTAAATTAAAAATAAAAAACAATTTCCATGATTAAATATATCCCTTCCAAATCAACCAAAAATCTCAGGATGAACATAATTAATCGAGCTTGATGGAACTGAATAAGGAGTAGTACAACAAAAGTAGCTAGCATCCACCAAGATGCATGATTAATATTACTTTATATCTTTTAGTCATGATCCTTGACCAAATGTGTCGTATGATATATGGCCCATAAGAAAGTGGAGAAGCTGTTATTTCCTTGCACTCAAACCTCTCCTGCCTTTGCTTATGGTTGTTGTAGAGAGATAATAAGGAAGGAGAAAATATCAAACTGCATGGACATAAAAGATATTTATATTTTTTAAGATGTATTAAATGATTTTGAATGTCTCGTAAACACAACTTAGTTGATAATTGTAAGAACGTTAATATGTAGATATCAAAATTCGGATATGAATTTCTCATTTCAACACACATAAGTGTGCGTGTCTAAACACTTGGTTACTTGACAATTTTTATTTTTTAGTATACATTTAAAGAAATGATCTTGTAAAATAAAATAAATAATAGTGAAACAAATTAAGTTTTGCTGTCTAGTTTTTTTGTTCAAGTTTCAATATCTACTTTAATAAATGAAAACTATACAACTAATTTGCTTAATTTAAAAAATAAATATTTTATTTTATTTCTTTTACATAAAATCTCATCCGAAGTAATATTTTGTACAATCTTAATGGATAATAACAAAGTAATTTTCATGTATTATCAATATCATTTCCATCAATGACATGAATTAAAAAGGAATATTCTGGCTTCCACATCATATTTTGTCTCAGCTTCCAACTTTTTCACCACTTTATGAATTGTTTGATGCATTAATTTAATATACACTAAGACCTGAGGTGTTCAATATAAGAAACGACATGAAAAAGTAGAAAAGAAATAAAAGGAAAGAAGGAAGGAAAAAGAGGGACACAAATGAAGAAAATAAGAAAGAAGAAACAGCAAAGTTTACAATTACGCGATCCCACGTGATACGTGTGATATCTTTTTCTGCTTTAAAGAAGGAAATTAACGATCCTTCGAGATCATATTATAGCTAAAGATGTTGAATTAACTCATTAAAATAAAAATTTATACTTAAAAAGCTAAAGTTTCTAAAAAAAAAACTAAAACTACTCAATGTTTTTTTGTTGTTTATGGAAAGGAATTAAATTAATAATAAACGAGGGGACTAAAAGAGTGACTCAATGAGCAAAATGCATAGAGCCTAATAAAGGACACAACCTCTCTAAAATATTGAAAGACAAAGACTTGTACTCCAAGGAAGCTAAGAAATCAGCACACTTGTTAACGTCATCGGCGATATAAGTTGCACCGAAGGGTGCCAATGAGAAAATCGAAGAAGTTGTTGGCTCAGTTGTTAAAGCGTTGATATAATTAATCTTTGAATAATGGTGATTAACCGTTTTACCAGAATCATCATGAATAATTACCTTAAAGGTGTTGCCATGTACTGAAATAAGTGAACCATCTACTTAACAAAAAAAAATATCATCATTGTGTCAAAAAAAAAATATCATCATGTAGCATGGTTAAAATCAATGTTAAAAAATTTGGACCAATGGTTGACCCGATGGAATTATTGTTTCAAGATTCAAAGGTTCAAAGTTAGCAGTTATCATAAAAATGTCTATTAATGTTGAAATATATTAAAATATAGTATATATTTAATTCTTAAGAGGAAGAAGTGGAATTGAAGCATCTCTTAGGTGAGGAGAGCATAATTTTTACTCATAGGTTTTACCTTTCAAGATAAGGGAGTGTATATTTAACATAAAAAAGGAGAATATAATTCAAGTTTCGATGTAGAGGTGTAATATTCTCTAAGCTCTATTCATTTGTTAGAGTTGGTTATAATTTAGTTAGTTAGGTGTTATATACAGAGAAAACTTGTTGTATCAATATGTCATTTTTTTAAACATGATTCCTATTTAAAATTTCTCCTAATTTTCAAGCTCTCAGCTTCCAGATTCAACTTTCTTCATGATTCTAAGAATTTTAATATGGTGGTAGGTGTTCATTTTTTTTAAAGAGTCTTTTATTTCATAGAGCTATATCATTATGATTCATTGTGTTTAAAATATATTTTAGAGAGGATCATATCTACATACAAGAAATCTCTATTATAAACATTTCCCCTATTTTATTTTGATAGTACACGTGACAACCTTATATTGAAAGGTGTATTTAATGTTTTATTTCATATACACATCAAAATGTTATTTGCTAAAATTCGGAGGAGTATTTAATGTACCAGAATGGCAACCAAAAATTTACATATGAAATTACTATGATGAACCGAAAATTTTGGAGGAGGAGTATTTAAACTTCTATTTTTCTATTTTAAAAAAATATCCCTACTCTATTATATTTTCCAAAAAAATTTTAAAAAAGCGTTCAGTATGAAAAAATAATGTTTTTATTGTGATATTAGAAATTTATATTTTATACACATTTAAATTTTAAAAAAAAAGAGATTGACATTTTCTGGGCGTTAATAATAATTGATTAAGATGTTGATGATAATTAATTGCATAAAGATTGATTTCAATTTTAGTTAAAAAAAACAACCGTAAATATGGCTATAGTATAAAAAAGTCTCAACAAAAAAGCATAAATCACTCTCTAAAAAAAAAACATAAATCATGGAACATACGTTATTTCAAGACTCTACTTTGTTTTTACAAGTATTTATATATTTTTATAAAAATAATTTGTTTTTATTGTGTACACTTGATGTGGAAAAAATATGTGCTTTATAAAAAATAATTGTACATATTTAATTAAATAATTATTCATTTGATTTTTTAACACATTTAAATTATAAGATTAAATCTAGATCGACACAGGGTTAAAAAAAAGACACGTAAAAAAAATCTTTATTATATGTTTTTCGTTGTTTTTCGCAATCAATATATTGTTATTAATAAAAAAATTGTGACTTCGAATATTTCAAATTAAAAGACTAAGACCATCCACAATGCAGCACCACGTTTGGGTGCTTAAATGGGTCCCGACTGTACGTCATTTTATAATTAATATTTCATAAGCACTCAATCTCTACAACCCAGCACCATAAAATAATTATTAATTGGGTCCCAGTAATAACTATATATCATTAAATTTTAACAATAATTTATATACTAATTCATAATTATATACTTTTAAAATATTGAAGTAATTTAACTATAAATTATAAAATTATATACTTTTAAAATATTGAAGTAATTTAATTATAAATTATAAAAAAAGGAAAAAATAAAGTAATAAAATACACGATTTTTTTAAGGAGTAATTAAATACAAAAATTGTCGACTGCTAATCGTGTAAAATTTCCAACGGCTACATGCTACAAGCAAATTCAAATTCAACTATTGTTTACAACTTTTTTCAAAAAGAAAACTATTATTTACAACTATTATATAATTTATTTTTTAATATCAAAATAATACAATAATTGAATATAGAGAAAAAAAATATAATTAATTGAACATGTGGGACCCATGAGTAATAAGAGAGAGTATCTATAAAAGCATTCATCCTTATAAGCACCATATTCATTGATGTCACAATGGGGGTGTCTATTTAAAATGGTGCTTAATAGGGGAAGAACCCTCCATTGTAGATGGTCTAATACATCATGAGTATGTGTATGAGTTTGTTTCAAAAATTAGTGTATAATTTATTTCCAATTACTTCATCCATTAATCAATGGAATAATTATTGTGGTTATTTGGAGTTTTTTGGCTATAAATATTGCTTTTGAAGCTCATACTTCCCACACCATTTTTCATATTTTCGCTAATTTCATACAAAAAATTTAAAATAGTTTTCGAAATCCATCTTTCATTGTATTGATTTTTTCTCTTTTTTTTTTTCATAGATTTGTCTCCAGAAACTGATTCAATTTTTTATATTTTCCACGGGTACAACAATTAAACTTATTTCACTCTGATTTTCTTTCTTTCAGTTGAACATATGGAAATTCAGCATATGGAAACCTATTTCACATTCTCTTTAGGTGTTCCATATGTGGATCTCGAAGAACGGATTTGATGAAATATACGATGACTACTGTTTTTTTTAAACTATTCATGTACTTAATTTTAGAGCTACAATTTGTGTTGTAGATCATATTTTACATTTTAAATAGCAGTGTTTCTTTTGCTTACCGACTATGTTATGATTTTAATATTGATTAAAATCATATTGAATATTATAGATAGTTGTTGTTAACTTGCTTTGGGTAATTAGGAAATTAGAGTGGGACACTATCCTTTTTATTGGTCATTTCATCTGATGATATCTCTGAAATCAATTCAGTCGAAGAATCATGAAACATAATCATCTGAATTATACGTGTTTGGTTTGTTCGATGACTAACACAAGAACATCATGTAAATTAGCACTAACCATGCTTACTGTTGTAAATTGATTATCAAAACAAAATACTTGGTCAATTGGAGTTTATGATCATGTTTTTCATGTTCCTATTGAATATGAATTTAATCGTTTCTTATCACATTATTCTATTTTGTTTTTACTATTCTATCATTAAACAATGATATTTTTTTTGGACATTGCTTTCTAATTTTTTTCCATAATTATTCAAATATAAAAATAATGTTATTACAAAAAGACGGACACTTATTTTTCGACATGGTCATGTTGATGAAGTTTGATAAAACTTTGGGCTTAGAAAATTGAGATTCAAACATCATTGCTATAATCTTCAGTTAGTAGGGGAAATGACTAACTCAAACTATACCTTGTAATGGATAGTCGATGGTATTTGGTTTTGTAGACATTGTTAGGATAATGATCTTAATTGATTTGATTTGAGTATGTTCTTTTTTCTTAATTTTGTTATATTCTACATTCTTTTTCTTACAAGAATATTTATGTTCCACGTAATATTGATCCCTCTATCATGGTATATTATTGTTGGAGTTATTGTGGAATAAAGACATAATTCAACGATTCTGATTCCATTTTCATAAAACATAGTCGTTAATTATTGTCAAAGAAACCAATACATGAATAATATAAAATGCACATGTTCCATTTCCGTTGTTTCTAAATATGAATCAATCATGAACATGAAAAAAAATTAGAGAAATGCTAGGAACGCTCTAGTTCTAACACAGTCTCTAACACTCATTCTCCTATTGGGTGAAACCCATGTGAGTCTCATCACTTTATGTGAGATCCATTTAAATGTGTGGTACCCACATGAATTTCACCTAATAAGAGAGTGAATATTAAAAGAGAGTGTCCACATCACTCCTCAAAAAATTAATTAACCAACGTGTTTGGCTTCTCTTGTTTGAAATGGAAATCTTATATCATCAAACAAAATATATAACTAAATTAAAGGAAGGTTTAAATGACAATAAAAATTCATGAATGAATTTAAATGAAAAATAACTGTTCAAATAAGGCTTAAAAAAAAGATCCAAATAAGAATATGTACATTTTACAAATCATTTTAGTTAGTATTTTATTCTCAACAAGAGTGCACCAAACATCCTATGCAAATCTTCTCCCATTTTCATTTTCTCCCATTTAGCATAATAAATGTCATTAAATTTCCATCCTATGAAAATTAATAATGTAATCAGTTTCATCTTAGAAAGATATTTCACATATATATGATGAACTTTCAAAATTATAATAAAGATTGTAATTTAGAGTATAAAATTTACTTTTAATTTAATCATACTTTATTGGATTTAGTAATACTTTATCGACTTTAATAATTTTTCACATATTTTAATTTCATGTGTTGTTTCATATTTTATAATAGGGTTTAAAACTATATGTTAATGATATTATGAATAAAAAATAGCGAAAAATATGCATTCATACTTTGATTATATAAAATGGACCTGCAATACTATTTTACTTCGATGTGTGTTAGATTATTATTTTTTGCTAGATTATTAGAAATAAAAAAATATATATTAAGGGAGTAAAGTGTAGAGTTTAACCTAAGAGTGGAAGGGAATGTAATTCAAGCTTCTCTGAGGGGAGTGAAATGAAATATTTTCTAAAATGTTTTGAATAAGAGGGAAAGGAAGTGTAAATTTTAATATAAGAGGAGAGTGGAGTGTAATTCAAGCATCTTTTAGGAGAGGTGAGTGTAATTTACTCTTTTATTATAATAAAAGTAATTTCCATCAAAAAATGGTAAGAGTCTATTTTCGGATATTTTTTTAGAGGTCCATAATTGACCCAAACAATTAACTCAAATAATAAATGTTGTATAATTGAGTAAACAAAAAAGTTTTTCAATCACTAAAACACGATGTATAAATTCAGTTGACAGATATTTTGTAGTACGTTGTGGATGAGGTTCGAACTCTAGATTCTCACTCATTTACCTAAAGAGGGTTGATTTCTAACAACCAAACAACTTAACAAAAAACAGTTATGTATCAGCTAAGAGTCAAAATGCAATCACATAAATTCTATTAGTTTTTTTAGGGAATAAATTCTATTGGTTTTGATTAATTATATTCTCATGATGACATTCACATGATCAACTCCTGTAATTGATTTGTAAAAAAAAAAAAAAAACTTCTTTAATTGATTATTTTTTTTACAAAAACTCCTTGAATTGATATAGCTTATTTATTTAGCATGATATAGTGTATCTTTATAATTCATTTTATAATGTTTCAATTTGAATTTACAAATGAAACATGTTAATTTTGTTCGATTGCTTAAAAAATTCCAAGAGCATTAATTACTCGAAAGATACAAAATAAAAAATAAAAATAACTCACGACTTTTTTTAAATAACAAATGTTTTTCGATGATTAAACCATGACATATGTAAGTTAAGATTGATTATGCAATAACATAAATCATATTGGTTTTTTTTTTTCCAAAAAATAAATCATATTAGTTTTGATTAATATATTTAATTATATGCCCAATCAATGTAAATATATTTTGCACCCCTGAGTTTTTTTTTTGAACAAAATTTTGCACCCTGAGTTAATCATCACCGTTGCTAGATCAATTGAAACATTTTTATTTTAATCATCTGTAAAATCACATACATGGTCGATTATGATAAACCGATATTGTAACACTTTTTACACCGATAATCAAAGTAAACATTTTACAGTCAAATTATCGACATTTGTCATTAACATTGATATAATTTTTTGTATTTAGAACGTCTTATTTGTCTTTTTTTGGTTACAAATTTTAGGTCTGTTTTTATTGGTCATTGTATTTCAATTTGCATTTGCAAATAAAATGCAATATACCAATAAGTGAATCATCCAAACAATTCAATTTAAATACTTTCTCCATCCTAAAATAGGCGTTGCATTTGACCATTCGACCAATGCATATATTTCTATATCATGATTCTAACAGTAGCAACAAAGAAAAACTATAGAAAAAAATATCTCAGTTCTAAACCACGGAGAACTATGTCAAAAATAAAGCAAATGTACCGACAATAGAGTTGTATCTGTATGGGTTTTTTTTTAAAATATTTTACCAAAAAATTAGACAAAATAAAAAAACGCTACATTATTTTAAAATTTATAATAAACAAATATTTTGTCAATGTAGCAGAATACATGTGCCTTTTTCCATTGTCAAATCCCACCAAGGATCAAAAGTGAAGAAATTTAAAATAATAAAGGTTGAATAAAAAAATACATCAAGAAAGAGAATGACATCCAAAGACTAACAAAACAATTATCGTAATGTTGGGATAGCGTTGAGGCTTCCTGGGTGAACCTATACTAGGTTGGATCTTCATATAGGGAAATATCAACCATACAAGTGAGATTGACACATTATTTTCACACAAATCCTTAAGACATTAGGTTTATGGTTCATCTCACTAATATGATATTCAAAATATACTCATTCACCCAATGTAGAACGTTAACTCACATTTGACACATCATCTTTACTTAAAGTATCTTAAAAGCATGTATTTTGTGAACTAAACATAACACATCTACAATTTTTCGTTGTCAGATTCCACCAAAGACCAAAAGTTAAGTAATTTGAAACAATAGATGATAAATAAATAAAAATAACATTAATATGAATGACATCAAAAAACTAAAATTTAAGATAAAAATTAAACAGATTATATTAAAAGAACTAATAAAGAAGTTAATCATAATGTTTTTAATTTCGTGGGAGCCCTAAGTTCGATTAGATAATCACATTAGGCTGAGAGAAACCATAAAAATGAGATTGACACCGCATCATCCAAAACCTTAAAGCATTAAGTATATGTGTCATCTCATTTATAATTTTCTCACCATCTACTCCTGGATCCAATATGGAATTTTAACTCACGTATGACATTAACATCTCTCTTTTAAGTGTGAGACTTTCTGCATCTCTAATCTGGTGACATAGAAAACAGGGTTAAACTGATGCACAACATGATAAGAAAATATGTGTTGATGGTGGTTTCATGGAGGGAGGTTTATGTTCATTTCTTTCATGAGAATGAAGAAAATAACTAAGAACAAGAAAGAAGGTGAAAAGGGATTTTTAACACGAGGGAATTAGTAAGGAAAAACTAAGGAGTGTGTGCTTTGACGGTAAGAGTATAGAGAATAAAGTGAGTTTCTGGTAATTTTATGGGTTTGTTGAAGGATTTGAAAATTTTCGAGTAGTTATTTTCCCAAAAAAATCAAACTCAATTAAAAAACGCCACATCATTTTTAAATTACTAATAAGTACGTATTTTGTTAACTCAGGAGAACACATCTGCATTTTTCATTGTCAGGTTCCACCGAAGAACAAAGTGAATGAATTTGAAATTACGGAGGTTGAATAGAAGAAATAGCAAGAAAGCGAATGACACCTGAAACTATAAGTTAAGTAAAACAATTAAACAAATAACATCTAAAATCTAACAAAACATGTTATCATAAATTCAAGTGATCCTACACTGAGTTTGATCACCACATTAGATTAAAATCAATCACACAAGTTTGATTGATATAACTTTTTAACCCAAAATTTTATGACATTAAGTATATAGATCTTCTTTCGTATATGTTATTCAAAATATGTTCTTCCATCCAATATAGAACTTTCACTCACACTTGACATGTGAACTTCTTTTAATCAAGTGTACAACTCTCCACGTACTTAATCAAGTGACATAATCAAACAAGGTAAGCCGGAGGCACTACATGTTCAAAGAGGTAGGGTGCATATTCCTTTCTTTCATGAGAAGAGAGAAAGGAAATTAGAAGTAAAAAAACATATACGAAAAAGGAATTTGAACACGAGAGAGAATAAGTGAAACAAATAACTATTGTATATTTTGTTCGTGAGAGTATAAGAAATATCGTGAGTTGTCAGTGATTATATGAGTTTATTAAAGGAGCTGGATATATTTGAGTAATTAGTTTACCAAAAAAAATCATATTCAATTAAAAACACACCATATAATTTTAAATGTCTAATAAACAAGTATTTTATCAACCCAGGATAACACATCTACAATTTTCCATGGTCAATTGCCACTAGAGACAAAAAATGATTGAATTTGAAATAACAGAGTTTGAACGAAAATGTTCACATGAAAGAAAATGACATCCAAAAACGAAATTTTAATTATGAGACTCTCCACATCTGGGATCTACCATGAGGAACCATCATGCTTCTCCACAAAGTCGAACCGGGCTATGATACCATCGTTGGACCTTATGGGGGGGCCAACACTGGTGTGCGTCGATCCATTTGACAAAGAGCAACCACACAAAGGAGAATGAAACCACATCTTCGTAAAATCAGCCATAAATGTATTAAATAGTTTTTATGTGATTTAATATCATATTTTTTATATGATACAATTGTTGGACCTTATAGGATGCCAAAATTGAACAGAGAACAGCCACAAAATTGAGAATGATATCACATCTTTATCCAATATTTTAAATTATACGAAATCCTAGCCCGTGCCATACTAGTATGAAGTATAATACTAATGATATTAGTTGTCAATTAATAAAATAAAAGAATTATAGTGGTTAAATAATCACTTTAGTCTCTGAAAGTGTAACAAGTAGTCATAATAGTCCTTCGTATCAAAATTTCAAACTAATTATTTATTATGTACTGTGTTAGTGAGAGATAAATTGAGCTTTTTAAAAGATAATTAGAAAGAAAATATCCTGAAATAATTGGCACGTCAACAATGTTTTCCAAATTTGCAATTTGTGTCCGACAAAACATCCTGACACAAATGGATACTATAAATAACTCATACAAAATGACAAACTCTGAAATCAAATTACACAAACCTTAATAGGCTGTACTGAGTATCTACATTAGTTAGAAAATTCTGAATATGTTCATGTATCTACATTTGTACTTTGTATGTTGTTGTTTTTTCCGTTCGAATAATGGTAGACACATGCACGACCAATTCAAAGGAATGCTACCAACATATGTTTTAACATACACTTTTTAACACAATTTTTTTGATTGGTTAAAATTCACATGAATACATGTAAATTTGGTGGATCCCATGTGAATTTTAACCAATCAAACGAGGTGCGTTGAAAAGTGGGTTGTTAGTATTTCTCGAATAAGAGAAATGTTAGCAACGCACATTCTAACACACTCTTTTTTATTGGTTAAAATTCATTTGTGACCCACCAAATTTATATGGAACCCACATTTGGTGGGACCCATGTAAATTTTAACCAATCAAAGAGAGTGTGTTGAAAAGTATGTGTTAAAATGTGTGTTGCTAGCCTTCCTCGTCTAATAATATTTCAATTTTTTTCAAACCTACGCCACCGCAAATCAAATATCTCTAGAGTCTTTTACTCCGCATATCAAATGTCTACATTTTTTTACCATTGTAATTACAATGTGCTTACAAAGTAGTTAGTACAAATTTTATATGCAACATTTTTGTTGCAAAATTTGTGTGGTTGTTGGAATATTATTAGTAGCTAATTAGTGATTTGTGCCAAAGATTGGCCATAAGACCCAAAGCTAATAGATATCCCAAAAAAATCATCCATAATGGATAAGATATTTACCTTAACAAATGGATTCCCGCATAATTTTGCAAATGATTGTTATCATATCCAACTTGATTCGTGCGAGAGTATATGATATTTTATAACCAAGAATTGGAAAAATTAAAATCAAAGTTAAAATGGCTTAATAATAATTTTATATTTTTTTTGGTTACAAAGCTAACAAACAAGAAGAAAAGAAAACAGGAAGGAAAAAAAAAAACTCAAGCTCTAGGGAATTTTCTCATGGCATCATTCCTTAGCAAGCCAATGAGATCATGAGGAGCGGACGAATGGACCAAGAAGTTATCATCAAAGGCAGCTCCTAGCTTAGCCATGTAATCAACACATTGATTACCCTCTAATTTTATATTTTAGAATTGAATAACCTCTAGATATTTTTTCAAGTGAATTTTATATTTCAACTAATACTCTTTCTTAATAGTTATATCTTCCTAATTGGTCAAATAAGCATACAATACACTAATTATTATTATTTTGAGAGGGTGCATACAATAGACTAAATTGAACACAACTAAAATGTGGATAATGAATTCAAATATGGGAAATTCTAACATGAACACAACCTCAAATCCATTTTATTTAGGCACACACTCATACATGTAAAAAGACATTAACCAAATAATATAAAAGCAAGAAAGAATAGACACATAAGAGATTTATAACATAAGTAAGGACATACAAATAAAATGAAAACCAATGCAATCTACTGATAATTGAAGTATAGAAGGACGTGTTTGTGTTTACTAGGTATCAGTTAAGTTGTAAGTGTTTGTCTTGTAATCTCAAGAGAGTCAAGTTGAAATCATGTTATATCGTTGTAAAATGATCATTAGTGTCACATTAATAAATAATTTTTTTTTTTAATCTATTTTTAAAAATGAAAATAAGTATAGGACATTTTAACTACTTGTTGGTGCTATCGGATGAACTTCTATGTAACCGAGTCATGATGTTATAACATGTCAATTGTTACAGTTGGGATGTCAAGGAAATAAACTTTGCACTATAACATATAATCTGAAACTCCTAAGAAGAAATTACATTAAATTTTGCAGAGTGACAAGGATCCAAGCAACAATATATAAATTTATATATATCCAAATGCATCAAATGAATTACATCCTAAGCACTGTCTTCACCTCTCCCTAATAATAGATATATCTCAAAAGAATTCAAAAGATTACAACTAAATGTAACAATTGACATTCAAATTTCCACAGTAATAATGAAATATATAATAAGACAAGGCTGCCTACACTTCGGTTACAGTATAGCCTGTATGCCAAGTAAGCTTAGATGACATTTATTAATCCTAAATTTTCTCCCTAACCTAAGAATTAATGTGCAACAAACAACTTTCCTCCTCTTAAGTTGAAGGTTTCTCCTCATCTGATTGAGAGCATGGAGGCTCAGAATTAACAAAAAAGTCATCCACTGAAATTAAAACCATAAGGTAAGATGTAAGTATCTTTGGTTTATCAAATTCTAACTTACAAATAAAAATAAAAGCAATAACAGAATATGAAGAACATATTAACTCTATAGGACCTACATCCCGAACCTAATACAACCTGGTGCATTGACCTGTTTCGATTAACTTTTTTGAGTTTATCTATTGGCATATATACTTGCGAGACTGTTTAAGAGAGCTTATGGAAATTGTTTGACAAGTTGACAAGCTGCTTTTAGCTTATTTTCATAAGCTCTCTAGGATAGCTTATGAAAATAGCTTATAGCTTATATAAAAATAGTTTGACTTTAATTTTGTTTTTATTATAAAAAAAGCTTATACATAAGAACTTACATGATAAGCTCTTGTGATATAAACGCTTAACTATGTTGTGGTTCAAAACTTAGATTTTATTTGATTGTCAACTAAATCTTGTAGGACCGCTATGATTCATCAAAGTTATTAAAATTTAGGACATGTCAAAAGAATAAAAATGTGCATTTAAAATTACCTATATCCTGTTGATCTGGAGATTCAAGCAACATGTCTGAATCAGATGGCAAAAATGGCGAACCCGGATAGTTTCCTAGAGCTCCAAGATCTGCGAAGAGTTCAACATATTTCATTGCGAAAATACATCATGATAGGACTACTATTTTGAAGTCTTAGGGCTTGCTTGGTGTCGACAGATTGGTGAACATACAAAATCTTAAGTAGAATCCTTGACTGAGTTGAATCCAAGGTGTGGTTTTCCATCATTTACTTGAAATCGATAGGACTTAAGTCATCGATAGCAAACTTAGAAATTGTTAATGGTGCTGCCAAAATATTTTGTATCTTTTGATAACAACAGAATATGTTTGCATGCTAACAGTTCTCCACAGATAAGGAAACACACAGACACAACTCAAAATCAAATATTAAATTATTAACAAACAATAAGTGCATCATTCTTCTTTTCAGAGGACAAATTTTACTACATTCTAGAAAAAATTATGCAAACAGCTTATAATTTATATGAAAACAATTTGACTTTTATATTTTTTATTATAGAAATAGATTATACATAAGCACTTACTACTCCGGGTCTCAAATATAAGTAACTGGTCAAAGAAAGTTTGATGTATTTGGTTCAAATTTTGGACCAAATACATCAACTTTCTTTGATCAATTTTTCCTTATATTTGAGACCAGAGGGAGTATATAATAAGCACTTAATTAATCTGGTTAACCAAGCAGGATCTATATATCTAAAAAGAAGATCATAGATAATAAATTACCTCCCAAGTTTGGTAAATCTGCGGTTAAATCTGATAGGCTAAAATTCCACTGAATTTGATCCAGCGATCTAGAAATCCCGTTGCCGCCATCCGGTGCAAGCTGCAGTCCTACCGAACTTACCACATCAGAATTAAATGCTGAATCAAGAACTGATGCATCTGTGCCCATTCCTGATATTTCCGATGCAGTGAAAGGGAAATGACCACTCGATGCCACTGATGTTGGACTCACTGGCATTTCTGAGACGGATGACATTGTACCGTTTTGTGGAATCATAGGAGCCATATCAGGAGCACTGTGGTCCATCACCATGCTTCAATAACCACAAATGCAGAACAAATTACTTATAAAAGAAAATAATAAAAATAAAAAAAGGAAGAAAGATCCTCCGCATTCAACCAATTAACCTACTCCCTCTATTCATTTTTAATTGTCATCTTTTTAGAAAAAAAATTGTTCCTATTTACTTATCGTCTTCAATGTAACATTAACTATTACTTGTCAATACTACCCTTATTTATTCCAGAGAGAAATAGATGAAATGAGATGATAAATGATTGAGAATTTTGTAAGAAAAAGATGAATAGTTCTATCAAAAGTAATAAGATTTATTGGTTGTCTTGGTATGTATAAGAAGTCCTAAAATGACAACTAAAAAGGAACTGAGGGAGTAAAACCTAAGTGCATGACGGCCACAATGATCAAGGCATAAAATGAGAAATACAAAAGCTATCCATGCAAGATCATCTACAAACAATCTCAACTGTAATATTGTCCAGAATTTAATTGGTATGCATTGTCAGTGTATTTTTTTTACGCATGCATCCACTCACATTGTCATATAGATATTTGTGGAGATACATAAAATGATATCATGGTATGATTTGATTGGATGCAAGTACTCACTCATTCCCAGAATTCATCCGAATGGGGTGGAAATTGCTCGGTGCAGGGACTCCATTAACCACATGACAACTTGACATGCCCATGGAGTCCATATGAGGTTGACCTGCGGCTGGCATAGGATGCTGCTGTAGTACTGGATATCCCATAGGTAGATTGTTAACTGCACTGCAAACAAATGGTGTTAAAGAATAATGGAGGAATATGAAGAAAAGATAAAGCATAAAAGGGAACTTAGTTATGCATAAATTCCTAATCCGTCGTTTAACACCGAAAGGTATTTTTTATTTTTTTTAAAAAAAAGACTGCATAAGGGTCAAATATTCTCAGGCCATCAAGGAGAAGAAAGGAAAGTTTCCACTATCATAATAAGAACAATCTTGTAATGGTACTAATATTTAACATTTCTCAAGTATCCAAACTTCTTAACTTGTCCAAAGATTTGGAAAAATCTATATATTATATTTGGAATAAAAGTGCAATCAGGAATCAACAATGACATAATTGTTAGAGGTTCCAAAAGTGCATTGATGGTAGTTATAACATAACATAATATAACCATTAGGTTTAGAAACCTTGTTCTCATGCTTCGACCCTGTTAAAAGGTAGGGTGATTCCATAGGTGATTAGTATAGTATGAATATCATGCATCGACCTAGATACGTACTTGAGCAGCTCAAATATAAATATATATTAATGATATTACATGTTATGAACTCTTCATATATTTAAAGAACTTCTATACATTAAATATGACGAGAGGGGTAAGAATTTACCAGGCATAGGGTGGATTCCATTCTGTATTGGCGCCAATGGAACCTTTGGAGGCATGGGACACTTCATTAGATGATACTGATGCTCAAGTAAATGATTGAATAAAAGTATCTGCTTTTTCAATTTTAGTCTAACATAGTAGGCTCTGAAGAAATCAGCATTCTCCTCTTCTAACTTCTGCCACACTGAATTAATAAAAGCATCAATTACAAAGCAAGGTCACACAAGTTTATATCCATTTTTAAAGGAAATTATATTACAAGTACGCGTTGTATTAAAATCAATGTCTCAACTATCAAGTTATGTTGATTTCCATTTACCAATTTATGGATAAACCTATGTTATTTAGATAAGACACGGAAAAATCATTTATGAGAGCCTGTTTTGATGTTTAAGTTTATCTACTGGCATGAGTACTTCTAAAATTGTTTAGAAGAGCCTACGGAAACAACTTAAGACACGTCCATAAGTTGTTTTAAGCTTCTTTCCATAAACTTTCCAGAATAGCTCATGAAAACAGCTTATACGAAAACAGTTTGACTTTATTTTATCTTCTATCTTAGAAATAGCTTTATAAATAAGCATGTATACGAAGAGTATTTATAATATAAGCACTTGATTAAACTGTTTATCAAAACAGGGCCTAAATGTATAAAAGTTTTTCAGTGAATAACATTGCAATAGATAACTAATTTTTAATTCGAAAGCAAAATATAAAAGGCATGACTGAGGCCTAAAGATGCCTACCAAGAGCTGTAAATCCGGGATCTATCTTTGCCCGATTCAGTAGAGTTTTAACCACTTCATCTTTATTCATATATAATTGCAGGCACCTTTCTATTAAATTCTGGACCTACAAAAGTTTTTGGGATAAATCAAAGGAAAAAGAAACAGATTAAGTTATTTAATCCACAAGACAAAGGAAGAAAATGAAAAGTAGAGAATTATATAAAACTAATCAAAGTGTTTATCAAAGAACTATGATATGCTTACAAGCTCAATATCCTGCCGTGAAACCTTTTTGCTATCATTGCTTGAAGCAGATGCTGAGCCTGAGTCTGCAACAGGAGCATCAGTTGTGTGATTGTTCGGATGTTCACTCTTGGGCTCGTGTGAAGCTTGAGTTGATGACTGTAATTCTTCTGAGTTCTACAATTCCATAAAAAGGTATATTTAATTTAATTGTAATATTGCAAGCAGCAAAGTATTATGAAACAAATCTAGATAATCATGCAGAGTTTGCATCGCCATAAGAGTAGGAAGCAAGACAACATTCTCCAATATTGAAAACGTTGCCAACTCAACAGCTAAGTCTTATCTCACTAGGTGGGTCAGCTACATCGAACAAACGACGTCATGTTCTACCAAATATCATATTTCTTATCTCACCAGGTCTTCTCTTTACATGCCCAAACCACCTAAGCCAAGTTTCCACCATCTTTTCTACTATAGGTGCTACCCCAACTCTCTTTCTAATGTTGTCATTTCTAATCTTATCTCGTCTGGTCTTACCACACACCCAACGCAACATCATCATCTATGCCACAGTTAATTTATTTTCGTGCCGGTTCTTTACAGCCCAACACTCTCCCATACAACATTACCGGTCTTACGACTGTCCAAAAAAAATTTCCCTTCAACTTGAGTGATACTTTCATATCACGTAAAACAATCCTGGCCCAAAGCTTGCTAATTTTTCAAAGCATTAAATATGTACAAATTAGGTAGCTTAACAAAGCATTACTGTAAATTAGTCAAATTGAAATAGCTATGGCTGTTATTGCTAGCTAAACCAACAGAAGATTAAAAAACCACCGCGCAAACTTCCATTTCTCCAATATAGAGACCATCGTCTCCAAGTATTGCCAGAATATTCGTTATGCTAACGAAATATTATAATTACAGTTCTTCCCCAAACAACCAAATTAACAACTTCATACATGCAACAATTCATCTATCTCCAGTCGCCAACAGCTACAAAGATATAGTCTGTTTACTTTCTAAAAACTTTCTGAGTTTTTATTTTCTAAAGTTTATGTTCATTTAAAATTGCCAGCAAGGAGATGGAAAACTCATGTAGTAAACAGTTGTGAAAGAGAGAAGATGGAAGACAAGCTAGAAATAATGCATTTCGAGAAATAACGATAACATTGTTTTGCCATTTTCAAAATATCTGAAAATGTTTTATCTGTTTTTAAAAATTGTTAAAGAAAATGGCAAGGGAAATATTGGACCTATATGCTTTTATGTTTATTTGTTGAAGTGAAAATGAAAATAAGGAAACACATAAGAAAATTCATAGATAAACACTATCCACAATGGGTCACATACAATACAAAATAAAAATGTGTACTCTATTTAATTGTAGAACACACTTTTAATATCAAATTGGTTTTCAAAATGTTTATTAATAAAGGTTGTTAGCTGGAAACTTCTCAACTCTTCAGCTTTGACAGATGTGGTGTTACAAGTTCAGCTAATCAAGAGAAAGCATATGCTTATGCTGATTGAATTAAGCAATTTCCTCACGATGAATGCATCTTTTCGACAGAAAAATGCATAACAAGCATACAAGAAGTTGAGGTTCAATCTAGATATGTAAAGGAACAATATCAGGCATTTCTATTATTAGTATTGAGGTGTATGATGGGAAAACCTGCAAGTTCTTCATTTCAGTAGAAAGAAGGCTGAGTGCATGTCTTTTGAGAAACGCAAGTAATCACCAACTTCCGCTGAACTCAAAACTATTCGCTTATATGTCCAACACACCACCGTATATGAATAAATTTCATCTGTAACAAGAAGACCAATGAGAGAATCGTAAACCAAGCCGCTTCAACAATCATTAAAAATCATCGAAAGAGTATGCTCAACATCAAACAAATCCTCATATAATAAAGAAAATGAAATTGCCTATGCAGTTACATAATCATGTAAAAATGTTTACACCAATAGTACACCAAAATTTTTATTTTCCATATATAATATAATAAATTGTACATTTGAGAACTTATATTAAAGAAAACATGAGCAAATTATGTGATGTAAGTTTGAGATGCAACAAAACACCACATTCCAATAGCTTCTTTTTTTTTCATTCAACTTGACAATTCTTTTAGAATGATTAAGATATTCCATTCCACCTCAATAACATGAACTTTGAATTTCTTCACACATAGAAACAAATAAAAGTTGCATCTAATTCTCATAATAATACTAGACATTAATTAATATCTCGATTTTTGCAACCATAAAAAAAAAAAATGAAACTATGTAACACTTCCAGAACCCCTCAAACAACAAAAGAAAAAATTGAATTCTTAGTATCTCCATTGAAATCAGATAAACAAAACAACCCTCTTGAATCTCAAATATAAAACAGAAAATTTTAATATAAATAAGATGAAAAAAAGTAGATAAAACAAAAATTGAAGTAAACCAGATCTCAATTATGAATGAAGAGTTGAGAACTAAAACTTGATTGACCAAACAAAAATTTCCTTCAAAGGAACAAACTTTTTAAGCTACAAGACAACATAGAACAACCCAAATGCATCAAACACAAAAATAAACAACTCATGAACCAAAAAAAGGAACTTTAAGATCTAAAAAACAAAGATAAAATGATTACCTCACACACCCAGCTCCTGAATCTGCAACCCCTCAAAGAAAAAAAGCAAAAAAAAAAAAAACTATTTTTTATTTCGACAAATTGAGGAAAACCCACGAAGAAGTTCAAGGTAAAGTAGGTTGAAAATTATGCATCTTGAAAAAGATTGAAACTTTGGATGAAATAGAGAAAAGTAAGAAATGGGTTTTGAAGTTTGAAGTTGAAGTGAATAATGAGAATAGTAGAAATGAGGTTTAAGCAGAGAGAGAGAGAGAGAGAGTGGGAGAGATATTTTTGAAAAGGGTGGAAAATGATATTTACAATAGAGACAGAGAGAACACAAGTGTGTGAGAGAGAGAGAGTTGTTGCTGGGAGAGAAGAGAATTACAGGGGGAGAGAGAGAGAGAGAGAGAGAGAGAGATCTTCAAATGAAAGAAAGAAATGGTGGTGAGTGAATAAAGAAACAAAAAAAAAAAAAAGGCAATTTTGTTGAAAAATCTAGCAAAATGGGAAAATGACTTCTCTTGACTCTTGTGTGGTTTGTACTTTCTTTTGTATTTCTATTTTTTTGAGAAAATCTAGGTGTAAAATTGAAGTATGTGGCAAGTTGAATTTACAAAGAAAAGTGAAAAGGGAAAGGTAAATTTGTGTCCTCCTTTGTGTTTCAATTAAAAGTAAAAAATAAAATTTTAAATAAATTGAAATCTCACATAAAATGGAAAATTTGATATTAATTTTACTCAATAAGAAAGTGAGTGTTAGAGTGAACTTAAAAAGGGTGGATTCTAGGGTGAGGGTCCAATTAGGTACCTCACCGGTGAACCACGAGAAAAACACCAATAGATTAAATACGTGGTTCAGATTTATTTAAATTAAAAGAGGGAACATGTAGAACTGCTCACATTCAATCATATTCTGCAATGGTTTTCACCCGTTGTTAACCGTAATTAATTGTTACGAACCGAACCGAACCAAACCATTACAAATCAATTAATTTCTTTTCACACAAAAATCTGAACCCTTTTTCTAAACCCTAATTCCATTTCAAATTCAATCAAATTCACCATCTTCAATCTTCACCTCTTCAATCGAAG
>Ga0315915_1000094_pt1 | contig 62314 bp, 32 predicted proteins | sample MpolbnodulesMG_FD_207738 | JGI IMG/M metagenome (GOLD analysis project Ga0315915, IMG submission 207738) | Medicago polymorpha root nodule microbial communities from Los Angeles, California, United States - branched nodules | ecosystem: Host-associated > Plants > Roots > Nodule | place: USA... | reverse complement strand
CAAGGCAGCAAGCGAAGGAACATGCTGACCTGGTTGATGCTGATGACAGTGATGAGTTAAGAAGTGTTTGGTCCGGCAGTGACGAGGAAAAGACATTGTGGACCGGGGATGAAATGGACACTGATGACGATGTTCCTACAGAACCTTACCCAAATGAAAAAAGCGATAAGTACATAGATAAGATTTTCGAGTTTGATGAAATGCCAAAATACAGAACCATCTCTGAACTTTTGAAAGCCGAACAAGAACCTGAGGAGCTGTCGCCAGGAAAGCAAGCTAGGAAGATTGCAGTTGAGAATGCTTTGAAGAAATTAAAGAAAGGTCCAGATGGGAGGTATACAAATGCATGGGAAGTTATGAGTGATCTAGATATTCTAATTGGAGCATTTGAAAACGTTGTTTCGGGACCTGAGTATGAAGAACTTAGACAAGGAGGTCCCAAACAGCTAAATATTCAGTTTTTTAAGGATATTCAAGCACGAATGAGAGATCCAAATTACAAATTCTCACCTGAGTTAAAACTGAAACCAAAGAGTAAATTTGTTTCTAGAAAGAAATTTCAAAAGACGGAGTCTAGAAAAAGGAAAGCACGGAAGAGGTAAAGTTATAGCCTGTTGTCTCAAAATCGAATTCAGAAGTTGAGCTTGTAATGTTACTGTACCTTTTATCTGTGTATGCAACTTTATGTATAAGAGTAATATATTGAAATTGATTGGTCTTTTTTTATTTTCCCCTGAAATGGTACCCACTTATGATGACTTATGCCATACATACTGTTGTGGAAGTAAACTCTAGAAACAGGACTTACCTTCAAATTGTAGTTCAAATTATGTTTGGTTAGTTTTTTTAGGGTTTAGATCAGACGATTTCTTTATTTTATATAGATGTCAAAGTTGGACAGCTCAAACCTCTTACCATTAGAACTTGTTTGGTAGTCAAGATAGTGATAGTATATAAATAATTCTATCATGTTTTAATTTATAATTTAATGAGGCATGATATTAATCATATCACCTCATTAATTCTCTTGATTTTTTTTTCTTTCATCAAATGCTGTAATAATTTTTTACTGCTCAATAATAACTTAAGCATCCTTGAAGGGTTATATATATTCCCACCAAGATGTAAAATAGAAATGACTTTAGAAATTCAAGTATACTATATTCAAAGGTTGACTTGCAAACTTTGTTAATAGGGAGAATATTGTTTAAAGATAATATTGAGAAGAATAATACAAAACCCTCACCAAAGAACAGATGGACATTAAATCCTTAACTTCGCACAAACTTGATCAATATTACATGCATGTGTGGAAAGAACGTGACTAAACAATGCCTAGCAAATAAGTAAGGTATTCTTTAGAGACATATTTTGTTACAGGGAAACCCAATTTGAGATTTTCCTTGACATAAATCAATCCTTACACGAAAAGGAAGAACTGAATTGGAAGAAAATACAACCCATCAATGTGTATATATACGTAACATAGCCCCATATTTCATATCATTCACCAACAAGAGCTTAGACAAATTAAGCTACCTTTGCTAGAAACATAAAAGCTAAAGAGAAACAAATTAAGCAGAAAATGTCTTTTGATCAAAAGACACGTGAAGCAGATCGTATCTATGATGAATTTGAACCACCCTCTGATTGGGATCATGAGGATACAAGTGACACACTTATTCTTATGCTTCCAGGTTAGTTCATTTCTTTCTCCCTCGTGCCTTTTTCATATAATATATATAGTTTATAAATATAAGTTTGATTAAAATTCATTACTTACCTATATAGTAAAAAGTTAAGAACAAAAAAAAAATCTATAAACATTTGGGAGAGATTATATCCACATGTAGTGAATGTAATAATTTTTTTTTTTTTGAGGGGATGTAGTGAATGTAATAATTATTACTTCAATAAATTTTCTTTTGGTAAAACTAAAAGTATACAATGTATCGAATTTGATATTCAAATAACACGACTATGATCGATAATACATGCAGGATTTAAGAAGGATCAATTGAGGGTTCAAGTAACCTCAACCCGAGTGCTAAGGGTTAGTGGTGAAAGACAAATGAACGAGAAAAAATGGCGTCGATTTCGCAAAGAATTTTCAATACCACTTCATTCTGACACTAGTAGCATTGGTGCCAAATTTGAAGCTGGAATCCTATATGTTAAGCTTCCCAAACTCATCAACCAACAAAATATTGTTCCAACACCAACCAAACCAACAACACAACAAGAACCTCAAAAGCCTCAGCAACCAGCAACAATTCCTCAGAAACCAAACACTGCTCCTCAAGTTTCTGATCAGAAAAAACAAGTAGTACACCAAGAACCAAAGAAAGAAATTGAAGAAGTGACTCAAAAGAAGGGAAAAGGTAAAGCTGAGGAATTAAAAGAAGATATTGATGATGTGAATAACAAAGTTGCATCAAAAGTTGCTGAAAAAAAGTCATTGACTATGGAAATGGTTTCAAGACAGAGACAAGAATATGTGAATGCATTATGTGGTTTGGTTGATGAAGTTAAGAAGCAAAAGAAGCTGGTTAATTTGTTGGTGCTTGTGTTTTTGGTCTTGCTGTTTGGTCTCTATGTTAAGAATGTAATTAATTCATTTTTTTCAGGAGGACACAAAAACCAAGAGTTGTAATTGATTAATTACAACTCAATTGTGTTATGATGTCAATAAGTACGGTATTGATACAAGAATCATCTGCATGTGTAATAATTGTATAAATTCATCAAGAGAATAAAGAATGTTTAAGGTTTCTAATTATTATCTGCATGTGTAATAACTGCTTAAACCATGATTTATAGCATGTTTGTTTTTACGGCAAAATTGACAACATACGCGTGTTTAAAGTAGAAGCTACCAACTGTGGCTTCACAATTTTCACGTTTAAAGTGCATTGGGAAGTGGAAATGAGCCTCCAAAAGTTAATCCAAACATACATTTAGTGATCGACCGATTTGATCTAAAAAAGTCATCGTGAGTGCAATATGCGTAATTCATATTTTCATCCATAATTTTAGATGATATGAGCCATTGGAAGAAAAAAAAAAATCATTTGCAAATTATTACCTTGAATGGTAACTCAAGGTCTTAGTTTGTGTTTTCTCATTAAGAAGTGAAAATTTTCATTCACTACGTCTTAGTTTGCATATTCTCATAAACACTATTTTTTCTATAAGAAAAAACTTATAAACTATGTTATACCAGTGCTTATACCCGTTTTGGTCGGGAAATAACAATATGGATGTTGGAGATGGCTTGGTAGGAAGGGTTTTAATGCGATGGAAATAGAATTTGAATTGAATTTTTTTTTTTAAATATGTACATTTTACGTATGACACTAACGTCTATAAAGTTTTTTTTTTTATGTTGAGTCTAACTCACATTTATAAAGTCGATTTGTAACGTGAGTAATGCTAATTTTTTTAAATCCTGACTTTATTCTTATTTGATATAGAAACACAGTATTAAAAATTGGAAGTTATAGAAACAATCCAAATTTTTTTTTTTAAAAGCCAAATGCTCCAAAGTCTAGTTAACTAATCTAATTTTTATTTTTTTTTATATAAAATTGGAGCTAGGCTTCTATGGTCACGAGACCAAATGTATACTGTTTAGGTACAGATATAAAGAGACATTTTTTCAAATAATAAAAAATAGGAGAATGTACAGTGTTTAGGTACACATATAAAGAGACATGTTTAGGTAACCATTACCCTTGGGGTATTGGTAAGGTAAAATAAATTATTTTGGAAATAAGTGCATTATTATGTGTGTGCTTAAACACTATGCATTTGGTCTTGTGACAAATAACTACTTCTCATGAAACTGGTGTGATAACAATATTACTTAATCATACGATATTCTCCCCTTTTTTCCTTCTGGGCTTCTAGAAAGATACTACCTAGTATTGGAAGCAACTTACAGAAGAGGTCATTTTCATAGTGTATATTAGGCATTGATCTTTCTTAAACTTTCTTTAACACTTATTATATGATTGGTGCAAGTGACGGGGGATTTCTGTGAAATAATCATGAATCATGTTTAATAATCATGAATCAATAGTGGAAATAAATAAAACATTGAACATGAGTATGATTAAATCTACGACATGATTGATTTACTAAGGATATGAATAATTATTGTTGGTGTCATTAGAAAAATAAAAATTTAGATTATATTTTTTTTGTTATATTGTTGGTGTCGTTGAAATAAATAAACAAGGTTAATTTCGTTCGTTATAATTTAACAAAAATTTATATTTACTTTTAATTAAAATCAAAATTTCATAAAAAAAACACTGTTCATAATTTTTAAACTTTAGCGCAATGAAAAGAGCGGAAAGACAAACACTTGAGTTCCCGTCTTTTCGCCAGCAGTATAGAATAGAAGTATAGATATATTAATTTAAATTTTGTTAAGAGTCCCACATCGGATAGGTGATGGCCTGACAATGTGTTTATATAAGAGTCTTATCTATCCGATGTAGGACATGGGTTTTTTCCAATACACCCACGTCACGCCCAACACTCTTTAGGCTTTGGTGCGTGAATCGGCTGTCACGCCCAGCATCACTCTTTGGGCTTGGTGCATGAATCGGTAGGTGACCCTTGAATTCGACAGACTCTGATACCATAAAGAAATTGTGGTTGGGCCTAACACAACACCACAAAACCGGCTTGTGAGGTGAGGATTGCCTCCACTTATAAACACATTGTCAGGCCATCATCTATCCGATGTGGGGCTCTTAACACACCCCCTCACGACCAACACTATTGGGCTTGGTTCGTGGACAATGGTGGGTGATCCGATAGCGGAAACCTGATAGCAGGTGACCCAATGGATCTTGGAGAGGCTCTGATACCATCATAGGAATCGTGGTTGGGCCTAACACAACCCCACAAAACCGGCTTATGAGGTGAGGATTGCCCCCACTTATAAACACATTGTCAAGCCATCACCTATCCGATGTGGGACTCTTAACAAATTTCTATGATAGTAGTGGTGTTGTTCATATTTCAAGGAGATACTTAATTGTTTTTTAGTTAATAATTTAAATAATATTATAAAAAGATTAAATTAAATAATAAATGTAATATTTTAAATAAATGATAAATTTGGAATTAAAAAATTCAGCCCAAAAGGAATTTTCCTTTTTATATCGGAATATATAGCTATAGAAGATTATAGAACATTTCTTTGAGAAAAAAATAAAAGACTAGAATATTATTTAGATGAGGATGAGAGTTGTTGTTACTCATGAGTTACCTATTATGCCTTACGTAAGATAAAACCATACCTTATAGTTTGTATTAAACAGAAGTTTGTTACAATTGTATTTTTTTTGTGGTGGCTGACGTTTGAACCCAGACCTTGCATATTTAATGCATTGTTCATACCAGTTGAGTTAAACAGGAGTGGAGGGACTGGGGTGGCCAAGAGAGGTCATGGTTCCCCCGAATTTTCTTATAATTCTTTTTTATACTACTAGTATATTGCTATTTATGTTGTTATTTCACTAGAAATGTCAATGTGGTCCCTCCATCATTAACTTTTCATATGAAGTCTTATATTATATGCATAAGTGAATCTAATTTTTCTATCCTCTCCCAATATTAACTTCAAATGTATCTTAAATTTCTCATATATGTAGTACTTTGAAACTTTTTTTTTGTTTAAATAGAGTATACTTTTTAAAATTGATCCCCCGTTATTTAATTTCTCGCTCCGCCTTTGAAGCTAAGCTCATGTGGACTGTTACAATTGTATCTATATAAACGACGCTGCTCTTACTCCTTGATCAATTCTTCAAAATTCATAAGAGTTTATAATAATTTGGAAAACGTCGAGGGATTGCTTCAGGGTAAGGTCAGTTCCTTATTAACCATAATTTTGCCCCCTAACTAAAGAAATAGTTTATGAATCGAAAAGATTAATGTTTTTGTCAATTTTCTATAATATCTCATGTTGCTAAGGATTTTATTTTATTTTTACGATATTGCTAATGATATTTATGACACTATTTTTTCATAAGAAGCTACCGCACAATTTTCATTATTTTACAATTATTTTAAATTTTAAATTTTTTATATTTGTTTATTATATTGGTGGTTGATCGATGTTATTTATGACGTATGTATTGCAAGGTTTGTAGATACTCGTTAGCATGACCATTTAGATTATTATACACCATTATTCATAATTTTGAATTTAATTGCACATCCACGAAACTAAATTATCCATTTTTTAAATTTGTAACTATTTTATCTTGTGAGTTTTATAATATATAACTTGCTCTATTTTTTTACAAGAGTTTGTAATTTACTTGTTACAAGTTTAACATCATTATAATTTTGCTTACAATTTATTGCTGTAATAGGTTTTTTCACACCACTTGTGCAAACAAAAAAAAAAGGTTTTTTCACATCACTCATAAGGCTCAAGTGTGTTTTGCTTTAACCTCTCTTAACTCATTCGCCGTTGGTTAAGTTACTGAATGTTACAAGATGGAGAAATTGGTGGTCGTGACTAATGAAAAGGTTAGTGGTTATATTCGTGATGATATCGCCTTCTCAATTCTATCCAAACTGCCAAACAAATCCGTGAAACGATTTGAATGCGCATGCAAATCATGGTCTCTATTGTTTGAAAACCCTCATTTTATGACCATGTTCTGCAACATTTTCTTATTTAGTAAGCATTCTTCTTATAATGATGGAACATCTCTCCTCTTGAATCATGTTCTGCCTTACCGTGCTGATCATCCATCTCAAAGTGTGTTGTATTCTATTTCTTGTGAGAGATTTGAGAATAAAGTCCAGTTGAATTGGCCAAAACCATTCAATGGAGATGGCTTTCATCTTGGTTTTTACATCTTTGGTTCTGTCAGTGTTAATGGTGTTCTATGTCTCTATTAAAGTAATGAAAAAGTTGTATTATGGAACCCTATTATTGAGGAATTCAAGGTCATACCTCGCAGCCCATTTAGTTATGAAACTCCTTATCGGATCCCCGAATTTCATATTTATGGATATGGTTATGATCGTGTTAAAGATGACTATAAGGTGATTCGACAAATATCACTTTTTAGATTATCAACATTTGATGAACGATCGGACAAAGTGCCAAAAGGTATATCTTACAATCCCTTTTGGGATATCTATAGTCTAAGAAGTAACTCATGGAGAATACTTGATATTGATACGCCTCATTGTTTTCCAAGTAATACGAGCATCAAATTATACATGGATGGAGTGTGTCATTGGTGGGGCTAGAATGAAATACATAATAAAGTATATTTGGTGTCATTTGACTTGAGTAATGAGAGTTTCACTACAACACCAATAATCTCAAACATTGATTCTAGATTATATATAAGAAAATGGGCGGTGTTAAATGGGTTCATTGTTTGAATCACAAACTATGAAAAGACAAACACTTTTCACATATCAATTTTAGGAAAAGTTGGTGTGAAAGAATCATGCATCAAACTCATGATTATTGGGTCATTATCCTTCGTAGAACATCATATCGGAGTGGGGAAAAATGATGACATATTCTTTAGAAAAGAAAATGATGAACCTTGTAGAGAAAATGTGGCATATAAGAAGAAATGAAGAAATTGTAGACAATTCACAGTTAACTTATGTGCCGACCAACAATCAATCACCCTTTGCATGCTTCAATCACCCTTTGAACACTTTGTAACTATAAATTGCAGAAATCGCAAATATATTATCATGTGAATCTCTCAGCCCCGTCACCCTTTACATCCTTCTTCAGACGATGAAAATACTTAGTTTGTCACTTCTTTTCCTATTAGTCAATGTCACATATGCGTTTGACTATGATTATTTTATATTGGCCCTTCAGTGGTCCCCCGCATTGTGTCGGGCAGAACAAACGGTTCATGGGCTTTGGCCCACAGACCGATACAAAATAAGAAAATTGTTCTTCTTCCAACAAAAAACGTTTACTCTCGTACAAACTAATCAAAATATCACTCACGTGAGTTAACTCATGTTCGATAAGCGAAGTATAACCTACATGAGTTAACTTACACTGAGGTTATAACTTACATGAGTTAACTTACACTGAGGTTATAACTTACATGAGTTAACTTACACTGAGGTTATAACTTACATGAGTTAACTGATACTGGGTTATAACCTACGTGAGTTAACTCACGTGAGATGTATCAATGTTGTGAACGTGACTTGAGTCACATTGAATTTAACATCTGTGTGACTTAAGTCACGTGGAGGATATTTTGGCCAGTTTGTATGGAAGTGAGTGTTTTTTGTTGGGAGAAGATCAATTTTCACAAAATAAGTCTAACTTTTTGTAAGGAAATCCCGTTATTTGATAAAAATAAGGTTAGTTTATCTTTGTATACACCTTTCTTTCTATGGAAATGATATATGTTCCGAATAGTTACTCACGAATCCATCTCGATGGCTAAATCAAATTGGTTGGCACAATACCCTTGCCATATTCCACTATGCTTTCTGGGCGATAAGAGATTTTAATTGGTTGACGAAAAATCATGAACCATTCAGGACAAAATGTGTCGCTATATTTAGCAACTCTATTTTTTTATGCATCATTCATATTTTTTTCAATACTAAATATTACTTTCCCTTGGTTCTTTATTATAGGAACTTCTAGCAAAAATAATCAGTAGTACAGAAAAGTTGTTAGGGTAATAGATTTATCTAAAAGTGTGGTAGTTGTACATATCTATTTCTATAATTATTAATATCATAAAAGAGAAAAAATATGTTTAATGGAAGTTTTGACCCCTTAAGTATTAGAAAATTGCGATTTTATCTCCCTAACAAAATAAAATACAATTCAGCCCCCTAAATACTGCCCATTTTGTAGTTTTGGTCCTCCTAGCCAATTTTGACCAATTCAACGCTGACGTGAACGTCACGTGTGTAATTATCAATTTAAAAAGAAATAAAAATGTCACGTGTGTAATGCTTTAATTATTTTAAATTATTTCAAAAAAATTATTTTAATTATTTTAATTAAAAATAAATAAAAAATAATTACTTTTTTATTTTTTAATTACAAAAATAATTAAAGCATTACACACATGACATTTTTATTTATTTTTAAATTGAAAATTACACATGTGACATCCACGTCAGCGTTGAATTGGTCAAAATTGATCTTGGGGACAAAACTGCAAAATGAGCAGTACTTAGGGGGCGGGATTGTATTTTAATTTGTTAGGGGGTCAAAATCGTAACTTCCTGATATTTAGGAGGCCAAAACTGTTGTTAAGCCAAAAATATATCTACATTTTTTTAATGACGAATTAAATACAGGTATGTCCACAAGTCTTAACAGAGCTAATAAATGTATACATGAAAACAAAGAAAGGAAAATATTCTACTAACGATCTAGCATAGTAATACTTATTTTTTTCACAATTTTTTACGTTATTTTTCTAGAAACAAGTTACCTAAAAAGTTGTTGGAAGGTACAATTTATATATGGGATAATTAGTTTGTCACAAATCAATTAATTAAGTTTAATATTTTTTATATGAATATACTTTTATTTTTTTTCCACCAGCTTAGTAATGAGTTGATGAGTGCACTTGACCATGCATGACCTAGTTTTACCGGATCAAATAATAGGTTCTGGTCACAAGAGTAGAGGAAACACGGTTTGTATTCAAGCTTTGATATGTGTACATATTTCAGTGTTACTCATATCTTTTAGAAGAGATGGAATTATACCAAAACAATATAGCTTTTATACTTTATTAGGCAAGGTTGTTAAAGCGATAAAAAATACTGTTTGTGGATTCAGCGCCAAAAGCATATTTTATTGCTTTAACAACTTTGCGTAAAGTATAAAAACTATTTTGTTTTGGTATAATTCCATCTTTTCTAAAAGATATGTAAAGTAACACTGAAATATGTACACATATCAAAGCTTGAATACAAACCGTGTTTCCACCATTCATGCGACCAGAACCTATTATTTGATCAGGTAAAACTAGGTCATGCATGGTCAAGTGCACTCATCAATTCATTACCAAGCTGGTGGAAAAAAATAAAACTATGTTCATATAAAATATATTAAATTTAATTAATTGATTTATGACAAACTATGAAAAATTGTACCTTCCAACAACTTTTTAGGTGACAGGTTTCTAGAAAAATAATGTAAAAAATTGTGAAAAATATAAGTATTACTAATATGCTAGATTGTTAGTAGAATATTTTCCTTTTTTTGTTTTCATGTGTACATTTATTAGTTGTGTTAAGACTTGTGAACATACCCGTATTTAATTTGTCATCAAAAAAACATAAATATATTTTTTCTCTTATATGATATTAATAATCATTTAAATAAATATGTAAAACTACCGCACTTTAAGATAAATCTATTATCCTAACAACTTTTTATACTACTGATTATTTTTGCTAGAAGTTCCTATGATTAAGAACCAAGGGAAAGTAATATTTAGTAGCCAAAAAAATGAATAATGCATAGAAAAAGAGTGTTGCTAAATATAGCGACACTTTTTGTCCCGAATGGTTCACGATTTTTCATCGACCAATTAAAATCTCTTACTGTTCGGAAAACATAGTGGAATATGACAATGGTACTGTGCCAACTAATTTGATTTAGCCATCAAGATGGATACGTGAGTAACCAGTGGCGTTGTCAGGACCCCTGGTCAGGGTGTTCAAACTTATGAACTTTAATTAATATATATATTTAAAAATTTACATGGTATTAATTTTTATTTTTTTTGACAAATTGTAAATTTTAATATGTATCACTTAAAAATTAGAAGATGAGTATTATCAATATTAAGTAACTAGTCTTAGCTAATCTCTGAATGTGTACTTCATTTTCACATTGATTCATTTTTTGAAGAGTCTCATATTGATTCATGAATGTATTGAAATTGCGATTTTGTAGTCAAATGTATTTTTTGTTTGTCAATTTAGTTCATAGAATTATTAACAAAAAATAATAATAAATGTTTGTTTGTAATTTTGATATATTCAATGGTTGTTTGTCCATTTAAAAATAAAAGAAAAAATCAAAGGAGAAATAAAAAGAAATTAGTTGTTTGTCCATTTAAAAATAAAAGAAAAAATAAAAGGAGAAACAGAGATAAATGATAATTGTAAAAATAATTATGATTACTTTATATATAAATGTTAGGAGAACATACACAAAAGAAAAGTGGGTTGTGGCATAACATTTTCAAAACAATTAATATCAGAACAAGAGTGCAAGACGTTGGGCCACACAATTTTGCCTTTGGAAAAAATGAAAACTTAAAAGCAAGCATAAGTAAAATAAAGGAAGTAAACTATAAGAACATTTAAAAGCTGGTCAGTGGTTAGTCCTAGCATTTAAAAAGCTGACCTCTTAACTAAGACTATAATAATATAACATGAGGTGAGAAAGACACATACTTTGGATCATTGGTGCAATTGGGAGGAGAACAATTGTTTGAGGGGATTCATGATAGAAAAACCATAGCATAATAGGTGTAGATATAAAAGTTGAGGGGGTTCACTTGAAACCCCTGGATTCTACCCGGCTCTACCAGTGTGAGTTATTCGGAACATATATCATTTCCATAGAAAGAAAAGGTGTATACAAAGATAAACTAATAGAAGAAAAAAAAGTGAAAAACTAAGTATTTTCATCGTGTGAAAGAAGGATGTAAAGGGTGACGGGGGAGAGAGATTCACATGATAATATATTTTTAATTTCTACCATTCATAGTTACAAAGTGTTTAAAGAGTGATTGAAGCATGCAAAGGATGATTGATGGTTGGTTGGCACATAAGATAATCGTGAATTCTCTACAATTTCTTCATTTCTTCTTATATGCCACACCCCAACTCTCAAACAAAGCTAGCATCAACTACACCAAGTCATAAACAATAACATTACATAATTTATCATGGGTTACACATTACACAGCAATACACGAATAAAGTTAAAAATCCATTAAATGACATCAAATCTCTACTAACAATCTGACACATGCAGTTGAAAAGGACGCTGAAATATAACATATTATTTTCAACCATCGACCTAAGCATAAATTCTACGTCACTATCGTCACGAATAACCCGGGAAAAATAAATTGTTTTCCACATATTTTCATTTTTATCCACCACAAGATCTACACATTGTACCTGTTCAAATACATGATGTGTAATATGATTTTCATCAAGATACACAAAGTATTTTCTAAGTTGTGTCTTCAACTCAACCATTGTGTTGGTCGGAGTTAAGAAAACTTTAATAGTCTTCTTGAAAGAGGAGTATCAGACATGAACTTCAATTTGTGCATCTTGAGACATGTTGAACTTCACATAAGTTTATGAAATAACAAATATTAGAATAAAACAAAATGAAAGGTAAACACATTATTGCATAAACATAGACATATATTTATATTAAATGCGGAACATTAATAATCAAATAAAATGTTGGTGATTTGTCCACCACATAAAAGTCAAATATAGATATATAATTTATAAAAGGTTAGTTATATATTGGCCACAAAAAATGGCGTTACATTATACTCCAGCTTCCGGTCTTCAGACTTTGATGAACTTCAGCTTCTGAGGCTCTTCAGATTCTCTGATTACGTCAGCTTCTGGTAGTCACTTTCTGATGGTTTTCAGACGCTCTTTGTCTTCAGACTCTGTCTTGAATCTTGCAACACAAGCTTCTTTTGTAAATTTCATTGCTCTCATTTGTTCTTTTAGAACCAATACTTGAATTAAAGACTTATAAATTTTTGTCTATAGTCCTACACACTTGAACAAATATTCGCATATCCAATTGACATTTTAATACCTTGTTATCATCAAACTTAAAGTGGTAATGTTAACACATTTTGTTCCAACATCCTCCATTCTACAAGTATGATTGATTACCAGAATGGTAAACCTTGTTACAAATTCATATCGATTGACATCATATATTCTTATCCAAAATAGCAACTTAACAAGACATCTATATGTGTTATTTTATTTGCCAAACAAACGCAAGCTAACAACTATTATAAACCGATCCAAAATATAGAACGATCCAAAGACTAGAATCAGTGCAACTTTAAATCAATTTCCAATTCAAATAAGACAGAGACAAATACTTATTATAACCAATTCAAATATTTATATATTTGTTTAAAGCATTCATAAAGGTAATTCTAAACACAAATATTTGGAAATCTAGCCAAACTCAACAAAGCAAAATTACCAAAGGTGATGAAGCATTATAGCATATCGATCCATAATATATACCGCAAAAGTATAAAAAAAAAAAATAATAGCAACAATCATTGGATCATCACAGATAAAGAATAATAATATTAAATGGTTACGGCACCCAATCTGACAAAAATAAACCCCCAAATACAAACATAATAAGAAGGGGTTTATTCGAAAGAATGAATTGGAGAAACTAAATCAACATATGAATATTATTCAATTAAAATTTTCAATCAACTAATAAATCATACCAGCTCTAGTACAACTGGTTGGAAATTAGGTCTTATATAAAACATATTGCATAAATAATGTTAAATAATCATGAATCAATAGCGGAAGCAAACAAAACTTTGAATGATTATGATCGGGTCTTTACCAAGGATATTAATAATTAGGTATTAGGAATACCTGACGAAGCTTTGATGGCGGTCATACGATAAACAAAGAGAAAGGAGGTGATCTAAAATAAACAACAATGGTTAGTGGTGACTAATTTGGTTCTTCCTCAGTCTTTAATTCTCTTCAGATGGGGAGAAGGGAGATTTGTCGTGTATGGTATATTGGAAGACCATAACCTATTTGTCGTGTATGGTATATTGGGGACCATAACCTCTTTTATATTGGATGACCATTAGGGTTTCCCATTATTCCGTTAATGGGTCGTACATCCACTCAACAATGTTGACTACATATCAAAAAATTAAATGTTTAATTAATTATTCAATTAAAAATTTAATAGCCTTATTACTTAATTTGATCATTAGTCAATTAAAACGCACAATTGATAAATAGCTAATATACAATATTTACCCATATAATGATATCGAACTGTAATTAAATAATAAAATATTCCAACAATTCTCACATATTAAACATGTAATCATATAAGGTTCAATTTTGTCATTTTCAGCTGAAATTAATAACGGTCTAAATGATAATGGATACTTTGTACTATTTTTTTTAGGGAGGATACTTTATACTATAAATAATAAATTATTGGGAACAAAATATATCAACTGATATAGGCTAACAACTTTTTTAGCTTAAAAATAAACTGATGGTTTATCAATTAACCAATATGTTTTTTACCTATAAAATTTGTAGCTAACAACTAGCCATTCATTTGAAGAAATTAGTTTGTAGAAAATAGTCAATATACCCAAATCGATATTGATCTCATAACGGATGAAAATGACACAATTTGTGAGCATTGGGGTGTAACATTTCAGGTTAGTTCGGTTGAGTAAAACACTATTAACCCATTAAAAACACAACTAAAAAAGATAAAATACTTATTTGTTTAAAGGAAAATACTAAAAGTAAAATATACGAAGTTTCAGTAAACGTCATATGAATAACTAAATTTCTTTTTTTATATAAAAAAAATATGGGGAAGGGGGGATTTCTTATTAATTCATGTGACAGTAACAACCATTTTACAAACTATCCATAAGTGGATTCAAGCTTAGCACATTGAGGTTTTAAGGTTTAAATCCTTACGAGTGAGCTAGTACCTCAAGTGTATATATACCTAATTGAGCATGCAAGAAGATAGAAAAAAGCTCTTAACTTGTCTGTTAGAGCATAATTATCGACAGTGGCATTGTATACGTGTAGCATTTTTTGTCAGAAGGTCATGGATATTTGGCATATCATATGGTGGCTTTCTTTTACTACGTTCCCAAGTTTGGCAACGGTGGCATTCATCATTGTTAAGGTTTTTACAAAAGCTTTTTGAAATAGAATAATTAAAAAAGAAATTACCATTTCAACTATTGGAGGATATTATGAATGAGTGGGACCCATTTTAGAGTTTTGGATGAGTGCTATGGATATTTAGAAATTGTAATTAAGTGATTTAAATAATTGAGAAGTGTGAAATAATATAATATATTGAGTGATGTCCATTTATGCTACCAATATGAGTGGCATAGATGGATGTGGATGCTTAGTAGTTATTTTATGATAACTTCATTAAAGGAAAAAAAATGCAAATACTTAATTGAGCAACTTAAGTTATATGTGACACTTATCATTTGTTCCTTTTAAGTAAGTGACAAGAAGTTTTTGTTTTTTTGTCTTTTCCATATTTTTCTTTTTATTGAATGATGGTTTTTTTTTAAAATATCGGCCTCGAGCTAAGTTAAAGTGGACTTCAAATTTAAAACTGAGGACCGATTTAATTTAGTTTGGGTTTTTTTGGTTCGGATTTGACCGAATCAAAAAAGATTGAATAATTTTTTGTTTGATTTTAGTTATCAGGTTTATTGGTTTTATTTGAACCGTTATGCCTCTAATGAGATGGTCCATAAATCCATTTGAGAGTGAAAGATACTAATATCATCAAAATGTTTACTACCAAAAATAGAACATATTCATATTCTATGTTTTTATTAATAGTAGTTTAATAAATGTTAAAAGTCCCTATCTTTGTCTACTAATAGAGGAATATTCATCTATGGTTATAGCATTCCAAAACACAAGGTCACTTCAGAGACCAAAGCATATCATATTTCTTGCATCATAGACTTGACTACAGAGAAACAATGTTTGCACGAAAAGAAAGTAATAAAACAAAATAATAAATTACAATTACCAATTTAAAAATTGTATACACAATGCATAATATTCTCCAATCGAAGCATATAAAAGCACACTAGCATAGCTTTTATTTTCAAGCATAAATTGAAAGAACCAAACTACAAAATAATATCAACACCAAATAATTTTTTGGCAAGTATGGATCAAAAGGCACAATCAACACCTGATCGTGTTTACAAAGAATTGCAACCATATTCTGAATGGAATGAAGATGAAACAAGTGCCACTCTTGTCCTAATGCTGCCAGGTATATGTTTAACTTCAGATTTCATAATCTTTTTGACCCAACTTTGTATGTATAAAATCATATCTTACATAATATTTTTGTAAATCTCTTCTAAAACATTATATCTGTCAAATGAAAAATTAAATTCATTCATTAACCATATATTGTAAGTACATAATATTAGACATTCAGGCAAGTAAGTACAACTCACATGGTAAAAAATTGTAGAGATATTTCATATGTTCATATGTTGGCGTTGAGGCGTGGATGAGTTTCGCCACATCACTCTTTAAGACAAAAAAAAAAAAGAGAATGAAATATTAAACATATCATTAGTTTAAAGACTATTGTAATAGTTCTAGACCAAAAAAAAAAAACTATTGTAATAGTGTTATTTACGTAAACAACACAAATTTGAACGTGTTTAACGCGATTCGAAATCGTGGTTAGTCATGTTCACTATATGATTAATGAATATAATTAATGAGTTGTAACATATTGTCATATTCATTAATCATCAACTGAACCTAATTAAAAAGCATACTTAAACTGGATAATTCTTCAAATTGATATCCAAAATTTGTTGTCAAATATTTGTGTATCATTTCTATTTGTTTTAAGCCATTTCCTCATTTTCTTTTATATTCATGTATATAATTTCTATTCCAACAAGTACAGGATTCACAAAGGAACAATTGAGAGTGCAAGTGACTTCAAAAGGTGTCCTAAGGATCAATTGTGAAAGACAAGGGATTGAGAATATATGGCATCGTTTTGGCAAAGAATTTCCAATTCCTCCATATTGTGAGACCAATGACGTGAGTGCCAAGTTTGAACGTGGAGTGCTATCAATCATGTTTCCAAAGCTAATAACCCCAGCTAATAAGCCTCAAGAACAAGAAACTATCACAAATCCACCCCAAGAATCTTCAATGCCACAACAACTTAGTGATGAACCTAAGGCACCAATAAAAGCACAAGCACAAGTGGTTGATGATCAACAAGAGGCACCAAAGAAAGAAGAACCAATTATTGATGAAAAAGAAAATAACAAAATAGAAGAAAGAGTTGAAAATGATCAAAAGAAGGTGAGGACTAATGATGAGTTGTTGGAGACAAAAGAAGTTATTAAAACTGCTGAGGTGAAGGGAAAGAGACAAGGCAAGATGACACAAAGATTGAAAACAAGGATTTTAGATTTTAATATAAGTTTGAGATCAAGGGATGATAAGGATGTTAACCAATTAGGTTTTGGTTTTGGTGACATAAAGCCTAAGAAGGGAAAGTTATTGGCGAATATGATTGTGGCAACCTTGTTGGTTTTGGTGCTTGGGGTGTATGTCAAAAATGCATTGTGGTCATAAATTCATAATCATAATCATCTCAAGGAGAATCAAAGGAATTTTTAATCTCATATGCATATTCATTATTGTAAATGCATAAATAAAATCAATAAAGAAGTAAAACAATGTGTTTGTTTATCTATATCTATCTATTATATAGATATATTTTATACGAAAATTGATCAAATTACACTGGTGTTATATTTAATACTTGTACACTGTTTTACACATGTATTACAAAACTCATTGTTGCATTGAAAGTTTATATATACAATATAATCATCATATGTAAATTTAAAATTATTTTATGTGTCAATGAGATATATCAAAATGAATGACTTATATGTTCTTATTAAAAGATGTTAAACTTATTATATCAAAATGATATCAAATTATTTAAGATTCGCATAAAATTATATAGACATGTTCTAGATAATATATAAACTTTCATTTCAATAACAGCTTTGCTACATGGTGTGAAGCTTTTTTCGTAGAAAACACACGAATTATGATTGGGAAACGCTACTTTTAGCGAGAAAACATCCAGCGAAAGCATACCGAAGTTTGTGGATAATTACGCTCCTCCACATTTTACTATTTTAACCCACACCATCCACCATGTATTTTAATAACTACATAAGATTCAATGGTTCAACTGTCTCAGGACATTTTCTGTCGCGAACAATAGCACTTCCCTATAATAATAGTTGTTAAATAAAGAACAAAAGTTATTTCGTGTATGTTGTTTTAGTTTTTTTTTTTTTTGGTACGTTTCTATGTTTGTCATTTTATTTTATGTAATATGATGCCAACTAACCACTAAACAAAGTATCTGTAAGTTTATAGTCTGAAGCATGTTCACAGGGAAGTCGACCAATTATTGATGCCCTTTGCAAAGTTTAGTTTAAGCTTGTATAGTAATTTTATGATTTTTTATGTTATTCCTGCTTATGCCTCCAATGCTTTTTCAGCAGATTTGAGAGGTTTCTTGTTTCCTAGAAGTTTCTGTATTTTATTTGCTTGGGGCTTTTGCCCCTTTTCTTCCAACAAAAACAAAGTAATTAACTATCTTTCTACCCAAAAAATTAAGTAATTATCCATCTTACATTACATAATTTGTCCAAAAGAAACCTTGCATTACACAAGTACCACGTGATACTCGGTGCATATTCCATATGAGCTTATTGATTTTAAGCAGTATAAATTATAAGTGTTATGTTAATTTGCACCTAAAAGCATTTATTAGCAATTTTGCATTAAAAAAAATTAAACTTTTGACTTTAAGACGAATTTCTATTTAGAATTTATTAACAAATGTCCTTTAAACATATGTTAGCATTTTGCCATTTTCCTAATGAATAATCCTAGTAGTTTGTCTAATGATGAATTAATTACTAGGAGTTCTACTCCCCAGTGTGATTATTCACCCGAAAAAAATTCCCGTGTGATTTTTTATTTTGTGGTTAGGCAATAGGCATTAGCCCATTTCTTTCTAAAAAAATAACTTAGTGTAATTTTTAATGTAATTTTTCTTCAAATTGTACCCTTAATTTGAACTCTTTTATTGATAATTTATATTTTTTGAACTAATCTAGTAGTTTTGGTAAAAAAAAAACAACAAAATTATATACTCTTTGAACTAATCAAGTAGTTTTGGTAAAAAAAAAAATCAATCAAATAATAGAATTTAAATTATAAATCAAAATCAAAATCTAAACCAATCTTAAAATAAATATAACAATACCAAATGACAAAATTTATTCAAAACTTCAAGCTTAATTTTTATGGAAGCTGTTATGATCTTCATTCGAGAAAGCATAGTGATTGTCTACACGATGACGACGACGATGATAGTAGTAGTAATAATAATAATAATAGCTCCTCGTGTATTAGATAGAGGGTGGATGTTACGCTTATAGGCGGCATCTTTGTTTATTGATTTCACCGCCTCTTCGCGTCTTGCAAGAGTTTTGGCTATTAATAATGTTTTTTTGAAGGGGCTATTAATAATGTTTTGCCGATTAAAAAAAAAATGGAAATATACAAGGTGAACACAATGGTATCCATAAAATTCGGTAGGATATGTATTAAACATCCAATTATTCAATGTAGTGTCATATTTTCTATAAATTTATTTAAAAATTAAATTAAATTTTAAATAAGTATAAGGGATACGGATACTCAACCAAACTTCAGCTACCTAAGATTTTACCAACGTTTGGCTCGTGTCAAGTTTTAAATAAGTACCGATACGCAACCAAACTTTAACTACCTAAGATTTTACCAACATTTAGCTCGTGCCTTGAGCTATAGGCAAAAGCTCTAGACTAGTCTGTCAGGATAAAGATCAACACTACGAACAAAATCTTGGCTTTAGGTTTTAGCATTACCAAGGTACGAGGTTACCTCATTTGCTACCAAAGCATATTTTTTTTCTTGATGCAGCAGACAGACTAAAGTCATAAACAGAAATAACATAATGTTTGCACGAAAAGAAAGTAATAAAATATATGAACAAAAATTTGCGTGCATAATGTATGCTAAATACGTCTCTCATCAAATCAATTGCTATAAAAGGAATACCATGTCATGACCAAATCATATACTAAGAGGCAAAGATTCATAAAAGCAAAAGAGAAACAAAGGCACAAATAATAAATGGATACAAAGACACAGCCAGAAGCTGATCGTGTCTATGAAGACTTTGAACCATATCATGAATGGGATAAATATGATGGGCGTTTCACTGTTATGCTGCCAGGTAAATGTTATTTCAAGTTTTTCATATCTTGGACTCATCTTGTCAACAAAATGATTTTCTTCCAAATAATATACATTTTTTACTGTAAGGTCACACAAAATAACTCATAAGACAACTATTTTCCATATTTAAAAGTCCTTTGTTTTTCATTAATTTGAAGGTGCATTAAATTTCATCTATTTTCATATCCAAAAAATACATTATATATACTTACTTAACAAGCAGGATATAGAAGGGATCAAATGAAGGTTCAAGTGACCTCAAAACCTGCCCTAAGGCTGATAGGTGAAAGACCGACCTTTCAGAACAGATGGCGTCGTTTTAAATTAGAATTTCCCATTCCTTCTGATTATGACACGGACAGTGTGACTGCGACATTTGAGGGTGGCAAGCTATCTGTCAAATTTGCTAAACTTACTAATCCTAAGGAAACAACAAATCCACCAGAAGAAGCTCCAAGACCAAAGGAACCATCCCAAAAGGTTGATGAGCAAAAGCGTACCCCAAAAGCTAAAGAAGAGAAAGTAGAAACAAAGGAAACAACAACAAATCCACCAGAAGAAGCTCCAAGATCAAAGGAACCATCGCAAAACGTTGATGAGCAAAAGGGTACCCCAAAAGCTAAAGAAGAGAAAACAGAAACAAAGGAAACAACAACAAACCCACCAGAAGAAGCTCCAAGACCAAAGGAATCACCACAAAAGGCTGAGGAGCATAAGGGTGCTCAAGAGGGTACCCCAAAAGCTATAGAAGAGAAAGCAGAAACAAAGACTAATGATGTCTCTGATCAAAAGACACCACCACAGAAGGAGAATGATACAATAACCGAAAAGAGCAGAACAGAAGCTAGCATAGAAAAAGTGGCGGAGAAAGTGAGGACTAATGGCTCAGCTGAGACAATAGACGCAGCAACATCTAATTCTCCTAAAACCAAAGATGCCAAGTTTATTGCTAGATGCAAAACCAGGCTTGTAGATTTCACTCTCTCTAAGGCTCTCTGTAATCAGGATGAAAATGAAGCCCTTGGAAATTCGACCACAGGTCTTCAGTGGAAGAAATTGGTTGCATGTGTCATGCTAATCTTATTGGTCGTGGGACTTGGGCTTTATTGTAGAAATACATTTGGATCGTCTCAGGGAGAATTGGACTTTGAAGAGCTGTTATTATTTCCTTACTGATGTACTAATATTTGTGAACATTGCATTATATTATATTCATATGCGTTTAAATGCATATATCAAATAAAAGAATAAAATTATACATATAGTTCAGACTCTGTAAACTGTACTTTAGTTCAGTTGTCATGTAGACATATTGTATATTTCATAAACAGACATCTATATTCTCTTTTATTCCATTCCATTTTACTACAATACGAAATATTCACATAACAAAAAGGTAATTTTATCATAATTTGTTTATTTCATCTCATCCATTCCGCTCACTATCAGATAGTAACTACATAACCGATCTCCTCTAAGGATGCTTGGGGGCAAAAGGGGGAAGCAAGCGAGAAAATGTAATCAAATTTACTTACAACAGGAACAAGAGACCTCAGAGCCCCCAGCACCAGTGGCTGACATATAACTCCGTTCCCAAACATCTGTAGGAACTGCTTCAGCGTGAGGAATGTGCCGAGGATGTTTTTCTCTCTTATCCCCCCTGAGCTGCTTTAGACCATGCTTAAGTGCTGGCAATAAGGCTTCCATACATTCAGCAACAGCATTCGGGTTTCCCGGCATGTTAATGATCTGAATATTAACAAATCAAATACAACTTAGCCAGTAAATACAAGTCTTAAGTCACTCACTATATGTCTAAATTCAGGGTATACTATTTATAGCAATAATCAAATCATGCAATATTTCGCTTACTAGATATGATACAGCACTAATGCAGCAGCAGTCAGAAACCAACAAGGACTCGTGAATACCCAAGCCAAATGACTGAAAGATGTCAAATACACTTCGAGTATTTTTTATTTCAAAAAATATTATTTGTTTCCACTTTTAATTACAAATCTGTCGGTCTGTCACCTCATCTTATATTTACTATCTCCAATTTTCAAACATTTATGCAGGCTGAAAACAAAACCAAAAAACTATTTGTACTATTTTCTCAAACAAGTCAAAGACTAAGTAATTAGGCAAATTTAACAGCAGATCCTATATGAAAAGTAGAAGCTCAAAAGCCTATATGATGATTAGAATTTTCCAAGCGAGAAGAGTGAAGAAAAACGGCAATTTAAGCACATCATACTAATGTCTAACAGCACATGGAAGATTATAATTTTTTTCTATTCATTTGATAACCTGCAAGGCATTCATCATACAATATGTGTTGGTCATTTAATTAATTTAGACTAACGGGACTTTCTAGCATCTACCATTAATGCTTGTCATGTCACTTTCAATATAAGATTTTACAAATTGGAGAATGAGATATTTTTCTACAACAACCTACAAAGAAAAGAGAAACTTTGCAAAACCAATAAACATTTTAGAGAAAGAAAAAAAATCAATTCTTTTACATAATAACATGGCACTTGAGGTGGTTAATTCACAATCACCCACTTGGGAATGTGTTTTGTGGGTGAGTGGGGTGGGGGGTGGGGGGGCAGAGGATGGTTGACAGACTTGCACAAGTAATTTATATCATACTTCGTAGCAGTTTACTTAGAACAAATAAGCCGATACCACATAGATAAGGCTGATTTCAAAAGTCACTAGATCCACACCTAAAACAGAAGAAACAAAGCAGAAATTCTTATCTTCTACGAGACTGTAGCAAACCACTCGGTACATTCAATGCCCCTTTTGGCATTAACTAATATCAAGTTTGCTCTTTAGTTTGGCATCAACTTTGTGACCTCTTCCAAATAATGATTAAAAGAGATGTATCTAGATGCCATTCAGCCTTATCCAACTTGGAAGACGATGATTTAACAATTATGACAATACTAGTTGATATAACTTTTTCAATATCATATAAATGCTGATGCACATGAGATAGCATATCCAGATCTAGCGTTATTGAGAACAAACTCTAGGTTGCTCCATTCCTCTAGCCTCCACCGAAATTTTTACTTTGGTTTGAAATGCACTAGATTCACCCAATTCACAAATAACAACAAAAACCTATAGCTAGCCTTATTGGACAACAACCAATATCTTCCGTAAAGAATTTGTAAGATACATAAAGAGTCGCAAGGCAATATCAATTGTACCAATAAAACGGTGAAATTGTTTTGTAGAGAGCCAAATTCATTATACTTTTAAAGTAGATACAGATTTTTTGTCGTTTTTTCCTTACCAAGGTTGATCCTCTGATTCCAGCTGCAGATCGTGAAAGCATTGCAGATGGAGTCACCTATTTATGCCAAGAAACGACAACAAAGACACATGAGAAGGTACTGGAAACAGTAGTAAATCTATTATAGTTTTCAAAAATCAGCAAATACCAATTCCAAACTTACCTAAGAAGCAGGACAGAGAAATCATTTGATATCAACAAAATTAAGCTTAAGCATGCATTTAATAGCATCGTTCAAAAAGACTGAAGAGCAAATTAAGAAAATAAAAGGCCAATCTTCCTTTAAACAATGATAAATATGATCAATTCTACTTGCATAAACTTTTATGCACAAGCTCCTAACTAAATCATTTTTTTTACTTTGTTATCAAATCAATGTGTTTCAAATATCACTTCTAGTCCAAATCGATATCATTGCAATGAGCTTGCTATTAGCAGTTTACAAAAGCAGCATTACTCTAAAATCTAAATAAACAGGCTTCTTCCTTTCCAAAGTAACATAGACATAATGATAAAAATTGATGGCTGACAGACCAGCACAACCAATCAGTCTAGACGTGTTCTTTGAACATTAATTTGGAAATAAAAACGTGTAAAAAAATCAGAAATTAATAAAATGAGAAACCACGCCATGCAAAGGACATAACTATAATTTCTAAGTTGACTAACATAAGCATAGTTGCTCATACCTTTAAACTCTCTTGCATCATTACATACAAAAGACCAGGTGTTTCTTTTTCAATCAACTCTTTCGTAGCTTCCGGTGTTACATCTCGTGAGGTAAAGCCAGTACCACCTTGATTGGCAAATACAAAAACAATGGAAGTCAATTCAACACAGCTATAAGTTTTACTCTTTAGGCAAGTTTGGAAGGGAGGGCTTTGGATGAAATGAAGGACCGGGTGGAAAGAATTGAGTGTTTTGGCAGAGGAGGGCTTTGGGGGGTTTAATTTTCTTCATAATACAAAATCAACCTAATTCAGGGGAACTCAAAAGTTGTATTGGAGGAGGGTTTTGGAGGGTTTATATGAATTCTTCAAATTCAATCTATATTGTTATAATACTCTTAAAATTAAAAATTTATCAATTATAAACATTAATTTATCATTCTCTAAAAAATACTCTTCCAGAAAATGTGAAAGATTTCTCAATTTTTCTCTATATTTCCCACCCCTCAAAGCCCTCCCCTCCAAACTGCCAAACAAAGCCTTAGAGAAACTGATAGGTTAGATAGAAATGTACCAAGAGTAATTATAAGATCCATTTGTTCATTATCACTCCATCTTCTTAGAATGTCCTGAATTTTTGCCACATTATCTGGAACAACAGAGGTTGCTACAACTTTGGCACCTCCTAGCCTTTCTGAAGAAGAATTAATAACAGAAACTGCCCTGGGACCACTGTTTAATTGGTAAAGTAGTCAGCAAACTTTGATGTTAATACCAATTATTTAAAAACTAGTTTGGACTGTCTGGTTGAACCAATTATGGTTCAATTACTCCACATATTATATTGTCCAGCTCAGTCATGGTTTGACCAAAAATTTAACTAGTTGAACTAATCAAATCATGACTTAGAGATCTTGCTAGTTTGATATACAGCACGGATTTTAAATCATTGGCGAACATACATAATTGCATTTTTTTTTACTTTAAAAACTTGCTTTTATGTAATCAGATATCTTCAATCAAAATAACTATTGTTATATTACAGAATGGAAAATACTAAGAAACTTCAAGTAATCCATCTATTCCGTTCCATTTCCATTAACTTTGGTTTGGGGAAATCTCCAGAGGAATTTCACTTCAATTAATGTTACACAAGGTAAGTGAAAATTCAATAATATGAAGCTTAAGCTGATACCATGTAGATTAGGCTGATTTCTAAAGCCAATGAATTAACACCTAAAACAGAAAAAACAAAGCCAAATGCTTATCTTCTAAAGCTCCAACTTCACAACTGTTGCAGAACACTCAGTACATCCAATGCCCCTTTTGGCATTGGCTAATATTGAATTTGCTCTTTAATTTGGCATCAACTTTGTGACCTCTTCCAAATAATGATTAAAAGAGATGTATCTAGATGCTGTTCAGCCTTATCCAACTGGGAAGAGGATGATTTAACAATTACGACAATACTAACTTTTTAAATAACATACAAATGTTGTTGTACGTGATATCATATCCAGATCTAGCTTCATTGAGAACAAAAGCTAAGTTATTACACTATTCACAAGTTTTAAAATATTCAAAAGACACTCCCTAACCTTTGCGTTCTCCTATTTATACACGTACTCTTTAACTAATCCAAATAACTAACTATAACTAATCCAGATAACTAACTTACCAACTCTTAGCTACATTAACCACTCTGATTAGTCATTATTCTACATCCCAACACAACTCAAATGTTACACACAAGATAAGTGGCAATTCAATACAATGAAGCCTGAGGTGATACCACGTACATAAGGCTGATTTCTAAAGTCAATAGATCCACGCCTAAAACAGAAGAAACAACACGAAATTTTTATCTTCTAAGCTCCAACTTCAAGACTGTTGCAGAACACTCAGTACATCCAATGCCCCTTTTGGCATTGACTAATATCAAGTTTGCTCTTTAGTTTGGCATCAACTTTGTGACCTCTTCCAAACAATGATTAAAAGAGGTGTATCTAGGATTCTAGATGCCATTCAGCCTTATCCAAATGGGAAGATGATTTAAGAATTATGACACTACTAGTTGATACAACTTTTCCAAGAGTATAAAAATGCTATCGTGTATAAGATATTATATAGAGATGTAGATTAATGAGAACAAACAATATGTTGTTCCATTCCTCTAGCATTCACAGAAATTTTTACTTTGATTTGAAGGGGTACACTAGATGCAGCCAATTAACAGGTAACAATAAAAACTCATAGCTAGCCATATACAGTAGGACAAGAATAAATATGTTAAATACTGCCAATAATCCATTAAACTTTTTATAATCATGTAAATTATTAGTTGTATATAAATGGTGAAGAATCAGAAGCATCTAGAAGTTACTTCATCGAGGAATGCAAAAACTTTGGTTTTAGCCTTAAATATTCCACATAAAATTGTTTGGATACCACAAAAATCAATCAATGTGCTCAGTTTGTTTAATAATGAAATCCAAATTGGTTACAAAAATGCTTAGTCCTGATCTTCCACACTATGCATGTCTCTTTGTTTGCATGCACCCATATGAAATATAAGATGAAGGTCAACAATACCTTCGATCTGGTCCAGCCCCCGCAGCAACTGTATCACTTACTGTAAGAATAGCCACTCTGAGGTCAGCACCGCCAGATGAATCTGTAGTTATTTTATCTGATTTAATTCCTGGCAGAGCAAAGTTTGAGTCTGATGATATATGATTCTTGGCAAAATCCACAGGTCTTAGGTTGGAAATTATGATAGCGGCCACAGGAGTCCCAGCAGATAGAACACTGCCTGTTGCTGGAAACTCCAAAAAGGCATTAGCTGACTTCATACTAAGTAGTCGACTGCTCCTCTGATGACCAGTGCTCTCGGCGACAAAACTGAAATTCATTGGCGGCAAGTAAAGCTCATTCATTAGAGAAACCCGGTCAAATATAGGCATAGCAATTATGCCTCTGGAAAACAAATACATGCGCAAAAAAAATGTGCCATAAAGAAAAGAATCAATAATGAAATTCATCATTAACTTACCCAGGGCTGCCTGTTCCATCATTGTCAGTCCATATAACAGTGGCACGGTGATATTCTGGTCTAAATTGATCTGTCTTTATGGGTTGTTGAAGCCGAGCTTGTACCCTGCACATAAATAAATGAATGAAATCATAGAGAAAGCCGGCATGCCATCACAACAACAAGTGTCCTTTTGAAGTTTATGTACCTCAGATGATGAGGATTTGTCCACCCTGCAAGCTGGCGTATAGCAGGGACCACAAAGAGATGAAAGCAAACTGAAGAACTGACAGGATTTCCAGGTAGTCCAAAAGCTAAAATTTTACTTTTTGTTGATTGAGAGTCAATCTGTGCAAAAGTAAACGGCTTGCCTGGTTTAATAGACACCTGGAAGATAGATCAATCCTGAGTTAAGATAACATGATTTATAAAATCACACCCACCAAAGCATTAGATAAAATTTTAAAATTTTTACTATTTCTACAACTGCAGAAATACAACATACACATTGAACCACCAAACCAAATTACAGGATTGCCGGAATAAACAATAGTAATCAAATAAAATTGTGACATTACCTTATCAAAATGTAATTTTCCTCGCTTTTCAAGCAAAGGCCTAATAAAATCTTTGTCTCCCATTGAAACACCTCCTGAAGTTATGAGAATGTTGATTCCAGAAGCAAAAGCCTTATCCAAGATCCTTCCTTGGAATTCTTCATCATCCTTAGCGATACCAAGGTCCACAACTTTGCAGTAATGCTGTACTGCGGCTGCCAGAAGCATGGCACGATTAGAGTCCCTAATCTGCATAGGATCTATATATTAGCTTATGTTTGTTTTAATAACAACATAATTACATTAACCAAGTAACTCTTGTAAATTACATCCAAAATCCAAACATATAGCCAACAAATGGGTAGTTGAGCAACATGGTAAAGCAAGTACAGTACTGTACAACAAATTTTGAACAATACACACATATACATAGTAAAAAATTCATATCCAAAACATATATTTATTATAATCCAAATGCCTCAACAGGTTCGATTTAAGCTTCAATCGCTCGGCCTCAAGTGAGTTGATTGAGCATTAAAGCTCCAAGAGAATACTAACAATGTCCACGATAAAATTTGTGGCTAGGTCAACCCTCATTCATCAACATATTATGCTAAGATCTAATCACACAGTGACATTAATGTCTGCAATGTTGCTATCATGCTATGTGCTTTGGTTTTAGCAGAGTAATCTGGACTAATATTAAGACATCCTTATTGTTTTTTTTAATCTGATGAGTATTGGAACCTATAAATAAATAAACAAAAGCGCTGGGGAAGGCTACAATGAAAAATGAAAACCAAACATGCATCAGCAGGTTAATGATCTATTAAAGAAAATATCCAAATTGGCAAATTTTGAAATTTATTTCAAGCCATTGTCTCCCCTGTTACTGTTCTTTTAAATCAAATCTTCTCGGTAATATGAAGTTTATAGGTAATCTGCATTATATTACATAATAATCATTGAAGAAAACTCTAGAGCTTATCTAGAACTTTGATTAAAGTTTAAAAACCAGCTTACACATCATCATAGTTTTAATAACTACAAACAATATTGTTCCTGCTACGCATCTTTGCAAAAATTTAATCAACTCATCTCACAAGTCCTAGCCCTCCATAACAATACCTGACCACGACTCAGATGCCCAGTAGATGGCTCCACAAGCTCATCGCCGGTAGAAAGAACAGCAATAGTTGGAGTAGGGTACACCTGCACCAAAGCATAAAGGGGCATATAAAAACTCCTATATAAATAGAACTAAATAAAAACCATGTTCCATTATGAGAAGCTAACTTGAGTACAGACTACAGACTCTACCTTAACCATCGTCGCACCAACTGCAGCGAGCAAGCCAATCTCGGAAGCACCTAATATTTCTCCAGATGTTAAGACCACTGCATCTTTCTCAATATCAACTCCCTATCAATCAACACTTTTTTGGATGAATGAACCACAAAATCATAGATCACCTAATATATCAAAACATCAATATTATAATACATAGAATGCTAGGTACTTAAAAAAGTGAAAGAATATGATGTTAACGTATTTTGATCAACAAATAGAAGTTTATGTTTATGAATATTAAACTTGTGCGTTGTCTGATGCCATTAAAATAGTCACTATGGTTATGTATGTATAGATAAAGCAAGTTCCCAACGATTAGTGTATCTATAGTATACCAATTATAAATATTATATTATATATATGTGACATCTGAGGGATTCGAGTTCCCACCGTGTCATACATTTGATACAGTCAGGAAATCTTAACCGGATAAAAAATCAGATGGCCCATGTTATAATTTTGGCAAATCAGTAAAAAATTAAATAAATAAAAAAATTCCAATGTGATTAGTCAAACAATCCAGACCCTGAGATTGTGTGTATGCAGGAAATCCAAATGTGGTGAACAAGAGGCCATAGCCTCGAAAACAATCCCACTCAAAACAATGCATTGTGCCTATACTTATAAGCTCATAAAATTCAGGAGAATTACTCTAGAGGAGTTATTATAATAAACAAGCATACCACTGGGCGTATATCATTGCCTTGGTTGGTTTTGACCAATATTCTGACCCGGTCAAACTCATCAGAACCACTGTTGACTTTTTCAGTATCTTCAACCTGAACAACTGCATCAGCACCATCAGGTATCGGTCCTGATCCAATCACAACTTACCCCTGTTTAGATAGACAACTTAATTTGTAGCTTCTAGCATGAGCACTTATCTGGAATAAGCGCTTATGCAAAAGCTAAATTGTTTTCATAAACTAAATTACATACCTCCGGTTGTTACATAAGCAACAGTTCCAGGGGACACAGTAACACCAACAGCATCATCACCAGCTCTTGACTCAGCAATCACCGGGTATTCACCAGGCCCATCTCCAGCCACAACCGCATAACCATCCTGTTCCAAAAGCCCAAGCCCGAGCCCGTTTAAGTTTAGTTGAGGGAAATGAAGGAAGGACAAGATAGTAAAAACGAACGAACCTTGACGGAAGCATGGTAAGGAGGTAAAGGATCAACGGCGTGAACGTTTTGAGCTAAGACTTTACCAAGAGCTTCGTGAAGTGAAACGGAAATTGGTGGAAGACGTTTAGCGGCGTTAAGAACCGTTTCGAGAGCGTCAGTGACTGAGATCATTGTGTTCGATGTGATAGATAGATATTGATTGATACTGTTGCTATGTTTTTTTTAGTATATTTATTTTAATTTATCATACAGTATAAGGTATGGATGAACATAAGAAAGGTGACGGTTGTCTCTTCAAAGTGCCAGGAGTCGTGAGAGGAGGTTAGAGATATTGCGAGTTCTTTTCCATTTTGAGGGGATTTCTGATTGTTATGCTCTTTTTTATTTGTTTGACAAAGAAACTTTCAACTAAAAAATAATTTAGGGAATTCGATAAATGGTCCAGATTCATTTTTAATTGTGGGTAGGAATGGAATTTCGGTAAGCTAATTTGTAAAAAAATATATATAATATATTGGGCAAACTAATTGCGAGCTAATCTTGAATCTTAACACAATCACAAATGAAATTGTTTGGACGGACACAACAATATTATAGATTAAATTAAATGATAAATAAATTAGTCACGTCATTAAACCGTTTTCTCATTTTTAAACATGCGTTTGTGTTGCGTGGGCATGTCTAAATTGTTTTAATTTGAGTTTGTCTCTAAGAAGTCATTTCTCGCTAATTGCTTTAACGGTCCTTTGACCCAGTAAACTTATCAGAATAGAATGTATCTTAAATTTCCACATAGGTTTTTTTGCTTACAAAATCTAGCGTAGTTCGACTCAACCCGTCGGAAATAGTGGTTTAAACAGTTCAAGCCGATGAGTTTGATTTGTTTTGGAGAAATGATATTTGAACATCCATTTGTTGACAATTTTGTGACAACTTTCTCTCTCATACTCACATTATTTTTTTACTTTATCTCTCTATTGCTATGGTTTCCGTGTCAATACTACTTTTTCATTGTAAATTATGATTGTCAAATAGGTTGTCACCAAATTGCTTGTTCAAATAACACTCATCTTTATCCTGTCACCCCTAATTATGAAGCCATCCTCTTTATGTAATTTGCAATATACAACACTCACAAGTTACACACCACCAACTATTTGAGATAGACCTCGTTCATAAATTTGTTTTCATTTTCTGAGGAAATAGAAATTTAATTTATCTATAGTATCAAAATTGTAAAATTTATATTTAAAATCTTACTCAAGTTACTTAAAAAAATCTTAAGCAAGTTCCTTCTCATGTTAGTATGTATAACGACTATAATGAGTTTTTTTTTCTTTCCGGATTCGAACTCCGGACCTTACATATATTATGCATTGTTTCTTTTTTTGATAAAATTATACATTGTTTCTATCAACTGAGTTAAGTTATGATGCATTTGATAAATAGATTGCCAAAAAATAATATGAATTTTTTGAGTTCAATTGATATGTATATTGTTGGTGTTAGGGTCGTTCTTATGAAATAGGAGGCTCCGTTCTATTTTTAAAATAGACCCTAGTAAAATCAAAACGCAATTCTTTTTGTGTAGTTAAGCTTCATTAAAAAATCATAATCAGAAGAACTTTTAAACACGAAACAAAACAAAATAAAATTAAGTGAAAGAGAGGTGAAATTTACCTAACGGTGTCGTTTGGAATGTCACTCCTACGTCGTAGGAAAGGGGAAAACGAATGGTTTATGCGAAAAAGAAATAATTATTGTGATTCTTTCAATGAAATAGTTTTTCAAATTGACTAATTAAGTGATTATTCAAATTGATGGTGGTTTAATAGCATCAAATTTATGTCCAGAAAGTGGAACTAGAGTCTAGAAAAAACTCATACGTGTACTGAAGAAAAAAAATAATATAATTTTTTAATTTAAGTGGGGTGGGTATTATAATTTTTTTTGAGGCCCGTAGTTTTTAGAGGTTCAGTTCGGTAGCGCTTCTTGCACTCCCCAAGATCCGGCCCTAGTCAGTGTAAAAAAGTCTTACACATTCATGTAATGATGTATTGTCACGGCATACAATGAGTTAAAAATACATAGTTTATTATACATCATTAATTAATTGATGTGGTAACACATGATTAAAATACATATGTGAGATTTTATAGTATATAAAGTAAACTCTTTTATTTATAAGTTTTTAGTATAGAAAATACTAAAATTATTCGATATATTATCTTTGTTCTACAACAAAGTGTATGTTTGCTTAATCATAAAAAAATAAAAGTGTTGGTTTGCCTATAGCTGTTATAAATACTAAAGAAAATAGTAATTCTATCAAATTATTGTTATATGTTTTCAAAATATCATAAATGAAAATTGGGAAATAATAATTTAGAAGTGATGCACATTCTTGTCAAAAAGAAAGTGATGCACGTAGTAATACACATAGATGCAAATGAAAAAATAACAACTAATATTATATTAAAATTACTTTCATTTCAAAAAGGAAAAATAATCTTGATTAAAAAAAAAGGAAAAAAATTCAAATGTCACATTTTTTTTCAATGAAAAAAACTAAAAGAGCAAACAAGGAAAAACTCAAGGTTGAAGACAAAGTTCTCTTAACATCAGCTCGAGATGGGAGATGGACAGGCTGGAATTATCTTGAGTTTGCGATAAAGTGACATATCAAAATTTAGCAAGTCAATATGTGTAAGAGTTTCTTTCACACTAAGTATAAGCAAATACAACATCTCAATCCCTCGATGTAAGGGAAAGATTGTTATCACTAAGAGGAGCATATAAGTAAGTAGTTGAGGTTAATCCCTGTATAAAAGTTAAAGTTGTTTGAAAATCTGACTCACTAATGATGTCTCAAAATCTATGACCCCAAGTAAGTTGCAATCCATACGAAATAGCATGAAGCTCAGCGATAATGTAAGTAGTATGATACTGTGATCACAACTTCATGCAAAACCAATGATCCAACCACAACATCCGATGAGAAAAAAGTGTTATATTGGGCGATTTCATGCATCTTGAACCATATCTAAGATCATCTTCATAAGGATCGTTATGAAAATCAAGTTTGAGTTTGTGCCAAACTTACATGGCCTTCAAACAATCACGCAACATATGCAAAATGATTTTCAACCAAGTACCACAACAAGAAGCATATGATAATATGTGATGAAAGCGCCGAAGTAACTTATCGGTTCGCAACTTGATGAATATTGTTACATACCAAGTCAATTAGGTTTGATGGGATAATCAATTAAGCTAAAATTGGTCAAAATTGGTCAACCCAACCCATGTACACAACAATATGCCACGTCATGATATAGCCCACAGAATTTCACTTTCTAGAAACTTCAGGGTCAAATAAGTCATTTCAAACCAAAGTCTACATTACTCAAAACCGTGACGTACCCAAAAACCATCGTCATTTTCCGTCAACCCAAAACACTTCTTCCCCAATTCAACCCTTCACAAAACCCCCAAAATCAAATTCAAAATCCCTAAATAAACAACCGCCATGACCGGAAACGCATCATCTCCAACTCCGTCACCGTCACCGGTGCCGTTATCAACCCCCACGATCTCGCGCTCGATAACGCAAACGGTTAACGGTTCGCACAAATTCTTGATCCAAGGGTACTCGCTCGCGAAGGGAATGGGAGTTGGAAAACACATTGCTAGCGATGTTTTCACCGTCGGAGGGTTTCAGTGGGCGATCTACTTCTACCCTGATGGAAAGAATCCGGAGGATAATTCTGCGTATGTTTCGGTTTTCATCGCGTTGGCGAGTGAAGGAACGGATGTGAGGGCGCTTTTTGAACTTACGCTTGTTGATCAGAGTGGTCAGGGGAAGCATAAGGTTCATAGCCATTTTGATCGCTCGCTTGAGAGTGGTCCTTATACCTTGAAATATAAGGGTAGCATGTGGTAGGGTTTTGATTATTTATTTCAAATTTTGATTGTTTTTGGTTTAATGTTGATGATAATTTGGGAATTTTGTTGTTTGGATTTGATGTGAGTTTTGGGGTTTTTTATGCATACTATGAAATGATGAACCAACACGAAAATAAGTTAAGCCTAACAGAGATGAAGATGTTGAAAACTTGACATGAAAAGATTAAAAATTAAAACATTAGAGAGAGAAAGTTGGATAGCACCTATAGTAGAAAAGATGGTGAAAACCATGTTTAGGTGGTTTGGACATGTAAAGAGAAGACATGTGGATTCTGCTAAGGAGAGTAGATCAGATGGAGGGGAGTCAAATCACTAGAGGAAGACCTAGAAAACCTGCAAGAGAAACTATAAAGATTAATGAGTAGGATAGAAATATTGTATTTGATAAAACATTACGATGTTGGTTGATCCATGTGGCCGACTCTACTTAGTAGGGTAAGACTTGGTTGTTGTATGATGAAGTGATGAACAGTGTAGTTTTTGTAGATGATGAACAGTGTAGTTGTTCTTATTTAAAATATTTACTATATTTGTATTATTACTCCTTTAAAAGAAGGTGGTTTATCTCTTTTTTTGGTTGATCGTGCTTGATTATTTTGTAATTTGCTTACCAAAAACATTAAACAGGTGAATTAGAAGGATTGTTTTTAGTTATATGTGTATATGAAATATAACTTTATATTTATGGTGTATATATATGAAATATAACTAAATAACCATACGATTCATGAAGGCTTCATTGGAAAAAAGACTCCATCTTTGTTGCCCTTTCCAGTGAATTTAGTTACTGGATTAGTCTGTTCAGTTGTGTGTGGGGATAACTTGGTTTACCAAAATATGCCTTTAATCATTATATTGTTTTTTAAATCAAGGACAATGCATATGTTTTAATTTTTTTTGAAAGAGGTATATTATCATTAATTAAAGCGGTATTCAGTCATTTTACATCTGTCTCTGAGGGATTTTGATTTCCGTTCTCTGAGTTTGAAAATATCGAACTCTTTCCTCTGAGTTGTAACCTTGTGGACAAGGACAATGCATATGAATGTACAATTTGTGTCAAGATTTGTAAAAATGTTGATCTTGTTTATTTGTTTTTGTAGGGGGTACAAGCGTTTTTTCAGACGGACTTTGCTTGAAAGCTCTGATTTCCTCAAGAATGACTGCTTGAAAATCAACTGTACAGTTGGAGTCGTGGTTTCTGCTGTTGATTGCCCGCAGCTTAACTCTATTCACGTCCCAGAATCTGACATTGGATCACACTTTGGTGCACTATTGGAGAATAACGAAGGTTCAGATGTTACTTTTGATGTGGCTGGAGAGAAGTTTCCTAGTCATAAGTTAGTGTTGGCCGCTAGATCTCCAGAATTTCGATCTAAATTTTTTGATGGCACGGATATGGACACACAGGAGATTGTTGTGACAGATTTAGAACCAAAGGTTTTTAAGGTAAAAACTATTTATTTCTTATTATTTTTTCTTCCCTTTTACTATCTTCTTTTCATGGTAGTGTTAAGCATGGCTAGGATCTACCCTCCGTTATCATGTGTTTATCTGCAGTTTTTTCTTGTTTAATTCTTTTTTTCTTGATAAGAAAAGATTTTATTTGAGGGAATATACGTCCTGATTTTCTGCTTACTTTTACAGGCCATGCTGCATTTTATCTACAGAGATTCCCTTACAGAAGAGGTGGACATGGTTTCATCAACAACATCCAGTGATTTTCCAGTTTCTGAGACATTGATAGCAAAATTGTTAGCTGCAGCAGACAAGTATGGCTTGGAGAGGCTTAGACTGATGTGTGAGTCTCGTCTTTGCAAGGACATCGGTGTGAGTTCTGTAGCCAACATTTTGACCTTGGCTGACCATTGCCATGCCACAGAGTTAAAAGCTGTTTGCCTAAAATTTGCTTCTCAAAATCTAGCCGGTATACCTACTTACTAATCACTTATTTTTGTCTGGTTTGCATGGGTAACTGTGCTAACAATTAACATTAACACTGATGTTTTACCTTACAACACTTGTTACTGAAAAGCGACAAAATATAAAAGAAAAATGCATTCAGCTACAAGCTTCCTCTGCTAGTTAAACAAAGTTGTTTGACATACACGAGTAGGTATGCAGCAGAAAATGTAGATTATATATTCCAAAATAAAACTTACGTTCCTAAATTAAGATGATTCCGTATAATTTTACATTTTGGGGATCTTTGCACTCAACTGGCAGATCTAACTAGTTTCGTAATTAATGACATGACTAGTTCTATATGGAGGGTTTGACCATAGTCCACTAGGGGTTACTGTTTATGTTTCATATATGTCGGTCAAATGCAAACTAGTAGGAATAAGTGATAGTAGAGATAATGCCATGGCAATGCCATTAAACACGAGTACTGAAAAATATGTGGGAAGAAAAATTGAATTGACAACATTTGTTTAGTATTTAATTTTGTGTGAAAGCGTTATTAGTGAACTTTATGCTGCCACCTGTTCAAAAGGAAGTTAAATCTTCAAAGCTTTTTCAGGAACCGAAAGACCTTAGTCACTTATTACCATAACGATGTATTGCTGACTTGCTTTCTTAATTACCAAAAATGGAAAAAAAATCTGACATTGGCAGCTTATGAAATTTAGTGTTACTGACCCTTCATCTGTTCAAATGTTTTTATTTTGCTCTCTTATAGGTATTGTTCTCTTCCACACTAATAATGTGAAATGCTGTTGGATGATTTTGTTTTCTTATCCTTTCATTTTTTTTTTTACTTTTTCAACCTGCTATGTGAAAGACCTTAGTTACAAGTATTTACTATAACGATGCATTGCTTACTCACTTTTCTATTTACCAAAAATGGAGATAATTTTACTTTAGCAGCTGATGAAATTTTGCTTTACCTAGCGTTCATGTGTTCCAAATGTGTCTGTTTTTCTCTCTTCTAGTTTTTGTTCTCTTCCACTCTAATCATGTGAAGTGTTGTTGAATGATTTTGTTGTCTTTATCCTTTAATTTTTTTTTTTACTTTTTCAACCTGCTATGTGCAACATGATTTTTGACAAGACAGTATGACATCATTTGATCTATATAGTCAACCCTGCTTGCTTAGTGGGAAAAGGTTTTTGCTGTTGATTTTTTTACATTGTATGCATTTTGGAACATTTAGACCCATATCTCCTTCCCTCCTCTTGTTATTTTCTTTCCACCACTTTCTTTTTTATTGATTGCTTTTGCATTCTCGATAATTTGGACTTTTTTGTGCTTATATATTTCTATGTCACGCATCACATGCGTTCTACATTTATTCAATTTATTCATGTACTTTCTGATGTCTATTATGTCATCTAAATAGTGAATACAAATGATTTTGTACATTGACAGTCATTCAATGAGGTCAGACCATTGTAGAGGCCTGCAGGTTTATATCTGTTTTTTTCTTTTGTGTTGAAATTTTAGATATAGGTTGGTTGGCCATCTTTTGATCCTCTGTTATAAATCCTTCTTTAATCATGCATTATTAAAACTTTTGGGCATAGAAAATTATTTTAGTTTACTTTGTACTATCCACATGCTTGATAAGATGGTTCTTTTGGTTTGTACTTGTTGCAGCTGTTATGAGGTCGGATGGATTTGAGTCTATGAAAGAAGAATGCCCATGGCTACAGTCAGAGATCTTGAAGACAGTTGCTGGCTGTGAGGGTGATAGTTGCAGTACAGGGGAAAAATCTCAGAGTGTGTGGGCCCAACTTTCAGATGGCGGTGACACAATTGGCAGGAGAGTCAGACAGAGACATTGATATCTGTTGTCTCGCATTGGTATCTCTGATTCTTTTGTAAATGAATGAAAGTGATAATGTTTAAAGAATGGGGATAGGAAAAGGAAAAAGAGAAGGAAAATCTTTTTCCTGCCAACTTCTCTATGTTTCAATAGGAAGTGCTTTAGAAAAAGAAGGTAGACTAGATGCTATGCAGGTTATGTAAATGTCTCCGATGGGGTGTACGTTGTGTAGTGCAGAGTAGTTATTGAAAATGAGCTCTTCTGCGATATACTTTTGGAGAGGATCCAAGTCCATAATCCATACTTTTGAACTGGATGTCACAGTTACTTGACTTTATATATCCAACTGCTTTGTCCCTTGATATCCTTTGTTCAAATCCTAATGTTTGTAGAACTAGGTTCAATAGAATGGTTGCTATACCTTGTAAAAAATATTCATTTTGTGAACATTTTGTGTTTTTCTTTCATTAAACCTCATAAAAAGTGTTAATGTTTCTGGATGGCAATATGCATTACTACCTCGTTAGTTCATGTTTAAGTTAGAAGGAAGCTCTAACCAAGTATTTATGTGTTGAAAGATGGCAGAATGGATTGTAGTGGTTTCAGTAAACATATTGATTGAGTAGTTTTTTTCTCATGTCCAATGAAGTGGAGATAATTTCTGTCTCATATTATCTGCATTCCTGCAGTCGGGAAATCAACATAATTATTCTTCAAGCAAAATAAGATGTCTTGCAACATTAATCTCACTATGGTTGGAGTTTGCTTCTGCTGTCAGTTTTGAATTACTTGACTGTTGATGATTTCCTTTATAATAGTAGTAATATGGGTGATTAATACAGGTTTGGGATCTTTGAGTTTGCTCTTTCAAAAGTCTCAGGTTCGATTCCCTCTGGTGCCAATTTCGATGGGCTAAGTCGAACAAAAAAGGTTTGAAGTTGAAATGTTTCATATCTATTGGACAAAAAAGGTTGGGCAAAATTTATACTTCTACTCTTTCAAAAGTCAGCACTGACAAATGAGCAACTTTTGCGCTGTTCTTCAGAAAGGTTCTAAAGCTTCAAGAACCTGTTCTAGTTCTATGTCCCATTGGAGTTGGCTGACATGGAGGACATGCTGGAGAACTGTTCTTTAGGGAGAACAAATTCTAGCGGGAAAAGGGTCAGAAAAAACATATGAAAGAGAGAGAGAAGATGCAAAATCAGAACCCAAAAACTAAATCAAATGACTTAAATTCCAAATTATATAATTTCAATTGCAAAATCACAAATCAAACAACCAATTCATCATCTTAAATCCGAGTTTCGTTTTCCCATTTGAATCTGAGTTTTTTTCTTTAATTTGAGATCTGAGCTTTTTTCTTCTTCTTCAATATAAGTTTTTCTCTTGATTTTTTATCTCAGATTGGTATGAAATATGTGAGAGAACTGTTAAAAAAATGCAATGACTAACTAGGAAGTTAGAAAAAACAGATGAAAGAATTAAGGAAAAGGGAGGCGATAATGGCAGTTGAGGAGTTTTGAGATAATATAGTATTATGGATAATCTCAAAACGTAGTATAGTGGGTTTGTTATGAAGAATAAATATACTTTATTAGAATAATTATGTAACCATTGGAAAGAATTACGTGGGGTCAATTGTAGGACCCTATGATGTAAGTTAAGAACATAAATATTGTTCTTTGCATTGGAGTAAAAATGGAAGAATGTTCTTAATATATACTTCTCAAATATAAAAAAATATTATTTTTTTATTCCTCCGGTCTCAAATATAAAAAAATATTATTTTTTTAGATTCATTGAGTAGTTAATTTATCTGATCTACATTGTAAGCAGATACGTTAATTATTCAATGAACCTAAAAAAAGAATCTTTTCTTATATTTGAGATCGGAGGAGTATGTGGCATCTTTACACCCCACCAAAATGTATAAAGAACACAAACATTATTGTTCCAGCATTGATGCTCTTACAGTTAGAGAGATTGAAATTTTCCCTTTAAAGCAAAAGCAAGCTTCTCCTTTCCCCCAAGCATTTGCCTATGACGAGATGCTGCTCTTCTTTGCTCTTCTTTGAGTTTTTATAACTTTGAATAAGTTTCTATCTTGTAAAACAGATTGCAGTGTAGTGGTGAAATATAGCTCTCATCCAGCTTTCATTTTTTCCATTCTCCAAAATAAATAAATTAAAAAGTTAAAATCAAATAATGAAATAATAAATAATTATGTACAAAAGTAAGTAAAGATTTTACCCTTTCATAAAGAGATAAATAGACTTAATTGCATTTTTTATTCTCCTATTTCACTCAATCTGAAATTTTGGTCAGTTTTTCCAATTGGAAAATTTAATTTCAAACTTGAGGCCGTGACAATTTGTAATAAACTAAAATAACATATGGCTTATGGTTACACCGACTAGGTGAAGTATTTATTATTTAACTAATTAACTACTGAAGGCATCTGTATCAACTATGATACATTAAATATATTTGTATATTAGTATAATGTATAAAATATAAACTATAGTTTTTATTGTGTGTCCGAGGTTTGAACCCCAGACCTGACATATATTATGCATTCTCCTTATCAACTGAGTTATGTTTATGGGGACAAAGTATAAACTGTAGTATCTAAATAGTTCAAGCCTAGTTTTTTTTTTTAATTATACCTTATTTTCACCGGTGGATGAATAATAGTTCCACTGTTGGAATCAAAGTGAGTTGTGGTGTAACTTATTGATTCAATAGGAAAAAACAACGTCTATCTAAAAATGATGTCAAAACATGTCTAGAAGATAGTACCAAAAACAAATTACATGTTACTTTTTTTTTTCAAGTTACATGTTATTTTATTCATAGTTAACATGATACTTTATTCAAAAAATGATCCTTTATTAATAATAGTTAACATGATATAATGCTAAAAAAATACAGGCGTTTTATTGAAGGAACAAATTATTTAGAAACATTTTTTTTTTGTTGGAATATTGTAGAAATCAAATTATTGTTAGTTCACTTTATAACTGCAGTTCAAGGACTAAGACACACATGTGGTTTGTTGTGCGGCGAGAAAAATTGACTGCGATAGTATTAAGTATGTAAAATTGATTTTGGTTAAAAGTCATTTTGATCAAGAGTGGTTTGTGTTTGGACACATTCATGTAAAAGTGGGTTGCACTTAAGTATGTTTGTAAGAAATAATTCTAGAATCAAAAGGAACAAATTCTAGCTTCAAGTAGGATCAATTCTAAAGGCAGAATCAATCCTACTCGACAACAACCAAACATGTCAGAATAAATTACACATTTCCAAAATCAATTCCAGTCCATTTAGAAGTGAAACCACACATACAAATTGTCCCAATTTCTTTCCGACTAAAATTTTACTTCTCTCAAACACCAAAAACTTAAATAGAAACTGCAAATATTTTTCTATTTATATTTATAAACATTACTTCCAAAAATTAATTTAATATTTATTTATATTTATATTATCGTTTAGGTTTTTATATGTTTTTTATACGTGGACACGTTTTTGTCAAAGAAAAAAGAGTGTAATGCCTAGTCAAAGGGCACCACTTTTCTTGGCCCCCAAGGAATTCGGAACAATATTTTTACTCATCTTACAACTATGTTTCCACACATTCATAAAAACTAACGCACACAAGTCACACACAATGGTTGCCATGGAGATGTGTGATCATTGTTGCATGATTCGTCAAACTATGGCTTATTTAAGCGACGGCGTATATTTCAGGTAAAGTAATAATCACCTGTTTCTTTTTAGATTATTGTTGGTAATCTTTTGTAGAAATATATTTGTAACATAGTAAACAATCAAATTCTATATGTCTGTCGATATTTTTTACTTATCAATCTTTACCTTGTTCTCTTGAGTTGTACCATGAATTATTGATCCAAGTGACTTTCAATGATTTCATTACAGCTGTTGCACTGATTGTGGGAAGGTTCTAAGCGAGTCAATTCCCACAAGCTCGAAGACAAATGAAAGTGATAGAACAATGAAGAGAAAGAGAAAGACCACTGGTGTAAAAAAGACTCAGAAGGAAAGAACAATACGGGAAAAAACAATACGTATGTACTCTTTCTTTCGCTCAATTAGTTGAAAGTGTGTCTAAAGATCTAGTACGTTGTAGTTGTATCCGGTGTCCCGCGTAAGTTTGGTGTCGTGACCAACACCGATATGTCATCGATACTTGTTATTTGATTTTTCTTTTTCAAATTATTATTGGTGTCAAAGTGAATGTTTAGGGTCTGTGTTTGTGTCGGTGCTTTATAATGACAAGTGAAATTGAAGGGTTTAAAAAGGGGGAAATTGATGACTTGATCTTTGTTTATTTCCTAATTAATATCCCAAATTGTCTAATTTACTATGTAGCAACACTTTATATTGAAGTCATGATACGGGTCTGATATGTGTCGGTGTCTGTATTTGCGTTAGTACTTTGTAATGATAGTGAAATTGAAGACTTTCTCTTTGTTTATGCCCCAATTCATACCCCAAACTGTGGCCTTTATCATCAAGAAGAATTCTTTAGTCTATAATATAATTTATAATTACCAAAGGAAAACTTGGATATGTTGCACTAATCTGTGCTATCTAAGGCCTAGTCACATATTCTCTCATATTTGAGTCTATTTTTTAGTTATCTTCAGTATTCATCCTTCATTTTTTTATTCAAGCAATCTTTTTCATTTGATCAAGAAAATAGTTTAATTGATATTGTGTTGTATTGATACTCTTTGCAGTGACACAAGCATACACTTCATGACAAGTAACATTGGAGAAGCACATTCGTTTGGCTTTAATTTGATTTATATTTGTTTGACATTATTTAGAGGGATGATTGTTCCTAAACTCTTTGCAATAAGTAGTTTCAACTTGTAACACTACTCCTATAACCATTGCTTGGTGTAATATTTGTTCGATTCTTTTATCATGTTATCATAGAAGTCTACCTTCAATTATAAGGAATGTGGATGAAGAAATTGCCTCAAGATTATTCTTTTTGTGGGTAAGCTTATTGTTATTGATGCATTATTAAGTATACTTAAGTATAACAAACACAATCAGCTGTTGCTATTACAAGGCAAATGACATCTTGATGGTTAAGAGACTCGAACATCTATCACTTATATTAGACTATGTTAGTAAATCGTGATTGTTTAACCATCTTCGGATGCATGACTTTTTTCTTGTTAGAGGTCATCGCTACATGTCATACTCTTCATAGTGTTGAATCACCACTTTGTACATACGATCAATGTATTTTAATAAAATCAATTCATTTGGTGCTATGATTGATTTTTTTCTTTTATCACAGTATAACTGTCTACTATAAGCCAACACATGAACTTTAACAGAGTCTAGTAGCACTCTTTTTCCTATATAAAAAACATGAGAAGGTGATCTGCAGCCTGCAGTTTGTTCCCCTCGCTCATAAATCACATCATATACTCATTGGACAAAACAATTATTGTATGATTACAAACCTAAATGTATAGCGTTTAGTCATCCATAAAAGTGACTTTGTTTTTAAAAAATAATAATAAATGATCTAACATTCTAAGGATATGTGACTCTTTGTGTCTAAACACGGTATATTTAGTCTTGTGATTATCTAAGACTTGTTCATTGGACGCAAACACAAATAATTTAGTTTTTGATCATACTCGTAAATAAGAAAAAAATAAAAGAGAGTAACTTTTTTTTTTTTTTTTGAATAAAGAGTAATTTTCTTTTTTAAATGTTAGTTGTTATTATAATGTTAGAGGGGATGAAAACAATGTTCGCAACAAGAATCGAACTCGGACCTCCTTCGTAAACTCCTACATCATCCCAACCTCTTTACCATTTTTTTTTGCAGTGGGGTTCGAACCCCAGACCTTGCATATTTTATGCATTGTCCATATCAATTGAGTTAAACTCACGAGGACAACCTCTTTACCATTTGACTACACCTTCAAAGATTAGAAAATGATTGAATTATTTATTTTTATTTATATATGTTCAAATATTTTTGATTTGTTATAGTTGTATTTAATGTAAATTTTATTTTCCCTCAAATATAATAAGCATCTAAGCCCTCATACCGCCGGTTGATGAGATTTTTTTGAGAGCTCTATTATTTTTTTTAGTCTAAATTGATAAATTTGGCAGTCCAAAGAGTAGTTTAATTTTGATAATTTATTTTTCAACTACTTGCTTTTTTCTTGTTTTCTAATTTTTGACTAAAACATACACACCTTTCGGATATATAACCCGAAAAAAAAACACGGTATAGATTATATAATCTAAAATATGCTTATATATTTTCAATAATCAGAATTTTCTTCCATTTCAGCAGTTGCAGATTTTGCTTTTAAAAACAACCAAAAAATAAAGTAAAAAATGATAAACCTGTTGAATAAAATGAAAAATATATAAATTACCACTAATTTTTTTTTAAAAATCAAATAACGGCAATGAATTTTTTTCTAATTTTTATGAGAATATAAAAAAAAAAAAGTAAAATGAGTCTAAGGGGTTTGTTCCTTAATTCTTTTTTACAATCAACAATGACATGAAACACAAGACACATTAGAGTAATCTATACTATATATAAAGAAAACTACCCCTTTCAGTATTTTTGGGCTGAATTTTTCTTTCCAAAAATGTCATCAATTTTCAATACAAATAACACATGTAACAAATAGATAAGAATAAATTTAAATATTAAAAAAATATAACAAACATGATATGAATATATATATATATATATATGTCTGTTTTTTTTCTTTATCGTTTAAAAAGTGTAACAAACTAAGTGAGTATATTTATACTTAATTTTTTATTATCTAAATTATACTCTTAAACAACTTTTTCTATAATAAAGATTGTTATTGGTGTTATTGATTAGATTGCTCCGAAGCTCCACCCTTCAAAATCCAAAATTTCATCGTTTAAACTCATTTTTCATATTCTTCAAAAAATCAAAAAAATAATTTGCACTAGTTTTATTTTGTTTTTAGAGTTTTTTGTTGGTATATTTATATATATTTTTATTTTATTTGACATATTTTGTCATTTTTACTTTGTTATTTTTAAAAGCAAAATTCGCAAATACTAAAATGAGAGTAATTCTAATTGCTACTTATACGTAAACATATTTTAGATTATATAATCTGAACACATCCAAAAAAGAAAGAACGTTGAACGAAAATGAGAAAAACAAATGGGAGAAGAGCAATTCTAAAAAAATTAGAGCGTGTGAGAAATAAATAGCCTTTAATTCTGGAGAATTACTCTTCTCTCATGAGTTAACTACACTATAAATGCTGAGTTAACTCACGTTGAAAACGCAACATACGTGTTCGGCTTTTATTACCGGAAAGCAATTTTAAACGGGAGAAGAGCAGTTCTCTTAATTTTGTAGATTTGGGCCATGTGGGTTAGAGATTTGATGGCCCATCTAATATTTGATTTCCAGTTGAAGACTGAACCCTAGTTCTTCTCTCCTCACATTTTGCGCAACCACCGTCTACCTTACGAGTGCCGACCACCATCACCGGTCATCTTCAACGTCGAACAACTCAGCTCGTTACTCAACCCAAGGTATTTTCGCTACCTTTCTTCTCATCTCTATTTCGTCCTATCTTTCAATTTTTCACACCCTTCGTTTCCTTCATTGAAGATTCCTCTTCATAATCATTCATTGGATAACATTTCCAACTACAAGTGGAAGTGAAGATGAAAAATTCGATTTTTACGATTCTTATACTTTTAATGTTTGGAGGCTTAACTTGTTTGTTTCCTTGAATTTTGAGTAATTTTTTTCCTTCATTTTTCAGCAGTTGTGTTTATTAGTTAGTATTATCTGTATAATAATTCCCGAATATATCAAGTAGCAAATGATCCGGGATTGGCAACTATGTGTTATTGAGGAAGGGAACAATTACGGTGTCAACATTATAGAGATTGATAATAGGTAAAAAGAATACTTTTGGTCAGTGTTGTTGAATACAGCTATAGTCGTGGCGTGGTGCTATTCCGCTATAGCGTAGCAGAATTTAGTTATTTTAGACAACACTATTTTGTACGAATAGTTGCTGTAGCAGCGCTATTCAGTTGAAGTAGTGAACTGCTTTGCAGAGTTTTAACAATCCGCCCCCTATCCTCGATCAAAAACATTGCTTTTGGTGTCTTTTTTTTTTAATCTGGTTTAGCTTTAAGGTCTCAAAGCTTCGTAGATGTGCTATCACACTCAGTTCTGTCTCTCTCTGTATCAACTTTTTATTATGTAGTTTTGAACAAGTTTAATAAAAGCATACTCTAATAGCAAGTAGTTAATCGTTTGTGCATTCAAAGAATGATGCATGTGCTCTTATTGTGCAATTTGTGCTACATATGATCTCTCTGTCTGTAATAAACATGCAAAGTGCTACAAAATGATGTGCTCTGTAATGTTTTTATTTGTTATTTTTGTATGTGTGTCAAGTATGTGTTTGATTTTTTTTCTTCTATTATGTTCATCCAATTGTTCATTTGTGCGTAAAACTTAAATGAATGGATCATGTGTTGAACTTGGTGTGGTACTGGATTAGAAGTTAGAATCATAAAACTTTTTGTCATTTAGAAAAGTCGGTGTGTGTGTGTGTGTGTGAAGTTTTGGTAGTATACTGCTTTGTGGTTTGATGTTGGACCAAACATGATAACTGGGTTCTAGACAGGGGTATAGACTTGGTATCTAGCTTATACCTTGTGATTTTGTTCAATTTACAATGCGCTTGCATAATGCAGTATTGCACGTACTTAGGTGCCTAATCCACCGCACGTGCTAACCAATGCTTAACTTAATCAGCAGGTACAGAAACAGCTATGGACGAGAATGACGTATCAAACGAAGTAGTGAAAGGGAAGAAGAAAGGGAAGCACGATAAACCAAAACCATGGGATGACGATCCTAACATCGACCACTGGAAGGTTGAGAAATTCGATCCATCATGGAACGAAAGTGGAATGCTTGAAGTCAGTTCCTTCTCCACCCTGTTTCCTCAATATCGTGAAAAATATCTTCAAGAAGCTTGGCCACTTGTTAAATCCTCCCTCAAAGAATTCGGTATCTCTGCTGAACTCAACTTGGTATGTATGCTATTGATATTTCACTTCACGTGCTTCTTCGAATATCTAATTGATTAATTTTTACTCATTGTTAATGCTCTCATTGTTTATCACTTTCACAATTAACAGGTTGAGGGTTCAATGACAGTTTCAACAACCAGAAAGACTAAGGATCCTTATATTATTGTTAAAGCTAGGGATCTTATCAGACTTCTTTCTCGAAGTGTTCCTGCTCCACAGGTTATTCTTATTATACTTTTAGTTGTAGTATATTATAAGTTATACGATTAAGTATCATTTTAGGATTTGTTTGGGTTGACTTATTTGAGGTTATCTACTAGCATACTGTTTGGGAGAGCTTATAAAAACAGCTTACTCGTTATGAAATATCCATAAGTTGTTTTCAGCTTATTTCGATAAACATTGTAGGGTAACTTTTGAAAATAACTTGATTTTAGTTTATCTTTTGTTATAGAAATAGTTTATGCGTAAGCCTATACGATAAGAGCTTATGTTATATGTGCTTAATCAAGCTATTTATTCAAACATGTAATTTTTTTCTTCTTCCGGGAATCAAACTGGGTCTTAGTCTCTACAAAATATCATCTTACCTAATATAGTCCTTCGATAATGTTTAGACTCTAATTTGTTGACATGGGGACTAAATGTAGCTGTAGATGTTAGTTCTTAAATTGTTGACTTCAAGACTAAAATTGATGAATTTAAAAACATATTGTTGTCTGGGCTAAATTTGATGAGATTATTTTATAGGAGTAAAAAAACATATTTTAACCATGTCCAAGTATTTATATGGGTGACTTAAATTTTAGTGTTGTTATTTTATTAATGATTAATGATATATGAAATAGTTGGTTGATTTAGGTGTTTGTCTGTTGATTGTGTTTCTCAGGCAATAAAAGTACTTGACGATGAAATGCAATGCGACATCATTAAAATTAGTGGGTTGGTTCGCAACAAGGTAACTTCAATGAGCTGCCTCTCTTATTTTAGTTGACTCTTTGACTTGTGTGGTTTGTTATGCAAATTGTTTTTTGCTACTCTGTAATCTGCATATGTTTTTTGCTGGTTCTTCCTGTTGCGATGTTCTCTTGTCCTCCCTTCCTTTGTGGTTTTCTTTGTTTTGTTTTAATCTTAGAATATTGAAACCTATGTTAGATTCTTATTTGTTTTGATTCTTAATCCGTAATCCCTTGTGTTGGGTATGTTTGCTGTTCAGTTACCAAATTGGAAAACAGTTTGGTAAAATTGGACTGAGAATATGTGCCTCTAGGGTCAAATCCAAAACTGGTCAGTTTATGTGTCTATGTATGAATAATCAGGTGTTTACCCGTTAGCCATCGCAACTGTGATTTGCTGCAATGGCAGTTGCAATGAAGGAAATCATGTAGTAGTCACCGGCTGCAGTACAATAACGCTGCAATGCTTCTGTTCACGATTGACTACCATGAAAACAATATTAGGATTTACACATGTTAACCAGACTTCTGCAGCAATAATTATTCAACTTTAGTGATCCATCCTTCCGAGGCACCAAATTAATAAGAGTAGAATTTATTAGTTAGTTAATTCAATTAATTTTGTTTGCAGTGAAATTCACTAAACACTTTTAGGACACCTTGTTTGATAAAGTACTGAAATTCCCAAATTTTGTAACAAAAAGAACCATATAACCCCAGAGGTTTTTCCTTCCGTGCTCCAATAAACTCTTTGGCCTTTTTATTCAGCATTCTTGCTCATATAGACATTGTATATAGCCTGATAGTTTTCAAAATAGAAACGTTTCAAAGAAATTAATCTGATGGTGGGAAGCTTCCATTGATATTTGAATGCAGGAACGATTTGTAAAAAGAAGGCAACATCTTGTGGGTCCCAATTCTTCCACCTTGAAGGTATGTTGTGTGTAGATTTGTTTTTTTAGCACTGGGGATTTTTTTATTTATTTATTTATTATAATTTGGTACTGCATATCTTTGTAACTCACTTTTTTCCAACTACAATGGTGCAGGCTCTTGAAATACTCACAGGTTGTTACATTCTCGTCCAGGTAATATTAATTGTTGCCTCAGTCTCTAAAGGCTGGACATTTACTTGCACAAAGATTTGGGCTGAGTCCAGAATCTAATTTTGCTTGTAATTTCACAGGGAAACACGGTTTCTGTAATGGGTTCATACAAAGGTTTGAAGCAAGTTAGAAGGATTGTTGAGGAATGCATGCTGAATAAAATGCACCCTGTTTACAACATTAAGGTTTATAAAATTGAATTTTCTGCAGCTTATTTTATAGTATAGATTTCAGGTGTAGAAAATATCTTATTTATTTTCACATTGTCAGATTCTTATGATGAAGAAGGAACTTGAAAAAGATCCTGCACTTGCCCAAGAGAACTGGGATAGGTTTCTCCCAAAGTTTAACAAGTATGGCTTTAATTATTTGATAATTTGTATATTCAGAGCATGCATCCTCTGCATCAGTTTTGTTGATGCCTCACTTCTTTTTCCAGGAAAAATGTAAAGCAAAAGAAGGTTAACGCTAAACCAAAGAAGCCGTATACTCCTTTCCCCCCTCCTCAACAGCCTAGCAAGGTGAGACAACAGATTTCTCCTTCCATATTGGATTGTTTCCATTATATAACTTAGACTAGAGAGTTCCCTTTTCTATCAGATATTTTCTTTGTTTACTTGTGAATTAAATTCTAAGGCGTGCTTGGTCATTTATGTGATATTTCAGGTTGATATACAATTAGAAACTGGGGAGTACTTTTTGAGTGACAAAAAGAAATCGGCAAAGAAATGGCAAGAGAGGCAGGTGCAGCAGGCAGAAAAAACTGCTGAAAACAAAAGAAAACGAGACGAGTCCTTTATCCCCCCCAAGGTCTTGTGCTGCTTTTTCTACTTTTTCACAAATTTATGTCAAGCATACTGCTTTATAATTTTCTTCATGGTGTTTTATCAAACTTCTATTTGCACTCTTTAGGAACCTGCAAAACTGGTGGGTAACTCTGAGGATGCTAGTAATAGTGTAGCTGAAATGGCAATGTCCTTAAAGGTGAGAGGTTCTATTGGAATTTTCATTTGGCATGACAATTTTTCTTATTTTGTCATTACAAGTTTTCTTTGCCAACTAGTAGTTTATCTTCAATGGGCAATTATCTCACTTGAATCCAAACTGGTTCCTCCACAGGATAAAGCTAAGAAGTTTGGCAAGCGCAAATCTGAAGAAAATATAAATGCTGAGACATATATTATGGGGTCATCAGAACAACCATCAAAAAAGAAACCTAAGAAGCAAAGGTCTTAGCGTGTTCTTCATTCTAGAGATGGAATATGCACACATGTGATGTGAATTTAATCCAAAAATTTTGATCCCATGTCTTGTAACCTGTACACTTCTGGTCCCGATACAGCTTTTCCCTGTCAAAATCGTTGTCCCGCACTTGCTGCGTATAATGTCCAATGTCTTCTTGAGTAAACTGATGACATATATTTGATTTATTTGCTAAATTTGGTGTTATAGTGTTTTGTGGGTTGTGGAAGTAGAATTGAAACATTTAATCCAAAGTTTACTTATTTTCAATGAATACACAACCAATCACATGAATGTTATTAAACAAGGTTAAATGGTTTTTGTTCTTCTGAAATTTATTGCGGTCTCTAAAATTTCAGTTTATATTCCTTAAAATTTTGAAATGGTTGTATTTGGTCCCTTGCAAGTGTCATGTACATATATTACTACAGGCAATCATTTGTGGGATGACAAAACACAGAGGCTTTTAGCTCAATTTCCACAGTAAACGGTACGTTTGTTAAGGCAAGGCACAGTTTTCGTAAGTAAACGAAAGATAATTTTCATATGCATTCATTTTTTTTTTTCCATCTGTGATACCAAAAATACACTTTGTGTCGTTTGAAAATGAGAAATTCATGTGTTCAGCATTAGTAACCTAGGAAGTTAAGTTCTAAGGACAAAATTCATAAAAGGAAAGTATATGGATCATTAAGATATTGAAGAAGAAACTCATGTTCACTCTTATTGTGCTCTTATTTAAGGTAAGAGAGGTCTCTTCTCTTTAGTGATCTAGATTTTTAATGTTGGAGATTGCTAGTAGATAATGTGAAGTTTTAAACAAAAAATAAAGTCCAGATTTAGATAAGAGAGAGGAAAATAATAGAGAAAGGAAATGGAAACGGTTTCCTATTTATGGGTTATAGTTTTTTTCTTCCCTCATAACCCACACATGTACACCTAAATAAGTAGAGGATAAAAAACCTGAGTAATTAGTTATAGGATATGGCCTAATAAACGTTGTCACATAAGTGATACATGAATTTATAAACTTAAGGTTGCTAATGTAAAAGATTTCATCATTTGATTTTATCTACGGATTTGACCAGATTAAAATTAATGAAACCCTAAGTAACATAATATCAGACAAAGGGCAACTTCAAAATAAGAAACATAATATATTGGCGTCAATCAACAGCAAGATCCAATTTCCCATCCAACATTCAAACAATGAGGAAAAAGGGCAAAACATCATGCATCTTAACTTGTGCCCAGTGAGATAATTATGGGTTCAAACTTCAAGAAGGCATCCATGACGCGAGAAGAGTTTCCTATTTCTTTCACTCGTAGGAAAATCAGGTGGAGCAGCTATCTTTCTCAAGGATGGGCTTAAAACTACCATGGATGCAACAACATTAGCATGGACTCCACTACAATCATCCAAATTGATCTCTCTGAGTTTTGTGCAGTTTTTTACCACATGCATCACTCCCTTCTCGGTGACATTCGTACAAAGTTGCAGCGACAGTTTCAAAAGCCCACGACACGTCTTTGCGATTGCATAGAGTGTTTGATCATGTACTCTTGTATGTGTCAAGTCCAACACCTCAAGGTTGGGAACTTCAAAGTCGATTTGAAGTGACTTGAAACTTTTACAGTTGGTTAGATTTAAATGTCTAATCTTACAACATCTCCTTAAAAGTTGAGCAACACATTGGTCGGTTATGCGAGAGCAACGATTCAAATTAAGTTGCAGATTGGGGAAAATGGAAGCAAATAGTATGAGGTTTTCATCTTGTAAACGAAAATTGTTGGACAAACCGAGAGACTTGAATTGAGGGTATGCAACAAGAGAATACCTGGAAGAATTAGAGTTGTCAGTGGAGGCCATGAATTTGTGCCCGATACATGCGAATCTGAGATTGACCTCACTAAGTGAAGGACAGTTCCTAACGAGTGCATAAAAAGCAGAATATGAGAGCTTAATACAATAACTAAGGTTTATAGACTCCAAATTAGGAAGGAATAAAGACAACTCAGCAACATGGTGATCAGTGAGAAAATCAGTTTCTTGAAGGTCCAAATGTTGTATACGTAGACACTTGGATAAAAAAAAGCAAGAGTCCAGAAAAAGTGTAGCCAATGCAATATCCGAGGCCAAGGGTCGTCAAAGGAAGACTTTGCATTGCAATAGAGGAAAGGAAGTGATCGGAGATGTGCCAGCAGGACAAATCAAGACAAGTCAAAGCCTTTAAACTGGTCAAGGAGTGGATGAAATGTGAAGTAACAAACATGGGTTGTGCTTTGGACTTGAGTGAAGGGGAGTGGGACAAAGAGCTCAAGTCGGGTCTCAGATGGAGAGCAGAAGCAATACCGTGGTTGGTAATGCTATAAAGTCTATGAGGATGGCTTCTTTGAGAAACTTACAGTTGGTAAACAGCTGGAAAATGAATTCATCGTTGACATAGCAATGATGAGAAAGATCAACCTTACAAAGGAGTTTAAAAAGTGCTAGGACAACCAAAAGAGCCTCCTCCTCTACTTGGAAACCTCTAGGGTTACTGAGATCAAGTTGTTCGAGGAAAGGGAAACAATCTGCGATGAGCTTGAGATCATGAGTGGTATCGATAAAGCCTATGTTGGAACAAGTGAGAGTGGTAATTGTGGAGGAGGAGGAGGAGGAGGAAAAAGCTCGCAATCCAATAGCGGGAATGGTGGATTGGTTGGAGAGATTGAGAGATGTGAAATAGTTCAACTTTAAAGAAGAGATTTGGATGAGAAGATTGTTAAGGTCACCGTAAAAGTGTGAAAAGTCGAGGGAGGTAAGGTTGGTGAATCTACGGAAGAGACGAGGTAGGAAAGGGAGGGTTGGATGACAGATTCGGAGAAAGAATTTGTGACGGTTAGTGATGGAGAGCAAGTGCTTTGAGACGAGGGAGAGGGACTTCAAGTAGTAGCGACAGTTGTCGTCTTCTAGGTCACTATCCTCGTTAAGAAATCTGAACACATGTTCCCAACAATCATCCGGTAAATCTAAATCTGAATATGAACAACTACGAACTGATTTCGAGTAGCCGCTACTCCTCTGCCTTTTCAATTTCATTGTCGTCGCCGGTGGGGAGGGATTAGGTTTGTTCGCTTAAAACTTGGGTGGATGGATGATTTTTATTTTTCAGAACAAAGCCCTAAACTAAACTCAAATTTATTATTTTTTTTAAGTTATTTCAACGTCCTCTTCTTTCTTAAATCATCCATATGAATTGATTTTCCTTCTTTTTTAGTTAAATAAGTGATTTTCACGTAGTTTTGTTTTATTTCGTTTGTTTTTGTGATTTCGTTGTCTTTCCACTCCGTACCCGTCTATCCCGTCTTCTTATTGCGTTAATGCGTACAAATGACTAACAATAGTTTTTATGAAATTTTGAAATGATGCTACCAATTCATATGAGCTACCATCAAAATTGAGTTTCACTGCACCTACAGAGAGAAACCAAGAGACCAATCACCCAGTATGCCCAACTTTTACGAAACCAAAGTTGTTGATTGTAGCTTCAAGTTGTGATTTAATAAGATGGCCAAATACCACGTTTGGTCCTTTAAGTTTGACAGAATTCTCAAGTTAGTCCTTTGAGTTTCAAAAGTTTTAAATAGATCTTTTTAGTTTGACAGGCCAACGAAAATCAGTTTTGAGTGGAAAACACGGAAGGTTGGGAGAAACAAATGAAAATCATTAAATAACGAGTGAGTGGAATACATGTCATGTGTGTCGTGAAACATTCGCTTGATATTATTTTGCTTTAAATAACATTTTTCTTTCTTTGAATATTGCAGGAACAGACAGAATAATACAGTTATAATTTCTTAGAGCTCAAAATATACTAGTAGAGATGCCAATGTTGACCCTTTCAACAATTTAACTTTAGTCACGTTCTTTTCTTTTCAATTTGCGGGGATCTCAAAGTTGTATGATTTGACACAAACCTATTCATGAGTTTAGAGATGCTAATATATTGGGTGATTTACATGCAAGTCACACGGTCAGTGTCTGTAATTTGTTTTTTGTTTTGGATCGTTCCCATAAGGACAAGGGTTTCTTTGAAGTATTTGTTTGTCGTAAAAAGGGAATTGTACCAATACAAAAATTTGAAGTATTCATCCATTCACTTGTATTAAAAGTTGTTGTAAAGGATATTCTCATCGTCCATTAATAGTTTAAAATTTATAGAATTGTAAGTTACTGCAGTGTTAAGATTAATCCATAACCATTAGATTTAGTGGCAAGTCATCCATCAAGAGGTTCTGATCCCATTCCTCATAGGGATTTAAAGCATGTGTTTGACGTACGTTTAATTGACTAAATAGAAGATAGAAGTGTTTTTCCGGGTACATTTCTCCAACAAAACAGTAGTAAATCTCCTATCCATTATTTGCTGGATCACATGACTCTAAAAATCATCCCAAATCTCTACAGGCACTTTCCACATAGGAGAGTCACAAGATTTAGGCCCGATAGTGATATTAAGATTTTTTTTTTAAGAAGACAACTAACCAATCGAAATTGACATTGGGAGAATTGAACCTGAGACATTGAGAGAAACATATTCAAGGTTCCAGGTCAACATCATCAGACTAACTCAAATGAGTTTCTCTTAATGGTATTTGTTCCAATGAACTCTATACCAAAGCTTATCTTGTTTTTAAATAAGATTCCACAATATTTTCATGAGGAAAGACCCATTCGTATGTCCTGATTAAGACCAAGTCCATCATTCAATTTAGGTAGACAGCAAACATCCTAGTCCTGGTCCAACAAATGAGCTTTATGCCCACAAAACTTTGTCGGATATTATCTATTTCATCACAAATCTCGGGGATCTTAGTTTACTGCATGTGGAAGTAAATAATAGAGTTGGAGGCATACTTTGAGAGAGTGATCATGTCGACCAAGCTTAAGTATCGTTGCTTTCAACCACATAATTTCTTCTTTTAGAAAGCACCGAGAAAAGTGTTGAAGTTGTTTAATGTAGTGTTGGTTAATGCTTACGTAATGGAGATGGATATGTCTACTAGAGAAGGAGGGGGTTATGGAGAAAAATACTTAAAAGTAGAAGTATGGTAAAATAGAAAAATGCTCCGTGTTTACAAAACAATCTTTCACCGATGGGAAGATGCTCAAATTGATGGAGAAATATTATAAGCTTGGGAAATGAGGTAGTATCTAACAATGGCGGTGATTTAAAAATATGGTAACGTTGATGTAGAATTTGATCTTCTTGTTAATCAAAATAAATGGATGATGTTGTTCAGAGGAGTAGATCGTACCACCAAGTGGATTTCATCATTATTAATTATTTTATAATGTGTTTTAGAAAAATTGTGTCTTTCTCTTTTTAAATGAAAGGAATTGAGGTACTTCTAAATGGAGATATCCTAATCCGTCAAAATATATACCACAAAGTTTATTGATGTGTCAAGATGTTTTTCTTTTCCTTTTTATTGTTTTTTTTATGAAATCTTTTCATTTTTTTTTGTTGAAGAAACTAAAATGGAATATATTAATAACAACTGAGACGCCTTTCAAACACAAGGTGTACTAAAAAGGGCGCTCAAAAAACAAAGTGTATGATAAATATATACAAGGACTAGCAATGACTGAAACCCAAACAACACAAAGGGTTCGACCGTCACTGTTCACAACCGTACACAAAAGAGGCGTTATTCGCCTTTAACCACCAATAAGCGTGGAACTTAACTTTTTTCGAAAGCTCCATAATGGAAGAATGAACATTATTAAAAATTCTATTATTACGTTCTTTCCATATGAGCCACACACAAAGAAGCCACAAAAGCTAGAGAAATGATCTACAACTCCTCCTCCCACCCAAGTAATTTGTAAATTGAGAGAAGTGGGTGCTTGGGACGTTGTGATCAACCCCTGGAAAACCAAGCCAAAACCTGACATGCTGCCATAGAGAGCCAAAAAACTGCAATTAATAAACAAATGTTGCGCGCTTTCAATTTGATCGCAACCTGCCACACAGAGAATCATCCACATGTATAATGCCGCGGTTCATGAGATTGGATTTTGTTGGTAACCTGTCTCTAAGCAACCGCAAAGTTAAGACAGAGACCTTTGATGGAACCTGAGAGTGCCATATAAGATAATCCGAGTTATGTTCGGGTAGCAAGTTAACTTATAAGTATTGGGCAATATATAGAGCCTCAACTTAGATAGTTGAGATTAATTAAGCTAGCACGTTACCAAGGCATGTTAGGTCTACGAATGACTAAGAGTATAACATGAACAAGAACAAGTATATAATTATTTACCGCTTTACGGGTAGGCTACGGACCCGTGGTAATTAATCAAGTAAGTATATGTTATAAAGCCTCTTATGTAAGAATTAACCTATGTAAATATGAATATGTCGTGTCTTTTGTTATCCACGTCAGGGGGATACGAGAGGTTCACGTTAGGGGGACATGATACACTCCGCAATGTACGCCCGCACGACATTAAGAGGAGTCCAGTGTTAATCTCCGATAGGAATTTCACCGGTTATTTCATGGGATTATATTCTGGGGTTACTACACTCAGGATTGATCCGTAAAACAAACCAAGATAATTATGTTGCTCAACGCTAACCTCTAACATAATATGGATAATTTATGCAACAAGATTATGGTAGGATTATTTTATGACACGGACATGTATATGATCATGCATCAAGACAACCTTATGATGACTCACTGCTGACGATCTTAGCTTTCCCCCGATTGTCCAGTTAGAATTTGCTATGTATATGATATGGATAAGCCATGATATTGATAGTATTCAGATCTAGCGGTCTTAGTTTCCCCTGACCGCCATGATGTATAGAGCAAATAGCAAGACTAGTAGACCAGGTATATGTTAGAAGCTCTGAAAACGATCTTAGTGTTATATGATCGTTCAGGTATGTAGAGCACACACATGTATAATCAACCTTGATGAGTTGTATTTATAGAAAGGTGACAATCGTATGTTTTCTCTGAGATTGCCCGCAGCCTAGGATTAGGTAGAACTCACTGAGACATTATACCTCATCCCAATCCTTTTATGTTTCAGATCAACAGGTTTTGTGGCAAAGGGCAACAGATATGTAGCCGAATGGATTATCATCAAATACTCGTTCGTATCAGTTGCAGATTATTGTTATGGATTCAAGTGTTTACTAGAAGTTTGTAATGGATTCTAGGATTGTTGTATCAGATATACAAACTTGTATAGATGCTTATATTCATTTGAAGCTTTTATGTTGTAAATTTTAATGTATCTAGTGCTAAGATAACACACATGCTAAATATTCTAAATACATTTAGTATGGATGTTACACCTAGCAAGTTTTAATTTTCAATATAAATGATACCTTGTGTCAATTTTGAAAATGAGACTTAATTTATGACCAAAACTTTTGGTATTCTCCTTTGTTCCTACGAAAATAAAAATAAAAATGTGGGTATTATTTCCCTAAAAAAGATGTGGGTATTATTGGGTAAGTGGGTTTATTAGGTTTGAGTCTGATTTTACCCGAAACCCATTATTTTTTATGGGTTTTCCATTTTTAAAACCATACCCACCCAATGACCCAACCCAACCCACTTTTTTGGATTTTTTTTATGTGGGTTTGATTGGATTTTTCGGGTTGACCTAACCCATGTACACCCCTGCCCATAATAGTTGTTATTATTCATCGCGTTCACAATTGTCTGACAATCACTTTCGAAGACTACTTGATTTGAGCCACTGTCTAGAGCAATTTGTACGGCTTGTTGAATAGGAGTAGCTTCACATTCACCTGCGGTTGCAATAGAGGGAAATATCATGGAATGTACTTGAATAAAATGTCCAAGGTTGTCTTGAAAAATAACACATACACCCGATTTACCTTCAGCTTCAAAACGAGCACAATCACTGATGCACTTCAACCAATCTGCTTGCGGTTTTATCCAAGTTGAAACAATAGTTTGTGCATCATTGTTAACACGGTGGCGCCACATATAATCTCGAATCGTATCTGAAGCTAAAACACAAGTTGTCTTAACATTAACAGGGTTTTGCTCGCAGAAAAAGGTATCGCGCACATCAAACGCTCCACAAATAGCCACAATCGAGCATGATCTTCCACGTAAATGGTTGCAAGAATGGTGAAGATAATAGATGAAAAACTATCACTTGTTATCATGAACGATTCTATTTTCTCCCACAAATTTCCTTCTTTCCGACAATCAATAGCAAAATTGCAATACAAATATATTTTACATACATTTACTCGCCTAAACAACGTTTTAGATATAAAAAAAATAATTAATAGCAAGTATTAATATGTTAGCATTTGTTGCGGGCTAAGACCCCTTCCTTTTTCCTTCTAATAAACTATATATAGTACATTCTGCACATTCTTATATATATAATAAAATTATTACAATTAAATGTAAAAATTAATTTATATAAATTGATGGTGTAAATTCTTTTACACATGCATTCAATTAAATTTTGTTAAGTAAATATTTTTAAAGTTATTTTACGAGTTAACCTAAAACATAACATTGTAGAATGAGTTGAAAGAATGTGGTGTACAAAAGATAATTATATTGTCGATATATACTAATATTTTTAAGAGAAATGATATTTGAACATACATTTTATGACAACTTTCCCCCTCATACTCACATTATTTTTAGTTTATCTCTCTATTGCTTTGATTTTCGTACAAATACCTACTTTTTCTTTGTAAATTATGATTGTCCTATAAATTGTCAACCAAATAGTTGTTCAAATAACATTCCTCTATTTTTAAATATTTTTGAATCCATCCCTGATTGTGGTGTTTTGCACATCTACATTTTATCTTCTTATGACAATACGCTTCTAGAAATGATATTATCGTACATAATAATAAAAAGATAGAAGAATTATTATTTTTTTTTTTAGAGAAGACAGCAGAACATGATTGACTATTAGAAAATTTGATTAATTATGATATCAAATGAAAAGAGTTGGTTCACACCATGTTCTTGGAAGAAAACACTCACATGTGTCACATGATTCATCCAACTATACCATGGCTCATGTTCATGTAGGAGTTACACTTAATTTATCTTTAATTTATAATTCATTATTAATAGAGCATTATCACCAACTAGAGTGATAGAACACTTTTTTGGTTTCTCTTAGAAAAACACATTTTTTTTGTTTAATATATATTTAGTGGGTGTTGCAATCAATCATGTGGACTCTTATCCGTTAAAAATAATGTCAACACTTATAAATTAAAAAATACAAAATGTTTTCTTTCAGAGGAATACGAAATGTTCTAATAAGATTAGGGATGTCAATGGATACCTATAGGTACGGATAGAATGATAGTTGTACCCGCCTCGTTGGATAAACATGATATTCGTGCCAGCTCCGTACTCTTATGGGTACCTACATGTACCCGCGGGTATAAAGGTATCCATGGGTATTTATAGGTAAAAAAATTAATGACCAAAAAATTTCACTTTTAAACATTCATACATAATTCATTCAAAATTTCATAAATCATATATAATCCATAGAAAATTCACAATTCTTACATAATTCATAGAAAATTCACAATTCTTACATAATCCATAAAAAATTCATGATTCATACATAATCCATATGATATGTTGAACTTAATAAGATGAATTAAAAATAAAAATAGGTTATTAATGAGGAATCTTAGGTGGACAGTAAAATTTCCTTCAATAAGGTAACAACTTTAAGTAATAAGATATATAAGGATATTTTAGTAATTTACTTAATTTATTGTCGGGTATAGGTACCCGTGGGTATGAGTACAATCAAATCCGTGTCTGTATCCATATACTAATGGGTAGTCAAATATCCGTTTAGCTACCCGCCCCGTGCCCGTGACGGATTTTACACACAGGTACCTATGGGTATGGGTATTTTTGCCACCCCTAAATAAGATCATTTCTTGCGTTGGCAAAAAAAATCATTCCTTGTAACATCAAAAAAAAAAAAAATACAAAATCATTGTTAATGAAGAAGGGTTGAATACGGTCTTTGAACCAAATCTTTGGAAACATTGATGACCAATATCACTGTCCTTAAATTTAAATAATGGTTTTAACTCAACTACAAATATCACTAAAAAAAAAAACACTCAACTTCTAATTTGATGATCGTTAAGTTGAACATTTATTTATGGTTATTTGAATTTAAACCTAAGATCTCCTCTTTTATATGTGCGAGTTTTTATTGATGCTTATTATTCCATCTATCAAAATAAACTTAGGGTGTGTTTGAGAGATTAGGGAAAATATACGGTTGTAGAAAACGATAATTTTTTTTGAAGGATGTAGAGAATGATAAATGAAAGTTTGTAGTTAATATATTTTTAATTTCTTGACCCAAAATAAATATATATATATATATATATATGTATATATTTAATTTTAAGAGTGTTATAACAACATAAATTAAGTTTGAAGAATTTATCTAAACAACCTAAAACCTCCAAATTTTTGTCATATACAAATTTTTGGGATCTCCAAATTAGAGAGATTTTACGGCAGGAAGAAAAGTAAAAACTGAAAAATTCTCCCATCTCAAAATTCTATATTCTTTTATTCCTTCCGGTTTCTCTTATTTTTCTCCACTTTCTCCCTCCCCACTCTTAAGCTCTCAAATAAATTTTCGGATCCTTTTAGCGTATATTTGGTTCCTCTTATAAAGATGTCAAAATTGATTCTAAATTATATAAAATTGATTTTGACATGTTTGAATGATTTCAAGTAACACTAATTTTGTCTTGAAAATAATTTCTACTTAAAAATAAGATTTGTTGTTTTTATTTCAAATAACTTTTATATAATTGTATCTAAACACAAACATTTTACTTCAACTCATTCTTACTCTGAACAAATTTTATATAATCAATTTCTTCAAAATCAATTATTATCACCACATAACCAAACATACACCTCATAATTTAATCAATATTGTTCCAATATCTTCTTCATGAGTAAACAAAAATAAAGATAATTTTAGTACAATATTGAAGAATAGATCTACCTCTAAAGTCCTAAACCATACTTTAACACTTCCCCACCCAAAAGCCACTTTAAGAAAAGAAGAACAACTTTTCCTTTGATGAATGTTCTAGTTTTAGTCACACACACTTTACAAAATAAAAAATAATGAACCCTCTAAAAATAAAATAGTAAAATAACTAAAAAAAATGGCAACAAAAACAAAAAAACACCAACGAATATGGGTCCGGTGGCAACGCAGCGTTCGCTGGCTCAAACACTATAACCCATTCATTCATTTTCCATTCGTTCATTCTCCATTCGTTTTCTCTCTCTGTACCCTTCTTTCCCTCTCTAACACCAATGGACCTCCATCGCCGGCCGCCGCCAACCACCACCGGCGCCGTCGCGACCAACCCTCATTCCCACCGTCTCAAATCCCGTTCCCCTCCACCATCACCATCACCAAAAGCCTCCGACGCTCTCCCTCTCCCTCTCTACCTCACCAACACCATCTTCTTCACGCTCTTCTTCGCCGTCGCGTATTATCTCCTCCACAGATGGCGTGACAAGATCCGTAGCTCCACTCCTCTTCATGTCGTCAATTTCACCGAACTCGCCGCCATTGTTTCCCTCATCGCTTCTTTCATCTACCTTCTAGGTTTCTTCGGTATTGATTTTGTTCAATCGTTTGCAACACGCGCTTCTCATGATGGTTGGGACCTCGATGACACCGTCATCACCACCACTACCACCACCCCCACCCCCAATCAGCCTCTCCGCAAATTCACTTCACCAGAACCCTCATTATGTTCAGAAGAAGA
>Ga0315915_1000093_pt1 | contig 62808 bp, 41 predicted proteins | sample MpolbnodulesMG_FD_207738 | JGI IMG/M metagenome (GOLD analysis project Ga0315915, IMG submission 207738) | Medicago polymorpha root nodule microbial communities from Los Angeles, California, United States - branched nodules | ecosystem: Host-associated > Plants > Roots > Nodule | place: USA... | reverse complement strand
TTTGAAGTTTGAAGGTTTGGAGTATGCTAATTTGTTCTTCAAGATTTGCTCTCAAAACAACTTTTTTCTCTTTGGCTTGGAAATCTCTCCTCAATTTATTTTAGGCCACGTAGGATGAAATCTCTTCTCAATTTATTAGTCTAAGTTTTCTTCCTAATCCCTCTTTTGTTCGAACGTTTGTGTTAGGATTTAAAATCTTCAATTATCTACCCGTGTTTAGTATTCCAACATTTTATCCCTTGTAGACGGATTTATCTTCCTCTATATGCTTTATATACCTTTCTCCATCCCAAAGTACCAAGTACTGCTGCATTACGGATGAAATAGCACCAACAACATGTATCTATTCTCGATCTAACAAGAAATCGTAATTAGCTTTCAAAGGAATTACAATAAACTTTGTTGATCGAAGTATGGATCTAACTTTCAGATTTGAAGAAACAACACCATTCTAATTTGAAGTTTTGCCATTAAAACTAAACTCGTGGTGTCTGTTTCATGAGGCATCAAATATTTTTTAGAATTGTTGAATTTCTTCAAAGTAGATTCTGGCTCAGACCCATAACAACTATAGTTTTTCAAACTTTTCCTTAAGATTTAATTTTTCGATTTTCCTAGAAGTTTCAACCAGTTAAGACATAATTAAGCCATGTCGCCGCCATTTGAACTAACTCATATTTAGGGATCACAGTCTTGCATCTAGCCTTCATCAATCTAAATCTATTGATGTAATCATCGACATTTACTTTCATTTCACCCTTAAAAAATTGTTCATGAAAGATGGTTTATAATTGTCCCCAACTTAGTTTGAATTTGGTGGAATGGTATTGAACTAAGTGAAAGCATCATTGATTAATAGACTAGATAAATATTTTACTTCAAGAAGTTTATCATTCTCTATATACCCACACTCCATTTGACACCTAGCCACATGTTCTAGTGTGAATTCCCTAGACTCATCAGAAAATTTGGTAAACTTAGGAATTTTGTGCCCTCGAAATATCTTGACACCTTGAACTTCGAAATAATTTTACTCGAATGCTATATAAGACATGTTTTACTTGAGAAATGGACTTCAAAGTAATAATATCGTATAAGCCAATCAATCAGATAGAACAATAATTAAACCAAAATTTGTATGTAGCAAATTACATACGCAATTATTATACCCCAATTACAATACTAAGAGTAGGTGTACAATGACATTATATTATTTTGTCCGTTTGACGACAATACTTTATAGCGTTAAATAAGTTTTTTGTTCATATAAATATATCAAATTTTGTTTTTAGTCATTTTATTTATTTAAAATAATAGGCCTTCAAATATTTTCTTTTAATATATTTTATCTTTATTTTTAAGTCAACTCATATGTACCTTTCAGTTTTTTAAATAATTTTTTCGGCATGTTTAAAATATTGTAAGAATTTATCCCATAAAAATGTAATATTTTTAACAAAAGATGAATTAAATATGAATTTATAGGTGTTAAAAACTTAAAAATTCATACTCAATTCATCTCTTCAAAAAAAAAACTTTTGCAAGGGTTTCCATGATGTATTAATATGAATTCAGAAAATAATTTTAAATTCTAAAGGATACACATGAGTTGACTTAAAAATAAAAACAAAAAATGTCGATAGAAAATATTTGAAGGACCGTTGTTTGATGAAATTTTTTAGAGAGACTGAAAATAAAATCTAATATATTCATAATGATCATAAACTTGTTTAACTCTGCTTTATATTTATATATTAAGATCCTATGTTTTTAATTTGAAATTGTAATATATATGTACAACTTCATGTTTGTCCTAAAGGATGAAGATAAAATTTTAGTTTTTTAAAACTATAAATTGCTATAGAAAACAAGGATCGATAGAATACTCTCTCTTCTCCTTCTCTCTTGTGAGCCGTCACCAAAACCCTAGTTTCTTGTCCTTCATCCATTAAAGAGGGGTGATATAGAGTCAATTTTTGACCCAAAATCACCCCTCTAACTCGTTTTTCTCTTTCTCTTTTATTGAAATAAGTGATTTTCACATCTATTTCGTTTTTTCTTTCATGATTTCGTCGTCTTAGTGCGGCGCTGTGTTGTTCGTCGTCTTTGTGCAATGTTGTTTGTCTTTATTGTTTTGTTCATGTATTTGTTCGATTCAGATTATCAGATCAGCTTACATTCAGTGCAGATAGGGGAGAATCCTTTCAACGACATGGGTAACTTTGGCTACCCCAAATTTTTTATTTTTATTGAGTCACTAGGTATATTAATATGGTTAGCTACCCCAATAATATATTTTTAGCTACCTCAAACAAATTCATTTGCACAAAAATAGAATAAATTAAAAGTTAACAAATTATTACTTGATTAATAAACTTATTTGTCTTATTTTGACATTTCGGTATCTACAACAACTATAGAGAAAGTATTTTTAGCAATATAAATTATCATTAGTGAAACATAATAGACGATAATTTAATACAAATAGTTTATTTGTCTACTTTGAAAAAGAAATTGTTAATCTATTTAGCAAATATTCAATTGTAAATATATTTGACTTCTAAAACCTAATTTTATAGAGATTAAACATATTTAACTTTTAAATTTAATATATAATATTTTAAAATATATAATTTTTCTTTGTCTAAAAAAATTATTTGTATTTGGCCCCCTATAAAAAATTTCCTAGCTTCGCCGCTGAGTGCAGAACCAATCAATGACTTTGGTGTCGCAGATCCGGAGACATGAGTATTCCGGAGACTTGAATATAGTCATATGTGTAGGCTTTTGTACTTTGTCGTTTTATGCTATTAACATGGATGATGTGAGTTTGTTCGCAGATTCATCTTTTTTATTTTTAACGAATTTGCATTGTATCGATATACTTTATCAATTTGAATGAATGAATATCATTCAATTTTGTAAAAAATAAAATAAAAGGATCGATAGAATAATCACAATCCTTCCATGGGATATTCCAAGTTTCTAACTAACTTGGATTCATGAATTGGAAGCCGCTATCATGAAATATATTTAGGTACCTTCCTCGTAACTACTCTCATCTTTTCAGTACAAGGTCCTGCTTACTCTATGCATTTTTTCCACAATTCTGAATTTTTTCTTGGGTTAGGAATACATCATTAATTCATTTACATCACCTATATGTCAAATTCCACTTTGAGTTATCGTCTCATTACATGTAATCGAACTAAAATTCTCTTAAACAATTTTTTTTAATATTTATTAAACACTTGAACACAATTGCTTAATTTTAATGTTGGTGGATGAGGTGCAACAAGTTACTCTAGTAATACGTAACAATTGTAAAATAGATATAAGTTGACTTATTCAAGATTAGCTACGCAGTTAATTAATCATATTTAATCCATATATTTCTTATTTTAAAATGGTTATGGAATGGCGAATTCCTATAAATCATCGGTAAGAATTTAGTTTTATAATCATAAATTATAGAGTTTAGATCTTTTCACGGTGAATTGTAAAATAAATATTAGTATCACTTTAACGAATTAATAAAAATGTCTTCATTTCCTACTTTATATCACAATTATAGTTCAGAGAAGCTTTCAATCATTTTACCAGACAAAGTATATCACAATTATAGCGATCTTCTCGTTTGTTTGTCAAAGAGTTCGTTGTGATAATATTGCTTAGATGATACAATAAAGTTAAAGTTAAATAATTTTTGTGAAAGAATTACTATCAAATTACAACGTACAAAGGACGCGATTTATGTGAGATAGGGACATTGTTTATCGATTTTTGTTTTTTGTTATGGAATTTATCGAAATAAATTTTGCCATTAGTAGAAAGAAAGAATATTTGAATGGTTGATGTAGGATTTCTAATCTTTTTAGCGAACATTGCATTAGTACACCACCTCAATGTACTCCCACCATCATAAAATGTAAGTAAAAATGAGTCAACATAAGTTGATGTATCTGATATAAATTTTGAGCCAAATACATTAACTTTTGTTGATCAAATTTTGCTTACATTTTTGGACGAGTGGAGTATATAAAAAGAAAATGTGTCTATCAATGGTAATTAGCTTTTCTTTGAGGGAGGATATGGTACTTAGTTGATGAGTTATCTTTTTTTTTTTTTGGTACAAGTTGATGAGTTATCTTTAATCGTTTTTTTTTTTTAATAAAAAGTACTCTCTAATCTCTATTGGTAAATTTATTAGACACGCAATATTATAGTGGCTTATTAGTATAGGGAACTCAGATTGTTATCATTATATTGGAGTGAATGAATCTAGAGAATGATCAAAGTTAGACACAATAAAATAGGTTTAAGTTACATTCGATATTTTAAGTGACGAGTAATATTTTTTAAAAGCATTTAACTAAGTTTATAGGTTCAGTCTTTTTTTTGGGTAGAATAGGAAAGTCATTTTTAATTTGTTAGAGAATTTATGTCAATTTCTAATTTTGTAAGTTGTGTTAAGATAAGAAAACTTGTACATGCAAGGGATTTGTGAATGTAATAATCGTTATAGCTTCAGTGAAAAATTGGTTATAGCATTTTATAAAAATGATTTTTATAGTGTATCAGCTTTTTACTATGATTTTTTTAACAAGGAATTTTTTGAAGTAAACTTCAGATGAAAAATTTATTAAAATGGACCCCAAACAAACCAAATTGGTGGATGAGGTGCAACAAGTTACTCTAGTAAAACGTAACAATTGTAATATATATATAAGTTGACTTATTTAAGATTAGTTACGTAGTTAATTAATCATATTTAATCTATATATTTTCAATTTCAATTGGAAAAATTATTCCTGTTGTCTAAGTTATACCATTCATATACTAACTAGCTAAAATTGATTTTTTTTTTTTTAGGGAGGCTAAAATTGATTTTGTTGGCCGCCACAACTATGTACTAAGAACTAAACCAAAATATGCATGAGTAAAAAAAGTTTGAAAATAAACAAATTAATTAATAGGTGGTATTAGTTCTAGATTTCTACATGTGCATGGAATTTTTTTGCCGTCAGGTCTAAAACACTAACAACTCTAATCTTTACACACCAAATCACATTATAATATCATTTCAAGCACTGATAGTGGGTAAAATACTTAGTCAAGAAAATAAAAATAATAGTGGGTACACTACCGATTGGTTAAGGTAATACCTAAATATGTCCTTAAGTTCTTTTATTGACGTGAATATGTCATGAAAGTTGATTTGTAGCATTTTATTACTCTAAACTTTTGACAAACTTGCTTGTCGCTAAAGAATGCTTCCTCCTTGAAGTAATTAATTCCAACATTAATAAAAACACATATGCTCTTGACCCAAAAAAAAAATCTAAAGTTTAACTTTCCAATTTTTACAATATTTTTCAAAACATAGACAATGTATAACGTGTCCATTTTGCATATGTACATTTTCTAAACACAAAATTACATCCAAGTCCTTTAAGTTTAAATTTTTGTGTATTGATCCTTTATTAAAGTTTATTTTTTTGGATAGATCTTTTATGTTAACTTTTGTTCCACCTAGAGATAAACAACATTAAGATGTCAATTCATCACGTCTCACATTAGAGATGAAAGAATCGCTATTTTTGATTTGTAAATTCGATTTATATTTTTGAATGAAGATATTATTTTGAAAAATTAGGTACTCTGGTTTTAAGGTTTTTAAATCTGGGAATTTGGATTTAAAGAAGCAGAAGTTGAGAGTGGAAGGAAATGGATGGGTTTGACATGTCTACATAAGTTTTTTCAATATTAAAAAATTATGCGTACTTTTTTTAGCTATTAAGACTAGCCGTGCAAACACAATGTAACATAAAAGACCAATTCAAAAATACGCTCAAATTTTAAAAACTATGTCCGTAGTTTTACTTTCTAAAATACTCTTGTGTAGTAGATATATGTGTTCAATTCCGACTTCTCGTCTCATAAGACACTTACTAGCTTAATTATGAGTATATTTATGAAAAAATAATATAACTATATAATCTAAAATGGTATTTATACTTTGGAACAATTATTTTCTCAATTATAGCTTATATTTAATGTGTTTGGTTTCACATTATAGAGTGTCAAAAAATATTTTAGACGTATAAAATTGATTGACTTATTTAGGTGATTATTATTTAATTGATTTTGCCTATATAATTAATTGATTTTAACTTAAATCTATGATTTAAAGTTCTTTACTCTAAACATAATTTTTAGACTCAAAATTATTGTTCAATTCACTTATACGTGAATAGATTTATTGTTCAAACATAAGTTATTTCATACTCAATTGATCATGATTGTTTACTAAAATCAATACTTAATCAATTTATTTAAAATTGTTTTTTTTATTATTGCAGAACCAAACAAACATTTAAAATATAAAGTAGTCTAAGATATCAATGGCTTCCCCCTTCGGCCCTTCCTATAAATAGATGCTTAACTAGCTAGCTTCCCACACAGCAACATTCAATTCTACTAAGAACTCAAACATATATACATACAAAATGGGAGTTTTTTACTTCACCGTTGCCTTATTGGCTTTAGCATCCTCTGTTGGTTTTGCCTATGATCCCAGCCCATTGCAAGACTTTTGTGTTGCAATCAATGATACCAAAACTGGTGGTATATATTTGTTGTTCAAAATAAATGAATACTTCTATGTTATTATAGTTTTTTGTGTATAAATGATTGCATAGCTAAACCATGTGGCAAACTTGAGTATTTATACACCTACAATTATAGTAATTGGTCTTTTTAGAAAGTGTCAAAAGTTCGTTATAATAATCAAGTTTTCTTGTGATTTGGTTTTCTAATTTTCAGTGTTCGTGAATGGAAAATTCTGCAAAGATCCTAAACTTGCAAATGCGGATGATTTCTTCTTTCAAGGATTGGGACCTGGGAATACTTCAAATCCACTCGGATCAAAAGTGACTCCTGTAACGGTTAATGAAATATTAGGACTCAACACACTTGGTATATCTTTGGCTCGCATTGATTTTGCACCAAAAGGTCTAAATCCTCCTCACACTCACCCTCGAGGTACTGAGATTCTTGTAGTTTTGGAAGGTACACTTTACGTTGGATTCGTTTCCTCAAATCAAGACAACAACCGTCTCTTCACCAAAGTATTGAACAAAGGTGATGTATTTGTGTTTCCAATTGGTCTCATTCACTTCCAATTGAACGTTGGTTATGGGGAGGCTATTGCCATTGCTGGTCTTAGTAGCCAAAACCCTGGAGTGATTACCATTGCAAATGCTGTGTTTGGGTCTAAACCACCAATCTCTTTGGAAGTTCTCACCAAAGCCTTTCAAGTGGATAAAAATGTAATCGACTATCTTCAAAAGCAATTCTGGTACAACAATAGTTAATTGTGCTTGAACGTTGGACACGTGATTTCCTTGAGTTTGCCTCATGTTGAGTCTAAGAAAATTTGACTAATATAGCAAATAAATGCATGAGGATATGCAATGTGGTTGTTTTCTTATGTTGCCTTTGTTTTGTGTGTACTTTAACTTGTTTGATTTATCATGCAAGTATAATAAATAGTATTTTGTTCCTGCTTTGGTACTTCATATTGCTTTTTGTCCTTACCACTATAAGAAACATTCTTAGACATGATCTTCAAGATAGAAGTACAATACTTTATGCAACCTTAAACGAGATCAGACGACCAATATCAACATGACTGCGTGTTTTGATTGACCATAAAGAATCCATAATTCTAAATCAAAACAGGCCCCTTATTAAACAAGTATCATGGAAGATTTAATTTGTGGAAAATTCTCAAGAAGAATATGAAGAAGGATCAAATTACAATGATGTAACTAAGATTTATAAAGATTAACAATTTTTAATAAAAATGCTCATGACATTGATCTTTATACGCCTTAATGACCTACAATTAATCCATATTTATATAAATTTTATAGAGATGATATATATGATATAAACTTTCAATAAAACGATAAATTTTGTTAAATAGGTATATGATAAAAAAATTATTGAGTAGTGCAATATTACTCAAGTGTTACACCATTAAGCCTTGCTAATCTCGGCATATCACACCACATAATATAATTTTCACGACAACAATTCATTTTGTAACAAAGATATTCGGTAAATGTTATTGACGAGTGTAACAATATTCAAGCCTTACACGAGTGTAATGCAGTGTAATGCCGTCTTTATGAATGTCGAGATATATGATTTTATTGATACCAAATGTTGGAGTAAAAGCAACAACAATTTACATGAATATGGTTGAGATTCTGATTTTCAAGTTGACATGAAGAAGCTAAAAACAAAAATATGTTTTTGATTTATTATCTCATATAAATAAATAAAAAACAATTAGATTAAAATGTTAAATTTCCATGGTTAAAAAAACCTCGAGTTAAAACGGCCATGAAATAATATAATAATTAAGAAATAAACATGTTAAATCTCTCCTCCACCCATTCACAGCCACAAAGTTTTAGATTTTCGAAATCCTATTAACACTAACATAATATACATCAAAGTTATGGGAAATATGGCTGCCAAGGTTGAATCAATTGTGAAATAAAGTTTCAATCTAATGAAATGGATTAGTCTTCCACAACTTGAGGAATTAAGATTGAATCATGACCACACCATGTCTTTATATTAGTCCGTCAGTGCTCCAAGTAGAATTATATGAGTAAGTCTTTGGATGACCACAAAAATTAAATGTCTTTATATTAGTGTTGACACAAATAAAAAGACACATATCCCTCAAATGTAAACTCATTTTTTTCTTTTAAAAAAAATATATCTCTTTTAGTGTGTACCTAAACACTAAAAATTTGGCCATACAAGAATAGCTCGGTGACATACATTAGATTTAGAGCAAAAAATACAGAAACCAACAAGTAATTATAGGGCTAAAACACACACAAAGACTAACCTACTCACGACTCATGTAATAGGAACAAAAAAATATAGATATCTTCAACCGACTCTAACTTGATATTGAAAGAAGGCGTCCATATTTTTTGCCAATATACAAGTAACTTTTGCCAATAGATCGAAATGTCCCACACTGTATTATAGTAGACCACCTACATCATATTTTTTCTATCTCCCTCACTCTTGTTGACGCTCTTCTGTCAAACAATTTTGAGAGCAACAAAGAAATTACAGAATCAAAATCCAAAACTCAACAACGTCAAATACAAATCCTATCAAGAACAAATATGATTAATAAGATATAAGTCTAGCTTTTGAAGGCAAACCACCAACAAAACAATAAATGTTCCAGATATGGAACCCACAAAAGTGTTCTTCGTTCCCGTTACTGCTTAATTTGTTCCTGTATTATTGAAGTCTTTATTTTATTTTTTAATAATACATTTAAATATATATATAAAAAAAACTAATGTAAGCGAATATGCTTGGGTTAATGACAATGTTCAACGCAAAGTACAAAATATACAATAAAAACATTTTAAAAAAAATATATTCAATTTACTTGAGTGAGCTAGTGTGATAGGTCTAACATGTTTTCTTTGTGGCCTGAAGCCTGACCTTAATAAGTAATCTAGGTTTAGAAGTAGACTCCCATATAGACCCTTGTCGGTCAACATTAACAAGAGAGTTTTTTAATGACGCTTTTGTGAAATATCAAAATAGAGATGAAAATAAATTGTTGTGATCACTATTTTTTTCTTCAAATTGTGATCTTTATATTTTGTATAATAATGAATGTTCGAAGTACCACTTGTAAAAAACAAGACCCCGGTGTCATATGTTTTCTTCTTTAAATAGTAGATATAGGATCTAGTATGAAACAATTACTTAGCAGTAGACTTTGTACAAACAAGAATCCGTGTGACATGATTTCTTCTTTAAATAGGTATAAGATCTACGAAACAATTACGTAAATAGATTTTGTGAAACGACCTCCATGATGCTAAACCTTGTCTTATTCGAGATCTAAAATCCCATAATAAATTATGATTTTTGTGTTTTGATAAAAAAAATTATTAATTTTTTTTAAAATTGCAATCTTCATACTTCCTCCGGTCCTATTTATAAGAGAAAGTTAGATCAATAGATCAACAAAAGTTAATGTAATTTGGACTCAATTTTTAACTAAATACATCAATTTTTGTTGACCCAAATTTATCTTATAAATAGAACCGGATGGAGTATAATATAACAATGAATAATTATCATGCATATGCCTACATACAAGTTTCTTGAATTTCAAAATTTTCGCATCTTCGTCCATATCACGTATCCAAACTTCATAAAACAAAAGACTTTATAAAAATGTTAGGACAAATAACTTTCAAATAATATATAACATTGTCATTAGGAGAAATATTAGCTATTAAATATTTGTTTGATGTTGAGAGGGAAGGGTTTGCGTTTCATGTTGGTGTTGTCTATGAAAAACATCCTGAATATTGTAATAATTGTCAGACTTTAGGTCATCACATATCTCAATGTAGCAAGTTGAAGCATGGAAAAATGATTGCAAATAATAAGCAGGAAAAACCTAAAGCACAAGAGGTTGTGATAACAAAAAAAATTCACTAATCAGGGTGAGAAAAACCCTAAAATTGCTGATGCCCATTTGCCTTCTTCAGTAAAAAATGCAGAAAGTTTAGATACAAACACTGATAGTCTTGCTACTAATGTTCATGATGTGATCTCATTCCCTTGCGGAGTTAGATGGCAACACTGTTTTACCAAAATCCCCTTCAGATCAAGGAAATAATAACAATAGTGATAAAGCATCAGGTGCAAACTCAGTCAACACTTTCTTTCATGAAGAGTTAAACGAGGAAGTGGTACCAATAGTTCATGCGCAGGGTGATCTTGGTAGGTCCATAGCGGCGACAGACTCTAACTTGTCAAACTTTAGTGAAAATGTTATTCATGATATGCAAGTTGAGTACTGCTCTTTACCTAAATCGTTTTGCTCATTTCCAAGTAAATAACCAAAATGCCCCTGTGTGAGTTAACTCACACTAGTACATATCTCATTCACTCTCAGCATGAGTTAACTCTCGTTAGTGTAAATCTCAGCGTGAGTTGACTCACGCTAGTGTAAATCTCTGCTCACGCAAATTTAACACTAGCATGAGTTAACATGCGTAGGGGCATTTTGGTCATTTTCTTTGGGAGTGAGAAAACCATTTGGCTAAAGAGCAGAGCTCATGCAAGTTTTAGGGCTTGTTCCTACTGTGGCTCAACAAGCTATGGATTTTCTAAGCAATTCATGAGCTAACATGGGATAAAAGGAAGATATTGTTAATTTAGACACCAATGAACATTTCAGTTGGTGGTTCCAAAGAAAAAGAAGAACAAGTTAAAGCAACACTTTGAGACTAACAAAAGGTTTAAGGTTGGGGTTTCCAATCGTTCGCCTCGCTAGTCATTTAGTTCATTGTTCTCTAGCTTCTTCTTGTTTGTTTTGGTTTATCTTTTTCTTCTTTTTTTTTCTCGAGGGTTTTGGTTTATGTCCCCCCTCTTTTCTATTCTTTTTATTTCTATCTATATATTTCAAGGTGTTGCAGTTGGAGATCCCTCTGCACCCTTTATTTTGCTTAAAAAAAAAAAAAAAGTTCGACAGAATATATACTACTATATACGACTTCTTAAATACGACGAGCAATATCAACCATTTAAAATTTTACTGACAGGAATGACCGTTTAACACAGGCTTCGAAGGCACAGACAGAGCAAAAGCAAACATCTTCTAATAACATAAATATAATAAATACGTCACAATTTCTTCTTTTTTACTAATACAAGGCAACCCAACAACTGTAACCAGATACGCGACCCAATTTTGAGTAACTAAATTACAACAATGTATATTCTTTGGAATTTTTGGCAACCCTCAGACATGCGGGGTTAACTACAATTTCCTCTTGATTTTCTTATCTACATTCCCGTCTCTAATACGGTATTCCTATGTCTATTTATCATAAGGACATTCGTTATCATTTTCAGTGACCTTAAAATGTTGTGGCCGTTGACCAGAGCAATGCAGATTCCACATTTTAAAATATGCTCTGTCGAGATTTCTCACCTATAAGATTTTCAGCATAGAACTTCAGGTTAAGCAACCATATAGGCAACCGAAAAATTAAATTGTACAAAATATAATTTGAACTCACCCATCGGTTTGTGTCAAAGAGAGGACAGGTCAGACGCACAGATTTGAGCTTGTCCGTTAGAGCTTGAAGCTTTGGGCGATTCAGAGCAAGTGATACAGCTCTATCTTCATACTCTTTCATACTACATGATTTCATGGAAGTTCAAAATTACACATTTTTCAAAAAAGAAAAATTCTACTCCGTTAGACAAAAGCACAAAGGCGCTGTCTAATATTTACAAGGGAGATTAGGAAGTCTATATTCTATATCATCAATGGAACCCGAGCAGCAACTGACAAAATATTAAGTTGGAAAATAGCTCACCTGCTGACAATCATCTCCTCCCCCAGTCCAGTGGAAATACAGAGTGAGCCAGCAACCCTAGTAGCCATTTTCTCAAGAGGCAGAGTAACCATAGGCAGACCTGCCCATAGTATATCTGTTCCTGTAGTATGTGCATTGCATAAAGGCCTGAAAGAAAACATAATCAGTATATGTATGTCCAAAGAAAACTATTTAAGTGACAGAGCAACTGGAGACTGACGAAACAAAGCAACATAAATGAGGAGAATTACGTGTCAAGAAATAAGTCTGCTAAGGAACTCCGTCTAATGTGTTCACCCTTCATTGCAACATCTGTGAAGATAATTTGATCAGGTTGTACCCCTTGTGCAGCAGCATCTGAAAGAAGTACAATAATTATAGAGGAAGTCCACAAAAAAATAATTAAGCAGCACATACAAATAGGAAAATAAAATCTCCCAGTGGTTTTGACATGGATAATGCCCACTGAAGAATTGATTACAAAAAAAAAGCCAGACATTGCAAACACACACACACACACACACATTTAAGTGTGTTGTGTCATTGTATGAAAGTATTATGAAAACAAACACACGTACATGCCCTCAGTCTCATTTCTCCTGCTGCAGGAAATTTCAAGAGCCAAAGCGCGCTGTTGGGTACACGTTTAAGTATATTGCACCTAAACAACACAAACATAAGCAGATATGTAAAGGATGATATGCCAAATATTGAAAACATAAAATACACATGGAAATCTTATCTACCCAAGAAATAGCTTCCTAACATTACCATGTATTAAATATTTCAGGATCCATCTTGTAAAGTTGATTGAAGCATGCAAATAAAAACTTATCCTCAGGTAGACCATAATCTGATCGTTTGGGCTGACAGTTTGGATCTAACACATCCTGATTTTTCTGAATAAACAAGTTACCCAGGGAAAAGACACTGAGCGCCATGTATACATACCTTACAACATGTACATAATTTTATCCAAGTTCATAACAACAAACCTGTTTATAATCATTTACAAAGTAGCAATGCGGGAGATGGACAATCTTTTCAGAGTAGATATGTGCATACTGAAGAGGTGAAACAAACTACAAGAGAAGTAGCAAGAATTCAGAAAGCATGTAAATGAGTAAATGAGTTAATAAGATGGCCTGGTAACACCCAGTATTGCTAACCTCATCAGTGACCAAGTAATCTATGTATGTAGCTCCGGTTGTGCCAGGAAATCCCATATATGAAACTTGAACTGGTGCTGGTTTCATAGCAAATATCTCATTTCTCGCACCCTGAAAAAAGGAGGACAATTGCACCATGCAATGAGAAATAACCAAAAGATAGAAAATATACCTACACAATTCAAAGCCTTCACTCAATAAGTAAGATCAGCTATATAAATTCACCAGGCCAGGATCTTGGTCTGGTTCCATATATATAAACAATCAAAGCTTTTACCAACTTAGTAGGGTTAGCTATATTTATCAATTAGCTTCATAATGTCCTTTTATGAATAATAGTATAGACCAAAAATTAATTCACAGATAAAAGAAAATTAATAACTAGGGATTTATAATGTAAACAAAACAAACATGGATGTATAATCATATTCCATCATCAAAATTGCTAAGCATGATTAAACATGAGGGACAGCTCTATTTTAGCAAAAAACCAACAGTTAAATGATAAAAAAAGCATGAGCTGGTTTTCAAGTTGGATTTGACAATGCTGAAATTTCCTTCACAATGTCAGCCTGTAACCTCAATATTATGATACGGTGACTTGCCATTGGCACACAAGAAAAACTTCACCTACGTGTATCAAAAAGATCATTGAATAGTTTGAATTATAGTTTTTATTGGACGCCCTCTTAACTAATGGGCTATTTTTCCCTCTCTTCTATACCTTCCTTAATCCTTACTGGTGCTGCTTCTATGTATATCCAGAGTAGACACCCAAACCAAATGAGACAAAGCCATACCATCTATACTATAATAATAGGAGCAACACTACCCAACTTCTTACCAAAGGATATTCACTAATCCTGTCTTGTTTTGTGGGACCACTCATATCACAGTATTCTCATCTTAGCAGCAATACTATTTTTATTTTCTTATTAACTATTTACAGTCCAACACTTAATTCCATACAATATTGTATTGTAAATCTTATAGTTGTGATAAAGAAATCTTTAAGGTTGAGTAATACTTTGTAGTCACATATTATATCTGAAGCATTCCTCCATTTCACATACCCTTCACAGATGAAAGTACTAAAAACAAAATCAGAACTGAATTCAATCATCCATAAATATTACTTCAAATTAACAAACAAGTAAAACAAAACTAACTTTGACATAAACAACAGCCTTATTTATGAATTTTGATTAGTTAAAAGATCATACAACAATACTCCAGCATAAGGGAGCTACCTTTGTATAACCATTAAGATTGATAAGGATTTGAATGTTATCCTCATTGATCAATTTTGCTATCGTATCTGATGTCATGGCAGATACATCCACAAAGTGCTCTGCTTCAGATTGAATACGCTGTCTCCATTCAGTACCATCATTTGGACTCAAGGCATAACAGAATACCTATACATGTATACATTGTCAATACGTAGAGAACAGAAGAATATTTGGAAGACAACAAGATTGAACAAAACCAAGTTAAATACCTCCACATTCTTTCTGTTGTGCATACCGAAAACAGATCCCATGAGATGTGACAAGGGGTGATTACCAAAGTCACTACTCACATACCTGCAGTCAAAAAAATTCCCATGTAATTAAAATTGTTACATCTCTCTCACAAGGTGGGAAATCATTCAGAGATTTTGCAAAGTAACAATCACATACCCAATCCTTAGTCTTTCATAACCTCCCTCCTGCTTGATTGGAATAGGAGCAGGATGGCTAAACGGTGGAAGAGAGAAACGAGATGCAATTACAGAGCAGTGTGCAGCATATTTGCGGCTGTGAAGAGACAAAGGACATTAAAACACACATAGTGAGAATATCATAGAGCATTCCATTTGTTATTGAGTAGATCTTCTGTAAACAAATTAATTGTACCTAATTTCCAGAGCAAGCATTGGGTCGAGTGGATATGCTATTGCATGGAAAGGCTGGACACTAGGAAGAACTGACATCTAAAAAATAGAAAAACAAAATAACTGAGGAATATTCAAAGAAACACGCATGTTCATATTATATGTTGATTTATTAAAAAAATATTCAAATTGTATACGAATTGCGCCTGACATTAATTTGTCTTCTGATAATCCCTTCTACTTCCTTGAACATCTGATCACGATCCTCCCAACAACAGACACACTGCATTATTGCAAAAGATTATACCGAGATGCAAAGAAACTACATATATTACAATACATTAGACACAACAAACATGTGAGGATAATGGAGTGATAACAAAGGAAATGCCGAAGACTAAACAATCACTAATAACAATGAGAAACAACCATGAACAACAGATCATAACAATAAATGTATCATTGAAATAATGATTTCATTTCGATCATTATGCTGAATAGTATATCCAAAATCAAGATGACAGAAGAGTATCATATAGTCCAATCAGGTCAAACAAACAGCAAGCAAGGTATACTACCATTTCATTCCAAGTGAATGACCCACCAATACAACGACCACTTCCATATTTGAAAAGAATAGAATCACCAAGAATGAATCAGTGATTAAGGCAAAAATAATGGGTTTCTAATTTTGTTGTCAATGCGGAATTGTGGTACGGCCAACCCAAAAATTGGAGCAGCGAGGGGAGCGGGCGCTTTTCAAGGGACGTGAACACTAATACTAAAAAATATATTATTAAGGACTGAGAAAGTATGAAAAAAATATACTTAGCTAATATAAATGAAAAGTTAAAGATAATTAAATGATTTTTAGCATTGATATAAAATGGAATATATAAAAAGATTAATGTTTATTTCTAAATAACTAATATTAATAATTTATACTGTATAAATAATTTATATTAAATATTTATTTACTAATACCAATTATACACAAGTTATTATTTTGTTATTAATATTTTACTATTCAATTATTGGTCTGTTATTAATAAACAAGACTATATTCATCTAATTATGTTACTATTACTACTATTGTTTTTTTTACCATTAAAACACTTCACATGTTGCTCTCAAAAAAAAAAAAAAACTAACGTGTTTTAAGTCCACTATACTACAAATTTGGTTATACTACCATTTTGATTGGGCCTAAAGGGCCCATATAAGTCTTCTTCATACTTAACCCTAGATCTAATCCTTCAAACATGGAGCACCGCAGCCGCATAAACAACCAACAAAGACCTTTCACTTTGCTTCTTCTCAGTTTTTCACAGGACAATCAATCTTCTCCACAGTTGTTTGCTTCTTCTTTCATTTCTTCTCCTTCTCTTTGATCGTGAAAAAGGATTAAGCGGCCGCATTGACCCCACGCCGCTCTGAACCGGTCACTGCATAGCGGCCTATTATGACTGCTCTCCACTTCCGACACGACCCGGTGGTGTTGAATTTTCCGCTTCGCACCGCTAAAGCGGCCGGCACGGCCGCTTTTGACAATAGAGGTTTCTAATAAGGTGCTTCAGTCACACACATTAAAAAAAAATACAAGCTGCACACTTTCAAACACTATGATTCGAACATATTCTAAAAATTGAACAGTTTTTTTGATAAGCAACCACCATAAGAGATAAGATAACCATTTACTTTTTAAACAGCTATTGACTAAAAAATAACAAATAGTAAAAAAAAAAACCTGAAGTGTATGTAGAAGATTGCAAGTTGCTTCAGGAAAGTCTGTACGAAGAATCAATGCTTGTCTGTAGCTCTTTACAGCCGCCTCTACATGTCCACTGAAATAAACAGAATTTCAATGAGCATGCAGTTTTGACAAAGTAACTAGACATCATAGTGTTGACAGGAAGTCACCAACAGATATTGCAAAGGCGATGGGGGATTAAAAGAAGTTCTAGACAAAACAAGAAACCTAAAACTTCTGATGTGGACACAAGAAAAATAATCCCCAAAAGATGTCAGAAGATCCAGGCTCAATTTCAATATTATGCTAAAAAGACATTTTATTTGAATTGAAGCTCACACTGCTAACGATATTTTATAGTTTTGCTTCAGTTTCAACGTTGGAGGCATTAGGCAAAATAACGATTAGCATACCTATCTTTATAGGCAGAAGCCAAATTAGCATGAGCTTCAGCCATAGTAGGCCTGACGGTAATCGCACGTATGTAATCCTGGATAGCATCGCTGACTCTACCAATCTCCTTATAAGTATTGCCTCTGTTTACAAGACCATCAGCTGCCAAGGGATCAATGCGGAGGACCTCATTGTAGCAAGATATGGCATCTGCATAATTCCCCTACAATATTGTCCAAGAAATAAATAAGATAAACAACAATATATTTCTATCAACTTTTTCTCTAAGTTGATAATCCTTGCAGTTATCCTATGTTCTATCGTAGGTATATAGAACAAAATGCTCTAGGTTTTCATACCTGCTGCTTATATATTATAGCAAGGTTGTTATACGGTGCAGATAATCCAGTGGTTACATTTAGTGTAGCTTTATAATATGAAGCAGCAGCAGCCACCATGTTCCTGCATTAACAATTTCAATCAAGTCAATTATCCCACATAACCCACAAACTACTACCATTAGCATGAAGATAGAGGGATCACAATACATACCATTCCATGTATATATTTCCAAGATTGGTCAACGCTTGTGGGTGGTTGGGCTGTAACGAAAGGCATTGCTACATAGAACCAAAAAAAAAAAAATTAAGTAGGAACCTAGTGGGTTGAAAGCATAATGAACTAATGAAAAAATAATCTAGAAAAAAACATACATTATAGCACTGTATTGCTTCCTCCACCCTGCCAACATCTTTCAGAGCATTACCCTAGGAAAACAAAGATAGTAATGTTATCCAATTGCATCTAATCTAAAATAGCACATTTAGGGTCTGGCTTTTGTTTCCGAGTGTTGTTTTTGGTTTTCGTTACAAAAATAGCACCTTTTATTTACTAATTTCAAAGTTCTGTATGAAAAATCGTGAAAACAATTAAAAAAATATGTTTCTGATACAAAACTTAAAAGACAAAAAACAAAGTGGCCTTTTTATAATTAAAACTGAATACAAAAAAATTTCCAACACGAAACCCTCAGCATTTTCAACTAAACAGCAAAAAAAAAAAAAAAAAACCAACCAAATTATTGTAAGCTTCCAAAAATCTGGGGTCACATGCAATAGCTTGTTTGTAGTGTAGAATTGCCATGTCCAGTTGACCTTGCTCATAATGTATACTGGCCAAATTACCTGTAACATCATTTGTAACACAGTAAAGTCAGTGCAACTAGCATGGATTGAGTTTACTAAATTGCAAGCCATGGTAATTTGAATTAATAAAAAGATACTGGAAGTCTGGAACTGCCATAGATATCAGAATAAAGGACAAACAACTTTCACCACTATTCAGTGTTTTACTGTTTCTGCATTACCATCATTAATTTGCAGCAAAGCATGGTCAACTGGAAATACTATATCAAGTAAGAACCAGCCATAATTATATATTGCATAAAGGAAGCCATGAGGAGTCAATATAACTATGAAACTCCTTCGTTGACATTAACAATGGCATGTTTATCAAAGAACGAAGCTTGTTCCCTAGCAAGCTTTTTTTTTTTTTAAATATAAAAAAAGCAGATCCTATTAATATAATATGCAAACGAGTTATGATACAATACATCAATGACTGTTCTTTTTGAGTCATGTTAACATTAGTGATTTTAGAAATAGATACACATCAACCACATGATACTATATCACAGTTTTGCAATGGTTATACAACTAATGGAAACTAGAACTTTTTCGATAGTAATGACTCTTCAGAATAGTTTTATTTGAAGCTCCAAATAAATCCTGAAGACCAAGGTTATCGATCAGTGTTTAGAACACCATAACCATACATTTATAAAAAAAAGGAAAACAAAATGACCTTCAAATGTCCATTTCTTACTATCCCATATCTTTGCACTGATCTTATACAAAGAAAATAAAATTAGCTGCAAACATATAAAGTTGTAAAGCAACAGAACTCACCATAAGCCATGCCATAGTTTGGCCGTGTCTGAAGAGCATGTTGGTAACATGCAATAGCTTCTTGAGGCATCCCTAAAGCCTGATGAAGGAAAAAAACAATACTTTCAAGGATCCATCAATGCCAATCAAAATTCTAGTTGCATCCAACCTATCATATTCTTAACACGTTACCTTGTATACATTCCCAAGGTTCAAGTATGCATCAGGGAAGGAAGGTTTGAGTTTAACAGCTTCCTGAAATATTTTTAAAAATGTAAAATGAGAATATATAATGACAGATAGTATCGTATAAAAAGAAGAAAAAAAATACAGAATTAATCCTTGTTTCTATATCATGCACCAAAACTACAATTAGTAACTTCTACAGCTGAACATTAATAATAAGAAAGCAAAATATCAGAAGTAAATACATCATAGCTAATCGGACGGTCTGATTTAAAAAAGGCACCTAACAGAAGTTCATTCAAGCATGTGAATATGAAAGTGAGCCATACCTTGTAATACTGCAGGGCTCTGTTGAAATCACCAGACTCCATGAACAGACCAGCAAGATTTGACCATGCAATAGCAAAGGTGGGTTGTATACGCAATGCCTCGAGGTAACAACTGTATGCCTGCACAAAATGTTAGATTCTGACTATTCGCAGTCTTGCAGATGGAAGTTACAACAAGACCAACCATCATCTGAGTCCATGCTTTGAAGACAACAACTTCATATCTGTATCGAACTGTGAATTTGGACACAGTTCCACCCACCAATTATTTAAATCAGTAACTAAAATGTAAAAAAAAAGATGTAGGGAATAAAAGACTAAGTATTGAAGGAACCCTCCAGGCTTCCAGGCCAGCACATGGCCATTTTTATCAGGTATAAATGGGAGACGAGTATGATCAATGGAAGACATATTGGTGTCATTCATTCTGGGAATCCCAGCAGAGAGATGTCTCAAACTGGAAGCCAAATCAAGAGTGTTTTGGCTCTAACATCAATGTAGTTCACCAAGATCAGGACTATTATTGTAGAAAACACCTTACAAATGCCTAACCACCTACATAAAAAAACTAAACAATAGGTAGAGTACCGCTCATACTGGGAATCCAGTAGAGCCCATCTCAAACTGTGCAGCACAGAGAAACTGGACTGGCTATAGCAGCAGGTTGTGGTATAACAAAATCCAATTTCAGATATATTGCACTGTGGCAGAAAGGTCATTGAGAAAAGACTAATCTCCTTATCCATAAGATTTGACAGTTCATAAAATAATTATAGACTGTAAACAACAACAAAATTCCAAAAGATACATATTAAAACATAAAAAGCATGTCAAATGTTAGGACTTACTTCTTGGACCAACCCTTGAGCTTTCATTAGATTACCCAAGTTACTATGAGCATCAACCTGCAGAACGTAGTTAATGACAGCAAAAACAATGATATGTCAACAAAGCTAGTAAAACCAAAGTTCAATTTATTAGAGAAGGAAGTAAAAGATTACACCCTATGCCTTAGAGATAATAACTTATAAGCTTGGCTGCAGTTACTCATCAAACAAATAGTAAAATTACCATTAGAGGGTTGATAGCAAGTGCTTGACGACAACATTGAGCTGCTTCAGTAAGTCTTCCTTTACGCATGTATGCACTAGCTAGGTTTGACCATGCATCAGCAAAATTGGGACGAAGCTGCAGCAGCAGAAGCAAGAGAGGAATAAATATTGAAGCAACAAATCAAGAATAGCACAAAGCGTGTAGCATAGCAAAAAAGGAAGAGAAAAAAAAGCATCAAATATGGGGGAAATACCAACAATTGAAAGTGATAATAATTATAACATATATGCATCATTTTCTATTAATAATTGGCATCAAACAAACTCAAGGTGAGGCTTATATGGTTGTCTATTATAGTAAATTAATGAATCCACACACGGCTAACATTTGTGACCTACCATTACTACCGACAGCAACAATTAATAATATGTTATGAAAATTAACCAACAGAATCCAGTTTATGCGTTAGTACTGAATTCATACAAGATATAGTCAATCTTATTTTTGGTTATTGGACAACAATAATTGGAAATGAAATACTATAGTTTACAGTAATAAAACAAAAAGATGAAAACTAGACCAAAGCAACACGTAAGTTCACGAAACAATTACGTGACAAACTACATTTACAAATCAAGAATACATACCTCAATGGCAATCAAGTAATAGCGAATTGCAAGGTCAATGTTGCCTTTTTCCTGCAAAAAGGAAAGTTCAATTAATTCTAGAAAATGTACTTATTCATCCACTGCACACAAAAATAGTGCAACACGTCCAACAAAGTCATGGCACGTTAGCAGCAGTGACCTACCTTCCATGCATTTGCCATATTACCGTAACACTCGGCAAAGTGTGGCTCAATCCTAAGTGCTTCTTCATTTTTCGCCACACACATATCAAAATCATGCAACTGCGCAATACAAGTAGTTCCACGCAATTCACACGAAAACAACAAATCAGCACTAAGCATTATAAATATGAACCCAAACAAATAACAGACAGAATAGAAACAAAAGTAGAAATAACAAACCTGGTAATAAATTGCACCAAGGAGTAGTAAGTTATCGGTGCGAAGCGGATTTCTCTCATAGACAGTGTTGCTATGTTCTAACGCTTTCTTATAACTTCCACTCTTGTACATTTGATGTGCAAGAGTCAAATGCAAATCTTCATCAACTGCACAAGTACGAAAGTACAAAATAACGAGTTCACAGTTAACCAATTATATTCCTCAAAAGTACGAAATTGATTTTATAAGAAATAATAAACTGAAAATTGATAATAATAAAAAAACTATATACTAAAAATCACCTAATAAACCCTAATTATGAAATTGAGAAACAAAAACCAAAGTATAATTGGCGCGCGTGAAAAGAAAAACCACAAGAAGCATCGATCTCGAGCTGAATTACAGTGAATTAAAATTGAAAACAAACCTTCATTAGAGTCATGAGCGCGTAAAGGCAATAACGTAAGAGAAGACGGCTCTTGCTTAACGGCGAACGGTTCAACGCGATCTCCGGTGAACGGCAACCGAGAGCTGTCGGATGAGCCAACAAGCTGAGAGTGGTGGTTGTAGTGGTGGCGATGGTGATCTCCCTGGACGGAGATCATGATTCCGGTGAACAGAGACGGAGAAGGAACGAAGGATCGGAAAGTGATTCAGTGAACGAAGAAAGGGAACATGAAAGGAATTAGATCGGGAGAGAAGAAGAGAAGAGAGAGAAAATTCTCAAACAGTAATTGAAAGAGAAAATTCTCGAGTGTATCTTCTTCTCTACGATTTTGTGAGAGGTCTATGATGGAGGAGAAGTTTCTGTTAAGATCGGTAATGACAAGAAAACGCGAACTCGAGAAGGAGAAGTGTTTTTATAGGGAGGTGAGAATCTTGGTTCGGAAGAGATCTGGGCCGTCGATGTAGGAAAGATAAAGACGCAAATCACGTTATCGTTCGGTAAAGTGAGGTTTCATTTCTGACTGACACGTAAACACGTTTAATAATTTATTAAAATTATATATGTTTTCTTATAAAAAAATTGTAAAGTACAAATGAGGAACCCAAATTAGAACTTAGCCATGCATATGACACTTTGATGCGTTTGACTTCCTAAAAAATAGGACAGTAAATTACAATTATACTATGTTGATTGTAAAATTGTCTTTTAAAAGTGAGTTTGATTTGCTGAGAAGTAAGTACTGGTGCAACAATATAAGACATAACAATACAATACTAGACAAAACATCACGTGACAAACAATTTTCGGTCTTATAAGATTTTTGGTGAACAGAAGATTATTTTAGTATTTTAGGCAACTTGTACTTTGGACAAAAAATTGTGTGGTGGTTTAGTGAAGGATAAGAATTTCAGTTTTTGTCATGTTTCTTGTCTCTAGTTTGTTATGTCTTTAAAATAGTTTTACAAATCAAACATCGTACAATTTAAGTTCTTTTGTCATATCCATTTTTTCGCATATCAAACACACTCTAAAAGCGGGATAAGTTGAGGGCAAGTGATAGAACAAAAATATAAAATTTTGTCTCCCACTAAACTACAACACAACTTTTTGTTTCAAAAGAATCAAAGTTTGAACCCACCCATGCATATGATACTATGATGTGTTTGACATGCTAAAAAAAACATAAATTCTTGGCTCTCACTAAACTAAAACACAACTTTTTGTCTCAAAAGAATGCAAGTTTGAACCCACACCATGCATGTGGCACTATGATGAGTTTAACTTGCTAAAAAATAAGGACAATACAATACAACTTCACTTATAATATGTTTGATTGTAAAACTATTTCAAAGACATGATAAATTTAGGACAAATGACGGAACAAAAACATAAATTCTTGTCACTCATTAAACCAAAACACAATTTTTTGTCTCAAGTAAAACTTGTCTAAAAGTTGTCAATACATCAAAATCGTAATTTATACATCAAAATCGTATAAGACAAAAAATTGTCAATACCATAAACGTTTGTCTTAGGTTAATTATTTATTGGCTAATATGTAGTTTGCCTAAATTTGAGGTTTCAAGCCTACACCGACGTACCAATTTTTTGGAGTTTAATTTTTTTTTCTTTAAAAATTTGATATCCGGTTCAGGACCGTTAATCCAATGAACCAATTAAACCCTCTGGATGTTTAATTTTTATATTTCTAACAAATATGGTTTTAAATTTTTAAAGAAAATATTATCCGGTTCATTAGATTAAAATTATTACAATTATGCTATCTCTCCGCTTAAATAATAATTGAAATTAATTTGAGCACAAAATTTAAACAATATTTCATTTAAAACATTGCTAAATTACTAAAAGGAGAGGAAAATAAGAAACATGGATCAACAAATATTTTAATATTATTGTGCTTATCTCAAAGTCATAATTGAAAGAGATCAGTTTAAACTAGAAAAATAGGAAAATGAAACGACAAACACTATAACCCGAATTAGAGGACATTTGAACAAACACAAAATTAAAATTAAAATAATATACAAAACAAAACATAATCCAACAACAAATGTGAACTTTACATTTAAAAGCTACCACTAAAATTAGTTTTTTTACAAAGTTTATTCAAGAACTTTATACAAAAACAGAGTCAATATCCTTCTATCTTACTTGATTCTTGGCATGGAGATAACAAAGATTGCTCTTTCCGTTGACTAGAACTTGTAAGCATTGATACAACTTTACGCATAGTTGGGCGTCTAGAAGGAGAGTTGTCGGTGCACATTAAAGCAATTTTTAAGACATCAAATACTTGTGCAACATCAATTTCATGTAGTAGGTCCAATTTTGCATCAAGGATGTTGTCTAGTTTCAATGAATATTTGTTGATATTATTTGTCACCCATGTTACAAGATCACCACCACCTTGATCCAATGATTGGACTGGCTTCTTGCCTGTAAGTAACTCCAAAAGGACTACTCCGTAACTGTATACATCACATTTTTCTGTGATTTTCATTGTGTATGCATACTCTGCACCAACAATTTTACAATCATTACTATTTTACGATAAAGTAAAACCTTTAACATATTGAAATTTTTTGTTTCAAAGATAGGTAAAATCACAACATAACATACAAATGAGAGTAAATACATGTTGGAATTTGGATCCTCTTACGCCGAATCTTAGCATGAGAATGTTATGTGATCGACTCATTGTTAAAATTCTTTAGGTCGAACAACTTAAAAAATATGCAAATAGATTTTAATCAACTTAAATTGAATTTCAACATAAGAATATTCAAATTCCTTAATGTTGACACACAACTTGAGTATAAGAAAAATAAATGGAATAACAATAACAATACAAATAAAACAAAAGAACAAATATTTTAAAAAATGTTTGCGCTCGCGCAACATTAATATTTTTGATGTATGCTTGTCTACAATGCAAGATTGCATTAATCGAAGTTTTAAAAATCTGATCAGAGATCGAACTAGCTAATGAGATCTCTAAGTCATGGTTCAATTGGTTCAACTATGAATAAACATGACAAATAAATAAAAAATATCATAGATAAAAATAAATGAATGCAATAAAAAAGCCAGGATCAGTCTCCGTGAGCTTAGCTCACTTCCATCCAGTTTTTTTATAACATTTGCATAAAACCTTGTATAAAATGCAACAATGATTGAAGAGGAAAAAAAATAGAATGTGTTTGGATGAATTCTCACCAGGGGCAATGTAGCCATAAGAACCAACAACAGCAGACATTGATTTAGACTTTGAGATATCAATTAGCTTGGCCAAACCAAAATCACCAACATGAGCTTCAAATTCATGGTCAATAAGTATGTTATTGGACTTGATATCACGATGGATAATTCTAGGCTTGCAATCATGGTGCAAATAAGAGAGTCCTTGTGCAGTTCCAAGTGCAATCCTAAACCTTGAATACCAATCTAGACTAGAGGAAGATTCTCCATGAAGTAACTCTCCCAAACTACCCTTTTCCATGTACTCATAAAATAGCATACTTGAGCCACTATGGTTGCAGAAACCATATAACTTCACAATGTTTCTATGCCTTATTTTTCCCAAAGTTGAGATTTCGGCGCGGAAACAGCCATCTAGATCAATGCTGTTGTTGTGACTGTTTAGCTTCTTTATAGCAATTGAATTCATATTTGTATGATCAGTTGATATATCTGCTCTATATACAGTTCCACTACCGCCTTTTCCAATTTCATATTTGGAATGGAAATTTTCAGTAGCTTCAACCATGTCTTGGAAACTCAACTCCTCTTTTGGAAAAAAGTACATGTTTGAAATATTTGGAGAATTTGGTTTATCTATAACTTGTTGCGGCACAATGAGATTTCTCATGAGATATATAACAACTAGAATTAAAATCAAAGAAACAACACTAACAATAGCTGCAACTATAGCTAGAATTTTCCCTAGTTTATTTGGAGGGGAATGTGAAGGTGAATTTGGACAAGGGACAAGGTGTCCTCCACAGAGACCTTTGTTACCCAAAAAGCAGCTGAATGTTGAGTTTTGTAAGAGTGGTAAAGAAGGTAAAGGGCCTATAAGATCATTGTATGAGAAATTGAAAGAAAGTAAACTTGAAAGTCTGTTAAAAGAGTTTGGAATTTCGCCACTCAGATGATTGTTATTGAGTTGAAGGGATTCTAGCATAATAAGATTCCCAAGTTTAGAGGGTATTTGGCCTGAAAGTTTATTATAGCTGAGATTAAGTGCAATTTGCAAGGATGAGAGGGAACCTAACTCTTGTGGAATGTAACCACAAAATGAGTTTTCACTCATTTGTAGTTCGGTCAACCGGAAGAGTTTTCCGACTTCGAATGGAATATTACCAGAAAAGTTGTTATTTGAGAGCCTGAGAAGCTCTAACTGTGAAAGAGTTCCTATCTCACTTGATAAAGTACCTGCAAAGCCGTTGCTGCTGAGGTCAAGTCTTTGTAACTTCCTGCATTTGAAAAGTTCCATAGGCACTCTACCAAAAAGACAATTTGATGAGACATTAAAGGACACCAACTGAGAAAGGTTACCGATTTCTTTCGGCAGTTCAGACAAAAAGTGGTTGTTAGAAAGGTGAAGTCTTTGCAAATTTTTGAAGTTACCAATTTGTGGAGGAATAGGGCCTGTGAAGTCATTCTGATCCAAATCAACTGTTGAAAGATTTACAAGCTTGCATAAATTAGAAGGAAACTTGCCCCTCAAGTTGTTACTGAAGAGGCGAAGATAAAGCAAAGACTTGCAGCTTGTAATTCCAGAAGGTATATTTCCGGCGAGTTTGTTTGATCCTAAGTTCAAGATCATCAATTTGGATAGTTGGCAAAGATGAACTGGAATTCTTCCAACCAAAAAGTTGAATGACAAATCAAGCACCCAAAGCGGACTATTTGCTCCAAGTGCATAAGGAATTCTACCACTTAATGAGTTGTTGAAGAGTTGCAAAGAGGTAAGGTTAGTTAAATCTTGAAATCCATTAGGAATAGTGCCATTGAGATAATTTATAGAGAGATCAAGCTCAGTCAAGTTTTTCAATGTGGTGAACTCATTTGGAATCACGCCGGTTAACTTGTTCTGAAAGAGATGAAGCAACCGCAAGCCTTTTATATTAACCAACTCGATCGGTATCTCTCCTGTAAGAAGATTCTCTGAAAAATCAATCTCAATTGCAACAGAAAGGTTTCCAATCTCCCTTGGAATATTTCCTGTCAACTCATTCCTGTAAAGGTATAGTTTCTTTAGGACTTCAAGGTTTCCAAGCTCCTTTGGAATTGATCCCACAAGATTGTTCTGATAAAGAGCAAGGACCTCCAAATTTGTACAGTTTCCAAGCTCTTTAGGTATAGCACCATGAAAATTATTTTCCCTAAGGACCAAACATTGCAAGTTCTTCAGTAATCCAAGTTCTTTTGGTATTTCACCACTTATCTGATTTTGAGTTAAACCAAGATACTCCAAGCTTTCACATCCACCTATCTCTTGAGGCAGACTTCCTGAGATCATATTCTGTCCAGATCTAAACCGGATCAATCTTTTAAGGTTCCCGATAGAAGGCGGTAAAGGTCCACTGAGATGATTGGTGTAAAGAGTAAGTATTGAGAGTGAAGAAAGGTTACCAATTGCATCTGGTAAAGGTCCAGTGAGCTTGTTGTTGGAAAGATGCAATTCGGTTAAATTTGAAAGCCGACCTATTTCTACAGGAATATGACCTTCAAATTCATTGATGTTGAGGCCAAGAACTTGCAAACTTGAACAGTTTCCAATTTCCTTTGGTATAAAACCAGAGAAAGTGTTTTGAGACAGATTAAGGTGAAGCAAGTGAACCAAACCACCAATGCTGGAAGACAATGAGCCTGAGAGATTCATTGCATGCAAGTCAAGAGACTCCACCATTGGATTGATGTCACTGTTGCAGATGACACCTTTCCAACCACAAGGTGTGGAATCATTTGAATTCCAATTCCCAAGATGATTGTATTTGTCCAACAGTCTCACTTTTATGGACATAAGGTATTTTCCCTCAGCATTTAGCCCTTGAGATTGAGAGAAAATAAGAGTAAATATCAACATCACCAATAATGTAGATACATTCCTCTCCATCTGCATCATACACCAAGGACCACTTGCACATGAAAAATATGCACAGGGTTCTATTGGAGGTGAAGTGCTTACTTTTTTTTATTTTTCCTCTTGGAAGATAATAGAATTGAGGCACTAGAAGATTCATTAAAACAGGCAAATTTTGAAGGAATATTGAGAAGAGGAATGACACTTCCCATAATAATGGGAAGGTACATAGAACTGTGGAATTTAATTGCCAACTAGTCAAAGGATAATAGTAAAAAAATGGATAGATAGCATATTAGCATATTAGCATATTGAAGCATTCAAAGATCCCACTTCCTATGAATGGTAAGTTCATCATATAGAGGAAGAAACAACCTCTATTGGTCAGGCAATCCTAACCAGTAGTCTTTGCAATTTCAGAATCTTAATGGAAGCCTCTCCAACCAATAATATAAATGATTTAATTCATATACATTTCCGGTGTAAAGAGTTTTTGGCAAACTAATCGTAATTCTTAGATCATTAGAAACATTTGACTTTCATCATAATAACTTCTAAAGTCACATACATGATTGATTGCGATGTCCTGACATAGTGCATGAAAATAATTTCTAATATGAAAAGGATGAAATATTGATTGGAAATTGAAATGATGTATCAGGCAAAAGAATTTATTAGTTAGTTGAAGCTCCATGAAGTTGAAATCCAATTGACTTGAAGCTAAGTGGAATTTCAACTGGCACCACATCCACCAATCCACATGGTTTAATTTATCAACATAGTCAAAAAGTTATTATTCTTCTACAAACTTAAACCCGTGTGATGAAAGTAAAGCTATCACACACATCATTAAAAATTGATATATTGAAAAGAGAAAAAGTAGAGATATGGTGAACTATATAATAAACCGCGTAGTACAAAAATTGGTATAAAAAAATGGTACAAAAAAATGTGTTAAATAGTTTATGTTCAAAAGTAGGTTTATTGTAACTTAGCTTGGATTTAGTCTATGTGCATTGCAATGAACCTTTAAACAGACGGAAAAAAACTTAAAGATTAACTTAGGAATCTTGTGAGTGGATTAATGACAATGCCTTCCTAAAACTCACATTAAACAATGTAAAAATTCATCTTAGGAATCTTGTGATTAAAATTTTCATGGTATAACATTCTTCAAAAATGCTAAAATATAGAATACCTGCTGTGGAATCTATCTCGCTTTAGTGGTGTTTATGAAGCTTGTTTGTAATTACTTTTTTTAGTGAAAATAACTTGGCGATTTGAAGTTCGGCCAAAACGTGAATAATGTCTGGCCAAATATGGTTCTAACTAAAACTTAAACTTGGAAGACACCAAACAAAAAACTTGGATTCTTTCAAACAATTCGTCCAGAACTGAAACTCATTAACCACTTGAATTCGATCACTCAGTTACTTGTAAATTTTAATGGTGTGATCAACACCATTAAGTTTAGCTCTGTTTAAACTTATTGGTTGTAATAGAATATGGTGGAGTCAAATAAAAGTGAAAAACTACGAGTAGAATAAGCGGCACAAAAGATCTACAAACTTGGTAAGTTTTCAGGTACTGATTCTATACATTAACAGCTCTACTCAAAATTTGCACAAGACTACAACAATGAAATAATTATTATTACATGACAATCAACCACTACTACTCTCTTTTCCCGTGTAAAATATTACAACATGAAGGTATAATATTACAATTCTGCATCCATGCCACCATTTGAAGCAACGTTAATCCCCTGTTTAGTAGAAATCACCCTGTCCAGAGTCTGGTCTGAAACCGATATCCCCGTGGTCTCCAAGTCTGCCACAACGGCAACAGCTGCATCTAGTTCCCCAAGATCAAGGCAGAGAGAGATGACCTCGTCATAAAGCGGCCTGCAACATAGGGGAAAGAAGGGAAAACATCAGCTAGAAAGCAACAAAGATATCAAGAGTTTTGTTGGCACCGAGTGAGTATCTATTCTTGGAGACTTCAACTACAAGAGTCTTGTTATATAAAGAAAATAGAGTTACCTCCCAAACTTATAACCAAGACCATGAGTTGTCTGCAAAATTGTCAAGAAAGCTGAAGGTAGAGGTGCTGTTATAGCCGCACGCAAGATTATGGCACAATCTCCAATAGTTGGCGTCCCTCCCAATTGTATGACCTGAGTAATACAGCCAAATTATGAATATATCTCAATTATGATGTGATACATAAGTCAAATTTCAAAATTGGATGAAATATGCACTATGCTTGAACAGGAACCTACAAACAGATACATAGACTTCAATGCAGTCTTTTTCTCTTATACTTAATGCCAGACATAAATAAATATCACATTATAACCACTTGGAGTATTTATAAATTCATATTTGAAGCAGCAAAAAATCATTCCTTCTAGATTAGCTGATAATACGAATAATAGAAGTCTGTTATAGACACTTCAAGTTCCTTTTAGATTTCCTTCTTGATCAATGACGGCTGCTGCATTATCAACATACTTAATCATTACGCCATAGCCAACTTTTAGTTCTTTACACGTACTTAGAATTACAGCTCCGACAATTTCTTTTTTGTTTAATTTTTCTAAAGGTGTATTTGCTACTGCTTAATTGTAGCAACATCAATGTCACCACTATAACAAGCATATCTTCAATTATCTCCTCCTATTACACATTAATTCACGGGCTTAGCTGTTCAAATTCAAACGAGTTTGAAGTTAAATCATATAATTTTTTGCTCAGTCCAAAGGTTGGAGTAAAACAATACTGCGTTCACAACAAAAAAACCAGCAATTGCAACAAAAAAAAATCATCTATTTTTTGACTGGTGTTGTTTTCATCTATATAAGATGTACCAAATGTAATGGCTATCCTATATATGGCACTAACCAATACATAAATGGTAGTGATGCTTTAATGGATCTTTCTCACAATATATTTACATAAAAGATTCCTTTAGTTTTATGATATTTCAGAATTGAGCGAATGAATAAACTCAGAAATCGGAAGCATACACTGAAACTTTAAAAGTTTACAGAGTAAGCAACTTCACTTAAACTCTTGAAGTACAGGAACTTCCACAAAAAGTTTAAATAGTTTTCATTTTATTCACATGGAGAGGCAGCGATTCTTAAATATGCCTCTTAGAATTTAGAAACCAAGGCATCTTACCATTTCAAACCAATTCAACAAGAGGAAAGCTTGCAATAAAAAAAAATAGTCCAGGTTAAGTTACTTGCCTTCTGCATAACTTTGATTGCCAAATCGACTTCCCATTCCTGTGACCACCTATGAGGAGGTCTGCTCTTCAGTTCTTTCTCCCATGTCCATCCCCAAGCATCTGCTAATGTATACATGTCTGATACATCAAACACTCTTCGATTCCTCATTTCCTTAAATGCCTCAAATATGTCCAAAGGAAACCAATCATCGTCGGCATCATCCTGTTAGGAAACAACTTTAGGTTCTCAAACAAAAAGTATTCAAAATGTAATGCTGCAACAAAGAGTAAAATAATGTAACATGAAATTCAAGCTCAAGGTCCAAAACAGACTCAGCCTCTCATGCATGATCCCTCAAGGTCCAAAAAACAAATCATCCTGATTGTCAACCCCCCCCCCCCAACCAACCAACCAGAACATGTGTAAAGAAAAAGAAGACACCTAGGGATTATCATACCTCGACCATATTCCGTCTTGATCTTCTTCTTCTTGACTTTTTAGAAGTGGCGGAGGGTTCGTCAGAATCTTTCAACAGCTGGACTCCAATCATTTGAAGGGGTTTTTTATCTTCAACTTCCTTTTCCTTTATTCTCTCTACATCTTGGTTCTCTACTGGTGCTACTTCCTCTTCTACCTGTTCTACTTCCTCCTCCTCCTCCTCATCTGCTTCATCATCTTCAGCCTCTTTTGCATCATCCCCTACAACATCAATATAATCTTGAACATCAGGGGACTCTGATTCACCTTCATCCATTGCATTTCCATTATCACCATTTAAGCCTTCTCCTAAGAAGCGACGTTTCCAATACTCTGTATTTCCTTCTTCCAGCTTTATGCGTGAGATCAATGCTTCCAGCTCTTCATCCACCTGCAACACGAACCATATTTAAGTTTAGGCATTATATATTAAAGATCAAGATGGCAGACAAGAAAATGGCATTCAAGCACAACAGATAAAGAATCAACCTCTTCTTCTTCCTCTTCAATGGGAGGAACCCAAAGCGGCCGACCACGAGATTGATTTATTCTCCTTGCTTTCTGAACACGCTGGTAAAGAACATTTCTGGTTCCATCGATTGGTAAACCTTGTGCTTCTAGTTCTTCCTTCAATTCATTCACAAGCATTTTACTAGCCGCCTTAGGCTTTAAAACATTTGTTTCAGGCCCCTTTATGACTTTCTTTAGCCGCTCAATCACTCTAACATAATCGAATTCCGATGCACCATCCCCTAAAGCTACAATTCCTTCATACTGCAACTTCTTCAGAAGCTTCTTATGGTACACCTTCCTCTCCTCAAGGCATCTTTGTTTGAAGGAAGTCTCCATTGGGTTTGAATATATAAATCCATCAGCATCAGGATCTAGAGGTGTTTTACCACTTCGAGGCACCCATCGTTTGCGCTCTCCAGTAAGGCCACCTTCTTCAACATATCTATTTCAATAAATAGCAAATTTGCAATCAAGACATCAACAAACATAAATCAATATCACATGTACTGAGTCAATAAGCCCATTAACTAATATATACTAGACCAGCGGGTGTGCCTGCATTAAATAGAAAGAAAGTAAACCAAAATAAAAAAGTTCAAAAATTTTCTAGCTAGAAAGATTTCAGGAGCTTCTGCAGACCATTACTAGGATTTTGGTCTGCTTATTTTGCCAATAGTCCAATATTGGGTACTACAGAGATTCAGAATTTTATAGTATAACACTGGGTCTAGTAGACATATTGGCCTGCACACAAATGTGGAAGCTATAGAAACACAATTTACCTACCATCACCTTGTTCAAAAAACAAAAACAATTTACCTACCATCACAAGGTAAAATAACAATCATTAGGTAGGAATATTAGTGACACTATTCTTGGACAGTAAAAAACAGTTGAGATGAAGCCTCGATCAAAACTAAAAATGACGAGTCAGTTCATTATAATAATTCCAATTTGGGGTTTAGTGACCTGGCAAAGAATAAGCAATAAAAGTATGTGCAAAAATAAATAAAATTTAAAACTTCCATACTAATATTAAAACAACCAAATACAAAAATACAAAATAGCTACTATTCGCTTACATAAAAAACAATACCTAGCAATATAATCAATCTCATAACCAAGTTCAGCCTCCACTTGTAAAGGTTCAATCCATGAGCTCACTAATGTCCGGTATTTTCTGCTCAAGATCATTGCCCGTGGGGGGATTTGCTGGTTATCGTTGGCCATAGCCTCTAATGCTTCAAGCATGTCAATAATCCTTCCTATAGTAAAAAACAAAATGTGCCGGCTTGTGTCAAAGCATTCCCGGACAATTTTGGTTGTAAATATCTATAAACAATTTATGACACTACATATTGAACTCCACAGACAATTACATTTACCATGATCATTATCCATAGTAATGTAAATTATCTGTCTCACCACATAAGCAACAAACTGTAAGAAAATAGCTTCTCAAGGAAATGATCATATCTTGTGGAAGCAAACCTTCTACACAAGATGAAATAGCATATTACCCTTCAACTACTAAGTATACCATGAAAATAATTCTTTCAGCTGAACGTATTTTACACCCTATAGAATGCATGCCTCAAATTCTCCAACATTTTGTACAAAATATTAATGAAATATTAAATTATTTAACAATAAAGACAACAAATCTAAGAATGACAATAAAAATAAATAACCAGTATAATCATACCTTCCCGACACAATGCCCGAAGGTACAAAGAAAGAGGATCTCCGTGGTTCCCATCCATATGTAGAATTTTCATACCCCCTTCAAAGTTTTTAAGTGCTCGGAAATGCCTGATAGCTTCTCGTACTACACAGTACTTGGTAAAACACTCCACCAACAGCCTACAGAGACACCAGTCCACCGGGTTACTTAGTCACAGGTGCAAATTAAACTCCTCGTAGAAGGAAGTATCACTAAAATCTATACATTAAAGCAGGACACCACATGACTTCTGAATTTAAATAGAGCAAAAAATCCTAACCATAACACTCCCCCACCACCAATACTCTCACAGAGATTATGATGAATTACTTGTTATTTTTTTGTATTTTAGCAAAAACTTTTTCCACAAAAGGGAAAGTAGCTCAAACTTCCATAAAAAAGTATTTAAAATAATAATTAAATTAAAAAAAACGAACGTTCTCATTTTTAACATAATAACTAATTTGAAGTAAATTAAAGTATTTATAGTGGCAGACTTTGTATTATTTGAAAAAGTATTTGAAGTGAAAATTGTATTAAAAAATAATTTATATAAGATTGCATAAGTTTATCCTTTTATATCAATTTATCTGCTAATTTTGCTGAATAGTCTTAGTGGCAGACTCTGGTGTGCGGTCTTTGTGTGGTAACCCTCTGGAATGTATAGTTAGAGAGGAATGCTCACATTTTCAGGGAGTCTCTTAGCGCATACAGTTGTTGGGCTTAAGGTTCATATTTATGGCCTCTATTGTAGCTTCACTCAATGTTGTTTTAATGGAAATCTCAAGACTGATATTCAATGGCGTTGTGATACTCTATAGCCTCATTGCTGATATCTTTTATACTCTGTGGTTTAAGAACCTTCCCCAAGTTTATATTCCCCCTTTGACGATGTTTCTTCTTTTATAGAAAGACTCACGTATTAAAGCTTCTTTGCAATCTGTTACTTTGTGATGGGTCTTGATGCAAACTTCAGCTCATTATAACTTCTAATATTTTTCAAATAATTCAGCTACAAATACTAATGAATACAGCCAATAAAAAGGCCAAATTTTATACTAATGAATTCAAATTATTTGACATTCAATATGCTAAAATGTTCAGGTTCATAAAAGAAAAATATAAATAATGTATCTTACGCATGGGTCTTCACATTTGGCTGTACGCGCTTATGATCTTCAACCATCATGCCAAGCAATTCAGCGACATCCTGTACTCTATAAGCCAAACAGAAACAAGTTTGAATAAATCACATAATAATAAATCCAATTCAAACCAGGAAATATTCAATTTAAGAAATCCAACGGGGGCTTCAACGCAGTGTTGTTAAACAATAGCTATAGCAGCGCTATAGCCCAGCAGAATTTTAAGAAACCACTGTTGTTCCACAATTTCGCAGTGTTGTCAAGCAGCGGTTATGTCAGCACTATAGCACTACAGTGTAGCGTAATTTGAACAAATTGCTATTTTTCGGGATTGACAACACTGCCTCAACTATTAAAATATGACAGGTGATAGGAGTCATAAACAAACTCCAAACGTGGACTGTGGAGATATCAACAAATAAAAAGGTAGAATATGAAGATCCCAAAATAATTTATTTAACAAGTGCAGATTGAGGAATCTAATCCTTATCATAATATTTCCTTAAATAATGAGAGCACATACTGAGGAACAATTCTATACTGCTAAAGAACAAAGACCGTCATGCAATAATGTTGCCTTTTGCATGCACACGCAACAAACTAACCTGTCATAAGAGTCAGCTCTAGTATACGCTTGAATGACCCAATTGTATGTTTCTGTATCAGGCTTCATATAATCTGCAGCGTAATGAAATCAAGATAACTCACCTCAGATGCAGTTCATAATGAAGAAATAGGCTATATCAATCTAGAAAAGGGCACACTTATGCCGGACAATATTCACACGCAATTAAAGAATTGAAAAAAGAGAAAAAAACTGGAACTGAAAAAAAGGAGTGTTTCACAAGCAATAGTGGAGACGTGGAATTCTAACCTTCTCCATATTCCATGTTCTCAAATGTTGTAAATGCTATTTCAGGTATTCCGCAAGTAGCCTATTTAATTTGAGGGAAGTAATATTAAAAAAACATGACACAAACAGCAAAGTCAAGACCAAACACGCTCATAATTTGTTTTTCCACAGTAATTGAAATTTGAAAAGTTTAAAAACTCAGCCTGTTCACTTGAAAGTTGAAAGACTGAAACATGTAAAAGTGAAGTGACATTACATCATATCCTATATCAGTAACCTTGACATATTTTACAGTCACAAGGAAAACCACATTCCATGAAGCAAGGTTTTGGTTGGTGTTTTCACTATGGAACTCCTCTAGATAGTGATGTATGTATCATAGCTAGTGCACATGAGTTAATTAATTAACACTAAAAATCAGTTTTGTGTACAGAGAAAAGTTATTGAATGACATGTATGATCCCTAAATATCTGCATCCCCGTCTTCATGGTAATTAATAACAACTGAAAACTTATAAATGAATAATAGTACAAAAGCTATCTTTATCTTATTTTCACCATAGCATTTGTGACTAGAGACAATATACAAAGTGAAAAACAACACGGCAATTATTGTATTTATTTATAAACAAACGCATATCAGTTTACTTAAAATGGAAAGGAAAAAAGTCATGTAATGGCTTTTACACGCATTTTTATTGTGATATGAAACTAAACCTAAAAAAATTATTAGGGAAGTTGACCTGCACAGAAAGGAGGCAATTAAAATGGAACGTTGTTGCCATTCGTCCAGCAGCTTCCATCTCGTATGAAATTTCTAAAGCATTAGAATGGTCTCCCGCTTTGCAATCTTCCTCAATCAGAAGATCATAAACCTCATCAGTAGCCCTGAGGCCACCCTTAGCACCCTTCAAGAACACTTTATTAGCATCTTCCAAATGCTTGTTCCGAACAAGTTCCTCTACATCACATGAGAAAAGAAACACCCCGTAAATCATTCACTAAATTAAAAAAAGAAATAAAACCATCACCAAGTGAGTGGAATAAATAACATGATAACCAAAGTAATACCAATAAGAATTATCCAAGCATGACGAATATCATAATTTAGGTCCTCCATAGCTCCAAGTATCTCTAAACCTCTAGTTGAATGACCTTTAGACCCAAACAATCTCACCAATGCAACGAAAGTTTCATGAATCGGTCGAAGCCCTGCACTTAACTCTCTCCTCAATGAGTCCATCTGCATAATATTTATTATTCAATAACTACGCCTTGTTTGGATAAACAACATAATTAAACGCATATAGCACAGACTTTTATCATACACGTGCTTGTTTATAAGCTATTTCTATAACAAAATATACAATAAATTGTATTTCAATAACATTTATGATACGACTTGTTTCAGTACTAGCTATAAGTTGTGTTTTCATAAGCTATCCTAAAGAGCTTATGTAAATAAGCGGAAAACAAGTGAATTAAAACATTACCGCGGCTTGTTCATCGCCATTAAGAGCATAGGAAACAACCAAACCATGAAACGACCTAGGACCAGGACTCAAACCAGCGGCAATCATATCATACATAACTTGAGAAACCCCGGTTGAGTCACGGTTCCTAGCCCGGTTCATGAGCTCCTCCATGAAACTGAACCGGAGACTGTTCTCAAGTAAAGTGTCATCATCTTTCACTTGCTTCTTCTTTCTGGTTCGCTTCTCTAGAGAAGAAACAGCTGCTCGAACCGGTCCGGTTCGAGGAGTTAAGCGGTTTAATTTGAAGGGGATGTAAGTGGAGCCGTAACTGTAACTGTAACATGAATGCATGTGTATAGGTTTGTGTTTGAGAGTTGAGAGAGTGGAGTGGTTATAGTGTTGAGTGTCGGGAGAAAGAACAAAGTGCTCGTGTGTGTTGATGATAAGGAGATGATAGTACAGAAATGACGTTTATCTAAACTCGAATTAAATCAACTGTGAAGCTTGCTTCTTTTTTTTTTGAAGTCCATTTTCTTCTAGGAATACATGGAAATGACAAAAAATCAAGCGATAATTAACTACCGTCATTTTTCAAGTTATTAGTTAGGGTAATTAATCACCGCCGGATGTTTTTTGTCATTTCCATGTGTTTCGAGGAAACAATCAATGTCAAAAATGCAAGAAAATTGTTGTATACATATGTTAGTTGGCTGAAAAACACATGTAAAGGACGAAAGTACCCCTCGGCAATTAACTGTCGAGGAAAATAGAACCGGCGGCAGTTAACTCCCAAGGAAAACCTCGGCAGTTAACTGCCGATGCGTGCTGAACATATGCAGAAACAAAAACATCAGTTTTCTAGTTTCTTCATTGCTCAAAAACTACCAAACTTCTCTCCAATTCCTCCAATTTTCATTTTCACGATTTGCAAGCAATAATCTCCGCATTATCACAAGTAAGTAGGCATTAATCAATATAATCTTAATGTTATTTTGTTTAGGTTAAGTTTTTTTTAAAAATTGAGTTGTTTGCATGTGGTTAGGGTTGATATAGGAATTGAAATTTTGATGATTGCATGTAGTTTAAAATTGAATGTAGTTGCTTTAATTGATGTTTGAATGATGTTAGAGTATAATGTGGTTTTGAATGGTGTCAAATGAACACAATTTGAATATGTTTGATACTTTCCACACAAAGTGTTTGATAAAATGTCTCAATGACAATTATATTGATTATTTAGTTAGTTTAAGTTATGGAAATGATGGAAATGATGTTAATTATAGTTTGATACAGTGTATATTGATTATTTAGTTAGTTTAGGTTATGAGAATTATATTGAATGATGTTTAGGTTATGATGGAAATGATGCACACAAATTATATTGAAATGATGATTATATGGAATGGTTTTAGGTTATGAAAATAATGTTCATTGTACTTTTAATGTGTTTGATTATCTTTATGTTTATGTTTAGTTTAGGTTTAATGTGAATGATTAGGTTATGGAAATGATGCTAATTTTTTAATTTTTTGTGTAGATATGTCTGATCAGGAACAGGGGTAGCCGATTGATCCATCTAAGATTATTGCTGGTAGGTGTGCTATGACACAAAGCCACCGGGAGGGGAGGAAAAACACACATATACCGAAGAGGGTAAGAGGTCAGAGGGGGATGGTTCAGGGACTTCTTAGGCTAGACAGCCTGAACAGTCACAGGTGGTTGACCCGACCCAGACGGAGTACCTGAATTATCAGGATCAGGTACACCACGATGTCACTAATGGTGGGTATGACCAGCAGCATATACAAGAGCAGCATATACCAGGGCCGCATATACCAGACCATGATGACATTGCAGCAGCGGCGTTACCTTTGCAGCCTCCCTTTCCTGGAGGACCAGAAAATATATCTCTGCTACACTCTTATGTCAACCATGTGGCATTGCCGCTTTGGTATAATTCTAATAACGTAAGTGTTATTTTTAATTGTCTAAAATTATCATATGCAACACAATTTAAATGTTTTATTTTTTTTATATGTGTTTTTGTTTAATTTTTATATCAACTTTTATATGTGTTTTTGTTTAATTCTTTCTTTATGTTTAATTATTTTCTTTATATTTTCTTTATATCAAATTTTTAATTATTTTCTTTATGTTTAATTATGTTTTAAATTGCTTTTGTTATGTGTTTTTTTTTAAGTTTTACATTTGTTATGTCTTAAATTAAAAATATGTGCAGCAATTTAAATTTGTGATTTTTATTTTTACATGAGTTAAGTTTTATTTTGTTTAGTTAAATGAACATTGTTTAAGTTGTTTAAAATATGTTTATTTTTCTATTATTTCAGGTTCGTAAGGTGCGTGTTGTAAAACCGATTAATCACGGGGCTAAGATTTTGAGTCTTCAGCGTCCAAACGATAATCATGATTGGTTTTGGCGTCCGCTTAGGGAGAGCGGGTTACATGATTTGGTTTATCTGGGCTACGCGATTGTGCCTCATGCTTTGCTGATGACTTTATGCAAGAGGTGGCATCCCGAGACCAGCAGTTTTCACATGGTCTTGGGGGAGATGACTATTACTTTGGATGATGTCGTATGTCTTATGCATCTTCTGATTGAAGGACGAATGTTGAGCCATCCGAAGAAGATGTCTCAAACTGAGGGAGCGGAACTGATGGTGAGGCACTTAGGTGTGTCTCAGGCGGATGCAGAGAAAAATTGCAGTGAAGAGTATGGTGGTTACATTAGCTATAAGTCATTGAGGGAGTATTATACGAGGTACCTTGATAGGGCTACCAAATTGATGGATCCAGGGGATCCAGAGGAGCTGGAGAGGGTTATGACTGCTTGTGTGAAGTGTTATCTCCTATATCTTGGTGGATGCTTATTATTTGGTGATAAAAGCAACAAACGCATCGAGTTGGTCTATCTGACGACCATGGAGGACAGCTACACGGGGATGCATACCCATACCACTAGTTAGCTGAGGCCTGTGTGCTTGGACAGAACTCTTGGGGGAAGCGTGACATTGCTCACTGTAAGAAATTGTCACATTTGAACCTTAACTTTTATTTTTTTGTTATATTTTTTGTGCGTAGTAACTTATAAATGTGATTTGTTTGATTTGTTCAGGGATGGTTTTTGGCGCATTTTCGTGACTTTTACAATATTGATCCTAATCCCAACTATATTGAAAACTATCCGGTTGCAGCGAAGTGGACGTTATAGAAGGGACATGGAGAGAGGGTGACGTATCAGTCATTGCTTGATCATTTGCAGTTTGATGACATATGCTGGAGGCCGTATGAAGAGCACAGGGAGATCCAGGGTTTTGAGGAGATTTTCTGGTATTCAGGCTGGATTATGTGCGGTGTTGTTAGGGTGTACCATCACTTGCCTGAGAGGATGTTGCGGTAGAACAGATACGTCCAGACCATCCCTAGGCATCCGACAGATGTTGTAGACCTGCGATCGCCTCAGATTGTGCAGGCACTCATTGACTTCCGCACTCACACGCTTAAGGAGCCCGATTTGGGTGAGCCGACAAGAAAGGAGACATGGCGGATGAGGGATGGCTATGTGTTATGGTACATTACAGTGTCCCAGCAAATGAAGAGCATATCATTGCACAGCAATGAGAGCGATACGAGGCGAGAAGCTCTCCTGATACCTATGACATGGTTAGGGTCGATGTTTCCTACGCTGATGCATATATGGGTCAGGAGGAGGTCATGAGCCCTCAACAATGGTTTCAGGCCATAAGCCATGTAAGGGAGCAGATCGCACCGATATTGACCAGGAGGCGAGGCCAGAGGCCGAGGAGGAGGCAACAACAACATTAGCAGGACCAGGACCAGGAGTAGGATTATTTGTAGTTGTTGTTTAGGACTTGTTTTTTACTTTTCGTATTTTGATGACATTATATTTGTATGTTTGTATTTTGATGACATTGGTTCATTGGTTTGTTGGTTTAATTAAGTTGTGAATTTGAGCCAATTTTGTTTTGCCATTTGAACACATTATGCGTCAATTAAGTTGTGATTTGCACACATTTGTGATGACATTATGTTTGTGTTTTTAACACATTACAGGATCAGAAGCTGAAGCTTCTGCCTCTGCATTGGCATCATGACGCATCGGCAGTTAACTGCCGAGGAAAAGGGATCCGGCGACAGTTAACTATCGAAGAAACTTCGGCAATTAACTGTCGAGGAAATTGAAACCGACGACAGTTAACTACCGAGGGGCATTACGATCTTTTACATGTGTTTTTCAACCAACTAACATGTGTATACAACAATTTTCAAAATGCAATTCTCTAGTTGGGTCTTGTTTTTGGGCTCTAATGTATGTAAGCCCCGCTACCACTTTGCACTTTAATTTTGAAAATTTCTCATGTGTTATGCTCTCTAAAATTATGTCTAGATTATATAATTCGAATAAAAATTGGACATATCACTAAAATTTGGACGGCAAAAATCTGACACTAAATTGAACTATGCATTTTGTACATTCGGACTAACTAATTTGGATGCATTAGGAATGACAAAAACATTGAGAGAACCATAAAATATTAAGTGAATATGCTCGTTTGTCCTTGACTTTGACTAATCGGTCAATTCCATCATCAAATTAATTGAAATAGTTTAAACTCTCTCACAATTGTAATGTTCAATCAACATGGTCCCTCCGTTTAGTTGGGTCATTAACGGCGGTGCTTGTTAACAGCGCTGGCGTTAACCTTAAAGATGAAGTATGTTATACGAAAAATGTCAATTGCATCCATGCATTATAAGTACTTGAATTAATTTAGTCATCGTTGGATAGTACTTGTTGCAAATTGCAGTAAAGACCTTGGGCTAACTAATACTTGCATAGAGAAATTCTAATATGGGCCACAAACATAAATGGATAGTGTTTGGACACACACATCAAAGTAAATTTTTTTTAATAATAAAAATGAAATTGATAATATATTGATTTAGTATTTTGAGGGAAAACATTTTTATGTATGTGTGACCAAACACTATACATTTATATTTGTTGACTGTGAAAGAATGTCTCTTCTTACATAATTGATCTACCCTCCTTATAATTATCTCTCACTTTCTCCAAGCATAAAGATGAACGATAGCAAATGAAGTGGATAATTAATAAGACTCGACATCCCCAACCTTGCCTAAGAAAGAAAAAACCATTTTTATCGCAAGACGGGTCTAATAACTTTTAATAGTAATTAGTGAATGAGACTTAAAAATAAGTTTTAATACATTAGACATTTTTTGTTTACATGAGGTCTTTTTTGTTTATAAAAAGCTAATGAAAATATTTTTTTTGTTGGTAACCTTACTTTTGGACCAACCATGTTTATAAGAACTTTTAAGACAATATTCTCACATAGCTTACCAATTATAAGAGGTGTCCCAATATTCATCCAAATCAACATAATAAGAATATGAAATCACAACATAAGTGTAGTGTAGTGATGAAGATTTAAAACAAGAACATATTGAAGGCAAAAGAAAAACACATTTAATTATTATTATTTTTGTAAAAAAGGGTAGTTATTATTCAAACCATAACAACATATATACGATACATATTACATAACAATTTTTTTTGGACTCAAAATGATACATAAAACTTATTATTAATCAAGTTCCAATATAGATAATGTACTTATTATGATATTATTATACATGGAATCATGAATATTAATTGGTTGTTGAGCTAGAGAGGGATCTTGGAATCCAAGGCCAAAATAGTGCTGAGATTCATTGGGTATATAACATCTGTGGAGCCTGTCATGATTTGCTTAACGATCATTTTGTTGGCTCTCTCAGATGGATGAAATGCATCCCAAAATAAATGGTCGTCACGGTTTTGACATATGCTTGATGCCAATGTGCACAGTCCAATACCATTATAGGGTCCTTGACCGCAACATGCCACCTTTGATGTCTTGAATTCTGCATATATGCAACATTGCATTACATCATTCATTAATAAATAATAATGACTTCTTTAATTAATTGTTAGTATATCAATATTGTTGGTACGTATATACTAACAATCTACGTTCAAATTAATTCAATATATTAGTTAGCTATTAATAATTTAATATATAGATAGATCAATCTAGGTTCGATTCTTATAATGAATTCATATAATGTTTTATTCTTCTTTCTCTTCTAACAATATCTTAAAATTTATTTATTTATTTTAAAAAAATTATTTTGCATTTTAAAATATTTCATTAATAAAAACATGTAATTTCATATTTAGTTTTAATTTTTATTTTAAATTATTTTTTGTTCCTATTAAAAAAAGAATTTAGATAAAATTTTGTAAAAATATTTTCAAATAACTTTTAGCTTCAAAATAATTATTAAGTTTAAAAGTAACATTTCAGTCCCAACACAAGCTAAAACTAAATTAAATTAAATGTGCCCTACAAATATATACTCCATCCGATCTCATATACAAAAAAAATATTCCTTAATTAATCAATGAACATAAAAAAAGAATATTTTCTTATATATGAGACCGAAAGTATTTAATCTTATAGTTATATTTATTCAGTACCATTTTCAAAAAGGCTCGATGCATCTATGTTAAGCACAGAGAAGACATCAGATCCAATTTGTTGATTGAGATTTGTGATCAACTGAACAAGTTGTGGATTGTATATGGACGCAGCAAGCTGTAACTCAGGTGCACATTCGCCATCTGTGCCTCCTATAGCTAATGCTGCTGGAGCACAACCCATTGGACCAGTTCCTGACACCAAAACCCTACGTGCTCCAAGATGATATAGTCTCTGGAAATGACATTTCAAACAAACTCAATGTAAACCATTGTATTATATGCATGCACTTTAACAAGAAATAATTAAGATAGGGATGTCATTAATCTATACTTATATATTAAAGAGATACTAAGATATATATAGATCACCAAATAAGAGATACTAAGGTTATGTTTACTTTATTGTGAAAAAAATTATTTTGATTTTTGTAATTTTTGTTAGTTTTATTTTTTAACAAGGAGAAAAGAGATTTTTAAAGTGAGTTATTATGATGAATAGATAGAAGATAAAATTTTAGTTAAAGATGATGCATTAATTTCAGGACATAATAAAAATAGTTATTTTGGCTTAAAGTATTAGTTAAAGATAATGCATTAGTTAGTTATTTATAAAAATTAGGGAGACATAACCCTAATCCATTCTTTTATTATTCCAGTATTATTTATAAATTTATCAAACCTACCAATCAAATAATGACTTTTTTAAATAACAGTTATTATTATTATTATGATCATCGTCATTATTATTATTTTTATTTCCAAGAAAAACATGCACACATAAAATATAAAAATTACCCGTAAAATTTTCTTGTACTCAGAGAGCAAATACGTGACATATTCTGGTAAAGCATACTGGCGGGATCTTAGGGAGTTTGGCACCAAGTAGTAGTTATTCACAAAATCATTACCTCCACATGTAATAAGGATTAGTGCTCCATTTATTAATTTCTTAGCTTCTTTTTTTCCAATTAGATCACGCACCCTTTTCTGGTATTCTTCGAAAAAATCTAGCTGTTTGTACATTCTGATTACTTCTATCTGCAATAATATATGTATACATGATTTCGTTGCATCCATAAATAACAAAAGTATATAAAAAATTCAAATTAATGTTACGTAATAATGTGTCATCAATTTTCACATACAAATTGAAATCCAGTGTCATTGAGAATTCCAATGCCAGCAGAAGCAAAGTTGGCACCATTAAGCATTCTATGCCCTCTGAGCTTAGGACTTAAATATGGCAAAGGGGGAGATGACCCAAGTTCTTTACCTTTAATAATCAATCACAAACATAAATAATTACTATATGAGTTAATTAATTTACACAACACAATGAAAATATGAGAAATGATAAAAAATGTTTGAAAAGGGAGAAATGATCAAATTAATTTACACAACTGATTAAATCGGGAATGTTTAACCCATTAGAGAAACGTCCGGTAGGTTGACGAGTTGGAAAATCGATGCCATAAGGTGGATAATTGGCTCGCGCCGAGGTGGCCAAAAAATTGTTATTGCCATTATCAACTAGTGAATCTCCAAACACAAAGAAAGCACGAGCTGCATCTACACCAATAGAACAATTTGCTAGACCCAAAATCACAACAATGCAGCATGTGAAAACAAGAAAATTAGCCATGATTATTAGAATTGGATGAATATGGCTAGGAGAAAAAGGTTTTGATAATTGGTGACAACACTACAAGTAGTAGATGTTGATTCATGTGTAACTGTGTATGATAATAGGTCTTCTTATATAGTTAGGACTCTATGGTTGTCACGTTTTGAAAACGAATGCTCGACAAATTATACAAGGTATAGTTAGTTACTTTGCATTTATATATGATTTATGAATGATTAACTGTTTATTTATATTAAAATATAAGGTTGTGACTTGTGAGATTATACCAGACAATTTCAAGCAAAAATATGTTCGATATAATGTGGGTAGATTTCACTCACTTTTAGAAGTCACATTTCAGCCTTTAAATGTAACTAATCATGACTATGTTTAGCAATTTCATTAGATTAATATTTCTTCTAGGATTTTCCCTATCAACCAAGTAGGACAATTTGATATTTGTAGCACATTTCGTCTTTTGATCTGTCTCTAGCCTAAACAAAGGTTAGGATTAATATTTTTGGATAAATGTTATTTTCACACGACTTCATTTCACTTTGTTTTTTTTTATACTTAAATTTGTTTGCATCTTTGTTGATCTTGTACCAAACATTTCATCTCATAATTAAAAATGGACATTGTTAGTGTAGTGCAGCAAATTTGGCAGATAATTAGACTCTTTAATTCTTGAAGTATATGGTTGGAGCATTTATAATGAAGCTCCCTATTTTTCAATCAAAAAAAAAAAACTCCCTATTTTGAGTGTTTAAATGATTTTTCTTATGTACACAACACTCATTTTATGATATTTTTTTTTTATAAAAATAAACGATATTCATTTATTGATACAATATATTCATACAATACAAATTCACTTACAACAAAAGTGATGAATTTACGAACAAACTCACAATGTTAATATCATAAAATGACAAAATACATAGTTCTACAAATATAACTATATTCAAGTGTCTATAATACTCACACTTTCATATCTGTAACGTTGACGACACCAAAGTCATTGATTAGACCTTCATTGGATCGAAGTTTTGATATGACAATTGGAACCGAACAAACATAATAACAAGACGGAAAAGTAAAAAAAAATGTTGCACAAAGACGACAAACAAAACAACATCACACTAAAATGACAAAATCACGAAAGAAAATACTTAATATACATGAAGATTACTTATTTAAATAAAATGAAAGAAGAAAAATGATTTAGAGGATGATTTTAGGTCAAAAATTGACTCTAAATCACCACTATTTGGTGGATGAAGGAGAAGAAGCTAAAGTTAGAACCAAGGGGTGACAACTCAAGAAGGAGATTATTTATAATTTTGTAATGTTACTATTTAATAAATTAATAAACATTCAATCTCTCCATACCAATGTCTTAATTTTTTTTATTAAACGAGTCTTATAAATAACTTTAAATAATTACATTTCAATATAATTCATATATTTGAATACAATTTATTAAGTGGGGCAAGCAAAAAACGAAGGAGAAAGTACTGCACAAAAAGAGTGTCTATTTAACATGATATTAAATATAAATAGGTAAAACAATCATCATGGTGGATGCTTTACGGGTTAGGGAATAATATTTATTTTTGACAAAACAATATTTTTTTTATTAGAGGGAATACAATTATTATATATATAATTATTTTAAGAAAAATAAATGAGATCAAATACTTTTCATTAAAGGATGTTGCAAGGTTGGAATAAAGTAGTGTCCCCGTAAACTTAACTCAATTTGTAAGAATAATGTATAATGTATGCAATGTCCGAGTTCGAACTCCGGACATCACAAAGAAGAAGAAAAAAGATGCGAAATATTTTTCTTCTCAAGTGTATGGTCTACGAACTAGTTGATTGAGACTAATTATTTTTAAGAAAAATAAATGGGATCAAATATTTTTCATTAAAGGTGCGAAATATTTTTCTTCTCGGTATGGTCTACAAACTAGTTGATCGAGATAGACTAAATAAATATTAAAGTTAAATAAATTTTTCGTCCTTAGAAAATTTTCAAACTTCGATTTTTGTCCCCTTTAAATAATTTCATCAAAATTTAGTCCTTCAAATATTTTCTGTCATCATTCTTGGTATACGCTTTTAAGTAAATTCATATGTATTCTTCAAAATCTTGAATTAATTTTTGTAGTCATGTTTAGTATATTATAAAAATCTCTGTTGCAAAATTTTAATTTTTTTTATCAAATGATGAATTAAATATGAGTCTTTAATTTATTAGCACTTAAAAATTCATATTTTGTTAAAAAATTATAAATTTTTGTGCGAGAGATTGTTATAAATATTCTAAACATTAAATATTCAGGAAGGTGTGTTAATTTGCTGTGAATTTTAGTTACAAGTAAGTTCGCTTGAGGACAAACAAATGCTCAAGTGTGAGGCTTTGATGACAAGAAATCATATAGAGTTTTTAGTCATCAATTAGTGTCATTTTAACATAATAGTATGTAGTTTATGTTTATTTTGGTAGAGTTTTGTTTACGTTCAAAAGTCATGAAAAAGCAAAAATAGAAAAAAGACCTTGAAACATGCAAAATCACCTAAACCATACAACTTTGTGACCATACTATGCTTATTACACGTTTTATCATGTTAATTCTTGGTCTATAGTCGTTATAGATTATTCAATGAGAAGAATTGTGACAAGGAATGAAGATAAGCATAAAGATCAGCCACCTCCTAACACGCGTCGAGTGCTGCGAACCACGTGTCACAACATTGAAGGAAAGTCAGAACATTAGGTTGCGAACCACTTGTCACTGTCTAAATCGCATTGTGGATTACAAGTTCACATCACAACAACTAGAAAAATTCAGAAGATTCATGAGTTGAGGAAGTCCCTTATTAAAGAGGTGGAGTGCATATATTAATAATAATTGGGTTATTAGGCTTATTTATATGACCAAATTAGAACATTAGGTTGCTAAGAAATTAAGTCAGAACATGCCTATAAATACAAGGAGCAAGAAACCCAAGACAAAATCCATTGAAAGAGGAGAATAGAAGAAACACAAATTAGGGTTTTGGAGAAACCTCAAGAGGAGGCAGCCACCGAAAGGAGAAGAAGAAGAATCAAGGAGCAACACTATCATGGTTATGTTAATTACTCTTCTCTCTATGTCTAGCTAGATTCTCTTTGATTTGGTTAATTAAAGGATCTTCTCTATAATTGCATTATCATGTAACTTTACATGATTCTATGAATTCCAGTCAAATAATTTTCGATTTTATTCGGTTAATCTCGTTCTTAATGCATTTTATGTGTTTAATGATTATTAACCTTAATTTTGTCCATAAATTGATTTCTAGGTCACGATGATTTTTAACTCTAACTGTTGAATTATTAATTAGATTCGACATAAATCGATAATAATTGTTACTTACTTTGGTGTTCTTAAACCTTCAATGATTATTGCTCACCTAAGATATTATGGATAGGGGTGGAAATGGGCTAGGCCAGGCCGGGCTTTGTAAGGCCTAAGCCTGACCTATTTCAAAAATTATAGGCTGAGTCTGGCCTATCACCCGTCATTGGCTTATTTGCAAGGTCTGGCCTGGCCTTTAAAGGCCATAGAAGCATGAAAGCCTATTTTACACTAAGGCCTAACAACATATATAAGCCTACCACCAAATAGGCCAAAACTTATGAAGGCCTAAAGCACACAAATATGACTTATACTAAATAACACATACTTACGAAGGGCTAATCACACCAATATACTTGCTACTAAATAGCCAAATCATATGAAAGCTTGAGTTTATAAAAAAAAAAAGCATCAACATTATCAATAATGAAAGGTATATAGGCTTTATGAAAATAGCTTAATAGGCCGGCCCGACGGACTTAATAAGCTTTTTTGTAAGTCTTAGCCTAGCCTATTTAAGTAAATAGGCTTTATGAAAAGCTTGAGCCTGACCTTTTAAATTAACGAGCTGGGCCGAGTTAGGCCGGAGGCCCCTGTGGAACGGCCTGACCTGTTCCCACCCCTAATTATGGACATAACCATTGAGAAGGTCAGTGACCGAGACATTGGCCTAACTTTTATCCTTACAATGATCTTGTTCTTTTATTCCTTTTCTGCAAACTAAACTTATTCCTAGTACAAACACCCCCCATTTACACATCCTATTAACAATCAATATTGCTGAGTAGAAATTTCACAATCCCTATGAAGACAAAATTTTATAAATATTACTACTTGTTAACACTATAGTACACAGTTTTTGATTAAAACGCATTGAAATCTTCATGGATGATGTATCAGAGTTTTTGAAAGAATTATTTTTTTTTGCCTATGCTTGATCAACTTGGGTACTGTACTGAAGCAGTGTGTTGAAACAAATCTCAATTTTTGCCGTTATTTTTTTATCCAATGGTTATTAATCAAGTAAAAATTTATCTTTTTTTATATGTTTGTGTGTGTGTGTATATATATATTCTCATTCTTAAGGCTTTTTAGAATTGGCAACTCGTGAAACCGATCTTTTGATATAATTAGCGCTTGAAAAAGAATTTTTAAATAGAGATCTAGGAAATTCATCTGTAGATGCTAGTTGCTAAGAATAGGTCTGGCTCTCTCTCTCAAAAAAAAAAAAGAATAGGTCTGGGTTTATAGTCACAAACCATTATAAGATCTTAATGTTATTGTACATGTTAATCGAGTGGGTAATCATAAGCTAATTAGTATGATTGATCTCTCTTCAGTTAGAGGGAACAAAAGCGTACATAGAGCAACAAGTGAAAATATAATTGAAAACTTGAATGTATATAATCAATCACGATGACACATATTAGATGAATATTTAATAAAATATAATCCCAACATGTGTGTTTATTGTGAATTTCGTCAATTTTATTGTTATTTCAGTTTATGTACTGTCTAACCATTTTAAACCTTACTTAGAATCATAAAATAGTTGAATAAAAAAAAATATTGCAGCTCTTTGTGGATATCATAAAACAAATGCTTTGATTGCCACTAGGAACTACTATCATTGATGCAATGTTAAGACAAAGGAAGAACAACCCTTTTCATGCTATAAATTAGGCACATAAAGCTTTAAATGAGGCACAAATTAACGTTACTACCGGAAAAAAATAATCTTGCAATTGTGTTTCCTTTGGAAAATTTAGACCTCACCTTATTGATTAAAAAATCATTGCATATATTGACCATGTAGTTATCAAGTACTTGATGAACAAATCAAATTCAAAGCCTAGATTAATCAGATGGATGGTTTTGTTGCAAAAATTTGATTTTAAAATGAAAGACAAGAAAAACACAAAAAACTTGGTAGCTGAGCACATGTTCATATTGGTATGATGAGCTGACCACAAAAGAACACAGGGTCTTGCAAGAATTCCATGATGATAACTTGTTGATGAAGAAAGAAAGGTTATAGTTTGTTGACATGGCTAACTATAAAGTAGCTTGTGTAATCCATAATGATTTCAACTCGAACCAAAAAACACAGTTTCTTTGAGACTTCAATCGATATGTGTTGGATGATCCTCATCTGTTGAAAATTGGAGCAAACAACTTTCTAATTAGATGAGTCGTCAAGGAGGAGGCACAAATATATTCTGCCACTATCATAATTCACCATATGGTGACCCTTAAAATGGATAAAGGACTACTGCAAAGGTCCTTCAATCTAGTTTTTTAATGGACAACCATCGCCAAAGATCAAGAAGCGTCTTAAGAAGACACGAAATGCCTTTGCAGAACATTCTTATTGTAGAAGTATTTGATTGTTGGGGTATTAATTGGATTTGTTATACCTCTGTTGTCCTTGTTTCCCAATGAATACAAAATAGTTGCAGTTGATTATGTAACTAAATGGATTTAGGCAGTGCTCTCAACTTCGGACTAGACTAGAGTTTATTATTCGAGCTTTTGGTGTGAATTGGATATCTACTGCTCGCAACTTTACATAGACTAATCTAAAAAATTATTGTTCATTCTATCTATTATTATATTAATATTAATGTATCTAAATATAAAGCGCTTTATATTTAATTTTTTTTTTTGAACAAGTCAAAATGGAATATATTATAACACAAAAGGTGATTCGCACAAGATGTGCAAAAGAGAACCACCCCCAAGAGTCACAGATACAAGTCTAGTGCCAAAAAAATCACTACTGAGGAGAAATAAATCAAAACAATGAGGATACAATTTTATAAAATTATTTTATGAAAATTATGTTTTGTTATCGATTAATCAAGCACACATTCACTTTTCAAAAATTTGCATCCTGTCTGAGTCCTCACTAGAAAGTAATGAGTCAGGGTTGATCCGATCAACAAAGAGAACATGGATAAAAATAGGAGAAAAAGGACATGACATAGTTGAAGAAGGATCGAGTTTGGGTTACTTATCCTATCCCAAAATGATTATTGGACAAGGATAATTTTTATTTTATTATAACTAAGACTAGTCACTAAATCACTAACACATTAAGCTATTAACTAATATACAACTCTTCCTTAAAATAAAATAAAAAACTAATATACAACTCTATTTTTCTTGTTCTAATTCAATTATTTTTTTTGGTAGTGTATAGTTTTTTTTTTGGTAGTGTTCTAATTCAATTAATTAATTGAACCAACTAGTAGTACTAACATTGTCGTTAACCACTAATCCTCTTGCCTTTTTCTCTTCATAATTAAGTTATATATTTTCTTTAGTAAAATAAATTATCAATAAATCTCATATCTTTTAGTTAAGGTAGCAAGTTCAATTCTTTAAAGTTTCAAATGTTGAGTTAAAATTATTTATCTTGAGACCAACTCAATCTTGTCTTTGTAACATCTCCTCCTTGTTGAACATGTATCACATCGAGTTCAATCAAATTCAACATCATGTTTGAGTAATCACCCAAATGTTAGGGCCGCGTCCGAGTCTACTAACCCGACCCTTTGTACAACCGTACCCACAAGCAAGCACAAAAAAAAAAAAAATGTTTGTCAATTACATGTGGCTAATTTCATATGTGGTGGGTAAATTACATGTGGCTACCTATTACTCAGCATTTAGTTATAACTTGACTAGTTGTTCGTTGCATGTACAAAAGTAAATTCAAATTTTTTTTTTATGAACAATAGTAAACTCATTAGCCCGTATTTGAAAATTCGCAATATTTTTAAGAGGTGCATATAAAGCTAGCTGTAAGTCACGATCCAAATTGATTTCTCCAATATTGTCACACACCAAAGAGTAAAACACTTTATTACTGGCAATAGCAAATTAGGATACACAAGCCAGCATATTTTGTAGCACAAATCACTCTAGCTAGGGACTAGATAAATGGTAACACATACACATATTGTAACTTAATTAATCCCAGCTAGAGATATCTAGAATCAAACCATGGAATCCATGGCGAGAACAGTGCTAAGATTCATAGGGTTCATATACAGGTTGGATCCAATGAACATCTGTTGGACTATGATTCTGCTAGCTTTTTCAGATGGATGAAATGCATCCCAAAATGCATAAAGGTTTCGATTTGGGCACAATTTTGAAATAGGTCTACACAGTCCAATCCCATTGAATCGCCCTTGACCACAACAAGCATCCTTTGCTGTAACAAATCCTGTTGGTCCAAATTTTATTGATAAGTTCAAATATAATTAAGACCTAAATTTAAATAATAATTGGTTAAAAACTAAGCTTGGTGCACATACCAAAAGCTTGAGGGTTGGTAATAAAATCCATGTGCATTTTATGTGCATTAACAGCAATGAAGACATTAGCACCAATCTCTCTGTTGAGTTGTGTGATCATTTGAACAAGTTGTGGATTATATAAGGACGCAGCTCTCATGAGTTCCGCATCACAATCACCATTTCTACTTTTCAAGGCTAACTCAGCAGGTGCACACCCCATTGGTCCTGTGCCCGTAACAAGAACCCTACGAGCTCCCAAATCATAAAGTCTCTGCATCGTTAATGTATTAAGCTAAGCATTCTCATAACAATCAAATACTAAACATTGCAAAGACTAAAACTGCGTGCAGAAAATTATGTAAAAATGTGGCACTTTTTTTTATTGGGACGAAAAATTAAATTTGGTAAAAAAAATTAGAAACGAAAATATCTTTTAATCTTTATTAGAAATTGTGGATATTTTTTTTAAGAAATTGTAGAATATTTTTGTGTACCATGTTACTCAATTTTTTATTTTTTTATTTTTTACGTGAAAATGAGCATTATCTTATAGTTATGTTTTTCCTATGTGAAATAACACATGCCTTAAAGGTAGGGTGGACCTAAAGGTAGTGTTTGTTGTGAATCAAATAATACCTTTAGAATTTTTTTATACTCAGATATGAGATAGGTCACATAGTTTGGAAGAGAAAATTGGCGAGATCTAGCTGAAAATGGGACCAAATAATAATTGTTGACGAAATCGTTGCCTCCAAGCATGATGAGTACAAGTGCTTTGTTAACTAGTTGTTTAGCTCCCTCTGCACCAATTTGTGCACTTAATTTTTGCTGGTATTGATTGAATAGATCCAATTGCTTGCCAATGTGGATGATTTGTAGCTGCCAAAACATTATTTAATTTAGAACTTATTGTCATTTTTCAGTTAAAACTTTTGAAATTGGGTAATAAAATCCTATATTTAAAAATTTAGGACTAAAATTATGTTTCAGTTAAAATATACCAACTAATATAGATTGAGTTGAGACACAAAAAGAGTATTAAGAAAGAGGTTTATAATTCAAGCATGCATGTACATGTGATAATTTTCTCTATTCATACGTAGAGATAATCTTAAATGAAGAGGATTCTAACTAATCCTAAAGTATTGATTGATATTGTTGATGTATTTTGAATTGTTGTAAACTTGCAAGTGATTGAGTTGTTATTAATAAATTTCTTTGCCTACTAAAAAAAAGAAATATCAATTAATTACACTTACAAATTGAAATCCGGTATCATTGAGAATTCCAACACCTGCTGATGCAAAATTGGCACCAACTAAAAGTTTTTCACCAACTAGTAAGGGACTCAAATAAGGAAGAGATGGTTCTAAACCAAGTCTCTCACCTGCAATTTAATCATTTCACAACATCAAAATTCATCTTAATTTAAGAAATGCATGCAAATGTGAGAATATAATCAAATAAATAAGCATTGTTAAGCAAACAAATATTCTGAACATAGTAAGTAGGCTAATAACAAATTAAGCACATACTAATTAGGTCAGGAATATTTAGGCCATTAGAGAAACGTCCAGTGGGTTCGTGTGTAGGGAAGTCAATGCCATAAGGTGGAGCGTCTGCACGAGCTGTGGTTGTTAAGAAATTATTATTGCCATTGTCTGCTACTGAATCACCAAAAATGAAAAAAGCTCTTCTTGGTTGAGCATAGGCTAAATCAAAACCCACAAACAAATTTGTTATCATTATTGTATAACAGTAACATAACATTAAAGAACTAGCCATGGCTAAGTATGAACAAGTGAATGAAACTTTTTGTGCTATGCTGTGGCTTTATATCTAATGTCTGAGGAACTGATACGTACCTTCAAAATACATTCATAAATGTCTTCTTGAATCTTCTACCACCTTCCAAGTTTAAGGCAATGCCGAATCAAGTAACAAAATAATTGCACTTGTTCATTGTCCAATTCATAGCGTAGATGTATGATTAACTGACTATTTGTATTAAAATTTAAGGCCGTGATTTGGGAGGTTAGACCAGACAAATTCAAGCAAGATGTGTTTGATACAATGTCGGTAGATTACACTCAGTTTTAGAAGTCACATTTAAGCCTTTATATGTAACTAATCATGACTTCGTTTGGCAATTTCATTCGATTTGCATTTCTTTAGGATTTTCCCTATCAAACAAGTAGGACAATTTGATATTTGTAGGACATTTCGTCCCTTCTCTGTCTCTAGCCTAAACACAGCAAAGAATTGTATTTTTGGAGAAATGTTATTTTCACACGCCTTCATTTCACTCTTTTTTTTTTTTTATACTTATACTTGCTTGCATCTCTATTGATCTCGTACCAATTCGCTTATTCTTTAATTAAATATTAATCGTCTATGCGTGTATGACTATATAAGTTTTCACTAAATTATCTTTAAAAAAAATCACTAACACTCCCTCTTTTCCAAAATACATGTTTGAGTCAACCACTGCACATGTGTCAATACACAACTTTAACCATTAATATTTTTAATTATATATAACAAAAAATTATAAAAATTTAATATTTTGAAAATATTAATTGAGACAAATCAAACAACATCTTAGATGTTAACATTTGTATTTATATATTAGTTAAAAAATATGGTCAAAGTAAGCTATGTAAATAGTGCACATTGTAAAATTGCGACATATATTTTGAAACGGAGAGAGTAAATAATACTCCATCCGTTTCATAATACTTGTCGCTTTTGAGGAAATTACACATACCAAAAAATCAAATAAATTGTTATTTTTGATGAAATTCTGTGTTTTTTCTATAATACCCTTACCCATTTATTATTTCATTCTATTATTTCTCCTTATACAATAAATAAATAAGGGTATTATTGATAAACCAATAATTGATGTTGCATTGAAACTTGAAAGTGACAAGTAAAGTGAAACAAAATTATTCTTCAAAAGCGACATGTATTGTGAAACGGAAGGAATACCACATCTGTATTAAGATAAGCGAATTATTTGATCATTTCACACCTATTAAGAAAAATGTGCAAGTGAAAGAGAGAAAAATGATTTTAAGTGTCTTTGTCAAGTATTGATGGATTCACCATTATTATAAATGCAAAGGGGAAATATTGAATTGGAAGTGATAAAATTAATATTAATTAGAGTGTATAATTCGAAAAATGTAATTAATATTGTATCGAAAAATGAAATAAGTCAATTATGTTGAGACAACCTCTTTTACAAATGGATCACTTATTCTAGGATAGAGGGGGTGTTAAATATTATAAACAATAAGTGATATCTAATAATGCATCATTGTTATTCAATTTATAAAAAATCAGGTGATCCAACTTTAAACTTTTTTTTTTAATTACAGAGAGGGTTGAACGCCCCCAACTTTAACCTTTTTTGACCAAATATATTGTGCGGTAATTGTTAATTCCTCAAAATGCCTAGTTAAATGCTAGTCATAATGTGTGTCACCCTTGCAATATCAAATTATTTTTTATCAATCCCAAAGTAGCCGTGTAAATATCAATGAATCCAATATCACATATTGGCTAGAATGGTCATGCATTTCCATGTGTTATTCTACCGAGATGTCCAAGACATTCTTATTATGAACTTCCTCAGGTCTCAAATGTAAGAAATTTTTTATATTTTAGATTCATTCAATAAATGATGCACGTGGTCTTCATTATGGACCACATACATCGTTTATTGAATGAATCTAAAAAGTGAAAAAAAAAATTACATTTGAGACCGAAGGGAGTAGGAGGGACGAATCTTATCTACATCATTCACACCTTTTCACATGGTTTATTGCAGACCCAATAACCACAACTTTCAATGTAGGGTTTGTAGTAACTTCAAGTCCATGAACTAATCACTATGATCGCATGAGAATCACAAATCCGACTTACATATAACAATTGTGTAACATTCATGGTAGGTCAATCAGTATAAATGTTACTCGTAATATTTATACCTATGTGAAAATTTGATGTATCATATCTATTAACGGTAAGATATGATCATCAATATAGGTACATGATAGTTTATTGGTATTAATGCTCTAATATTTAATAGGGTCTCATGATCAAGTCAAGCTTGATGTTTTATTAAACAAACTATCTATTATAAGGACTTTATTATGATATATTTTTAAGGCAAAATTTCATGTTTAGTCCCCTAACTTAATTTTAGGTACATAGTTTAGTTCTTTATTCTTATCAACCGTAATAGAGATCATAAAATTATATTATATATTTCTATTGATGTTAACTAAGCCATAGGAAAATATTTTATAGCCATTAGTCATAATAAATTATGATATATTTCAATATAGACCATACTTGAAGTTACAGTAGCATATTCATCATCTTCATCTATTATCTATATCTTCAACCATTCTCTTGAAGTAATTCTTGAAATTGTATTATAATTAACCATGCGAAAAAACAGACGTTGACAAATATATTTCGACATTTTAAAGCGATTACACTTGATTCTTATTAATAGTCGTTGCAAATGAAACAACTAAAGAAATTTGTCTTCGTTGAAAAGTGAAAGGAATTCTTATGTTAGAAGGTGTTAGAGATAACCTAGGTATAAACGTTGTCGTCGATAATACTTCTGAATATCACATTTCCTTTGAAGCATGTATTTTCTCATCCTTGTTGTAATCACTCTTGTTCCATCGCATAATCCTATTTTTTATTTATATTCATTAATAGCATCACTCACACTCCTACTTTTAATCTTAGATTGTGACTCGGAAGTCATGAAGTAATATTTGTGTTGAGAAATTTTGAAGTGTGAACATCGTCCAGTGCATTACCATCCATGTTCCGTGAATATGGCGTATTGTAACTCAAATACACTTTCCTCAATTTTTCCATTCCCAATACCCAAATTCCAATAAAAAAAATAATCTTCTTTCTCCGATGTTTTTGGTTAATTTAAAAACTTCACAAAAATTTCAAGGATATGAAGAATTAATTTTAGCCTCGCGTTTTTCATTCTTTCTTATACATAAATCCAAAAGCTTTTTTTTGAAGGAATAAGTCCAAATGTTTATTACACTTGTTTTATAAACTATATAAATGATAACCCATTAAGGTTGGTTTAGTAGTGTTGGTTGATTCTCCTGGTGCCAATGTGACCTAGTTTGACTTCTTAATAGAACTAAAGCATATAAATGATAAGATTTTTTTTTTAATTGGCTAATTTTGTTAAGGCAAACCAGTGCAAGACGCACTTGGCTGCAAAAACAACATACACTGATGCCGCCTATAGACGCGTAACATCACACGATCACAGAAAAACCAGACCAAAGAAAATCCACCAAAAGAAAAGGAGGAGACCTCTAACCGCACCCCACCACTAACAGAAAACACACAGGATCCCTAGCAGTAGCAGGCTGCACAAAAACAGCCCATAACTGTCTCCAGCAAACCCAAACAGACCCAGCCAGCAGCTGCTAAATGCGCGCCCCCTGCCTGCTCACTGCACCACCTGTTAACTAGACATCTCTACCTTAAAAGACAATCTCTAGGATTCCAATGTCATTCGTAAAACAAGCAACTCAGAATTTTAAGTCTATTTAAACTCTATCGCCATGAAAGCACCTTCACATCCTCCACTAAAACATCAGCCGCTTTTACCTCATTATGGAAGATAATATGATTCTTAACTTGTCAAATAACCCAAATTGTTGCATGCCAAATAAGCCAAAGACCTCGATGGATCTTCTTATTTATTCCTTCCTTACTCCAACATTCCTAATGAACAAATAAATTTGGTGGAGTGATGAAGGAAATTCCACTTCATCACCTTTGCCCCAATGTTATTTGTGACATTACAATGAAGAAATAAACGTTTTGACAATTCTTCTTCCCTTGCATATAATACACACAACGTTGGAATATCCGGTGGTAGAATGTTCCGCCTCGCTAAATTTCTTCTCATTAGAATTCTATCAAGAAAAAGTTTCCAAGAAAAAACAACCACCTTTGACGGGGCGGGACTTTTCCAAATATAATCCAATACTCTCCTCTCCTCGCCACCCTAAACTTCCTCCCATAACAACAACCTCTCTAACTTCTTATAGCAAGACTTCACTGTAAACATCCCTCCTTCCTCCGCTTTCCACCACCACATATCCTCCTTGTTCTCCCACCTATGCCCCTCCAAATCCTCCATCAAACTTATTAGAAGCTCTTCCTCCAACACAAAAATATTCCTTCGCCACGAAAACCCCCATTTTTGCCCATCCTCCTATGTTCGTCTAACTTCACCCACTTTTGCCTCTTTACTATTAGAGATAGCAAAAAGTCTAGGATATTTAACACAAAAAGGTACCTCCCCCTCCATGGGTCCTTCCAAAAACTAGTTAACATACCATCACCCACTTTTCTCTCCACCTCCGAATTGAACCATCGAGATTGACATGCTTCCTCTAGCTTGACAATGTCCTTCCACCACTTCAAAGTGTACCTAGGCCACACCCCTCCTCCCTCCTCCATCAAGTTTAGAACCCGCCCACCATATTTATCAATGAGAACATCTTACCACATACATTTCTCATTTTGGATCAATATCCATCTCCATTTGGCCAAAAGACTCAAGTTAACCACTCTAACATCCCTCACTCCTAACCCGCAATTACTCTTCGGTTGACACACCCTCGTCCACTTGACCCAACTTATCTTATTCCCCCCCCATAAGAATTGTCGTTGAATAATAACAATCTTTCGCCATACCCTCGCCGACAATTTTAGAAAAGATAAATAAAAGATAGGTATAGAGTTAAGTACCGAGTTTAGGAGTACAATACGACCACCGAGACTTACATACTTGTTCCCCATGAATGAAGTTTCTGAGACAAATGTTCCCTTCGATACAATTAAAAAACTCACATCCCAATCCCATGAACTCACTCGACACATTAACCCCCACCAAACCACTTTTGTGAAAGTGCACCTTAAGACCCGAAGTCATTTCAAAACCTCTCAACAAAGCTTTAAGGGTCCAAAGATTTTCCACCAAATCTTTTCATATACAAAGAGTATCATCCACATATTGAAGATGTGAGATCCCCAAACCTTTGCTCCTAAACACAAACCCCTTGAACAAACTTCGTCTCACCGCATTCCGCATCACCCCACTAAAGCCCTCTGCCACCAAAAGAAAAAGAAATGGTGCTAATGGGTCACCTTGCTTTAATCCTCTTTGGATCAATCTCCTCCGTTGGACTTCCATTCACAAGAAAATGCATACTCCCTCCGTAAACATACGCCTTCATCCAAGCCATCCATTTATTGCAAAAACCAACCCTCACCATCATGCACTCCAAAAAACCCTAATCCACCGAATCATAAGCCTTCTCAAAATCCACCTTGAAAATTAAACATTGCCTTTTCATTCTTCTCGCAAAATCTAAAATTTCATTCACCACTAAAACCCCATCCACCAAATTCCGTCCTTTAAGAAATGTCGATTGTGTGGGTGAGATAATAGAATTTATCACTCCGACTAACCTTCATGCCAAAACCTTAGAAAGAATTTTATATAACGTTCCTAATAAGGATATTGGCCTAAAATCCTTCAATGCTAAAGGAGAGGAGATTTTCGAAATCAAAGCCACAAAGTAAGAGAGTAAACCTTTTGGCACCACCTCATTCGCATGAAATTGGTCCAACAAAATACACACTTCATCTTTAATCAAATACCTAAACTTTTTCACAAACGCAAAATTAAAACCACCCGGCCCCGGACTTTTATCACCATCACTCTCCTTAACCACCCTTTCAATCTCCTCTAAAGTGAACGGAGCAACCAAGTAAGAATTTTCCCCTTCGGACAAGGTGTCGAAAGGAACCCCATCCAACTTAAGACGCTCCCAAGAACTCGAAGACACATGATTTGTGAAGTATGCCACCATCGTCCTCCGCACCTCATTTGGTGTTTCCACCCACTCCTCTTTCAGATTTAAAGTGTTGATAGTATTCCTACTAGATCGCACCTTCACACATTTATGTAAATATTTTGAATTCGCATCTCCCTCTTTCAACCACCTCAAACAAGATCTTTGCATCATCATTGCATTTTTTGCCCGCAAAAGCCTCCATAAATCACCAAACAAACTTTTCCTTGTTAAAAGCTCTTCCCCATTTAAGGCTCCTTCCTCACCTTTCTCATCCAAAGCCGCAATATCCTCCATCGACTTCCCTATCCGCTCCTCCATCCCCTCATATTCCCCTTTATTCCACTCTTTCAAGTGAGATTTTAACATTTTCAATTTTTCTTTCAACACAAAACCCATCCACCCACTAACAGAAGTCCTCATCCACCACTCCTCCACTAACTTTTTAAAATTGGTATTTTTTAACCAAACATTGTTGAATCTAAAAGGTTTTAGACCCCAATCCCAACCCCCAACCTTTAGTAACAAATGACAATGATCCGACACATCTTTTGAAAGCACCCATAGAGATGTTGCACCCCAATAATGTGTTCATTCCTCAGAGGTTAAAATCCTACCAATACTACTCATCGCAATACCATTAGGATGATACCAAGTAGTGTCTTCCCAACACATTCAAATCATCCAACTCCACCTCATGTACAAAGTCATTAAAAAAATTCATTTCTAATACTTGTGACTAAGAAGCTTCATCATTCACTTCCCTCCTCTCATCCCTATTACTTACCGCATTAAAG
>Ga0315915_1000091_pt1 | contig 63127 bp, 31 predicted proteins | sample MpolbnodulesMG_FD_207738 | JGI IMG/M metagenome (GOLD analysis project Ga0315915, IMG submission 207738) | Medicago polymorpha root nodule microbial communities from Los Angeles, California, United States - branched nodules | ecosystem: Host-associated > Plants > Roots > Nodule | place: USA... | reverse complement strand
GACTGAAGCTTTGATTCTTCACCATTGATCTTTTGCCTGATTTGATAATTGTCCTATGAAGAACCAATTTCAAATCCATTCCAATAGAGAAGGAACAATGTCTGCAAACATTACTGTTAGTCTTGTCTTGATGTAGAGACAAGATGCAGAGATGGTGGTTGCAGAGGCAGGCGCAGAGTCAGTGGTTGTACACTTCGTACACTGTACTTTGTCAACGCTCTTTAAGCTTCTGGTGAAGTAGCTTCTGATGATCTTGCTTCTGATGACCTTGCTTATGATGATATCAACTTCAGGAGCGCTTTTCTTCAGGAGCATTTTCTTCAGATGCTTTTAGCTTCAATATAAATTTCTTTGCTCTTTGACTTGTTCAACTAGAACCTCTATGAATAAGATTTTGATTATGATCCTGTACACTTGAACAAATGTTTAGCATATCCAATTGACAACTTTTAATACATTGTTATCATCAAAACTTAGAAGGTGATTTTGCGAGACACCATTTGTTCCAACACACAGCTGCATGTCTGAATTCGTATACTCGAAGTCAAACACAATGGAGCTTCACAAACAATGCCCATAATAATTTAGAATAGAAAACTATGAACATGATTTTTGACCACTTATGCCCTCTACCATAGTTTCCATACGTCCATTATATATGTTGCAAGTGGCTACATGTTTAATGAATTTCTTAATTACTGTTACTACATTTTCATAGACAAATCAATGATATTAATGGCTGTCATACCTTAATTTTTGATCTAAGGTCCCACTGGCACATGTCCTCGGACCCAGAGTATTCTCTGTCTTTTTATTGAAAATTTCGGCAGAGAGGTATTTTAGAATACCTCTTTTTTTTTGTTCTGATTCAGGCCCTCTTCTCACTTTTTTTTATTTTTATTATTATTAGTCCTTTTATTTTTATTTTATTTTATTTTATTTCTATCTTTTATTTTATTTTTACTTTTATTTTATTTTGTCTTTTTAAGTTATTTTCTTTTTATTTATTACTTAGAATAGGTCCAAAACTAAAATGCCCAGGGTCCAAACTTTTGATTTCTTCTCCACACCACAATCAGTGCATAGTCAAAACTTTCATTCCAAAAGAAGCCAAACGCGTCCCATCACCATAATTTTCCATCAAAGTCCATTAAAACAATGTTCCATTTTTATCAACCATAGAACCTATAAATAGAGTCTTCATCCCTCACAATTAATTGACACACCAAAAGTTCTCTTGAGTTGTCAAAGAACTTTTCTCTCTTCTCCCTCATTTAGCTTGTGTTGACGAGCTATTCTTTTCTTGTCCCTCTTTTTCTGTCCCTTCGGAAAAGTCTCTTCAGAATTTTGTCCCTTCGGTAATTGTGTCCCTTTCATTGTCCCTTTCTTTTATTTTCTTTTATTTTATTTATTTTTAGCATTTTTGCATTTCATTTTATTTCTATTTAGCGTTTTAATTTTTGTCATTTATTTATTCGCAATTAGAATGTACTTAGGTCCAATGTAAATATAAATGAAAAAAATCATGCTTATGTCTTTATTTTATTTATTTTTCAGTTTTTAAATATTCAAAAAAAAAATGCAAAAGAAATATTAGGTTAGTTTAAATTCAAAAAGTGATTTTCGTATTGATCCAACATCTTTACGAAAATTTCCTCGCACTTTTATTTTAATGTTACGTTAGTTTTATTTTTAGGTTTCAATTAATTAGAAAAAAACAAAAACATTCAAATAACAAAAATTCACGAAAAATCATTTTCATAATAAACTTTGATTTTTCAATCAAGCGATTCCCGTCTTTATTATTTTTCTTAATCAAATTTCAATCAATTTAATCATATTTAGAGTAATTTTGTTTTAATATTAAAAAATACAAACAAATTCTTATTTTGCCACTTGGCTTTTTATTTTAAAACTAATAAAAAACACAAAACAAATCAAACGACAATTTCTACCCTGAACTACAAGGTTTTGATCCCTCACAAGTACGTAGGCAAACGACGTTGTCCTTCCAAATCAAATAAAAAAATGTAAAAAACAAATCTCTTTTTCTTTTTCTCACCACTTTAATTCCATTTTCTAAGCAATTAAATCACAGCACAAAACAATGAATAAAATCAATAGGTTCTCATAGAGTATTATGGTTATTTAGGGTGCTACCACCTTCCCTACATATAACTAACCTTCGAACCCTAAATCTTTAAAAATGTGGTAATTTAGAACTTTTTTCTCTTTCTTTTGAAAAATTAAAAGTTCAGCCGTAAAATAAAAATAGTAAGTCAAATGCTAATCAAATAGCTTGACCTTTGAAAAATGACGCGACAATGGTCATGAAAGCCCAAGAACAATGGTTGGATAAAATCTCTAGCGATAAGCATTTAAACCAATTGTGTAAAGGACACTTGATTTTCATTATATTCTAAAATCCCCCACTAATGGCAACCAAAGAGAAGGAATTGAAATCTTGACAAAGAAAAGAAATTGAAACCTTGGGCAAGGAAATGTGTTTTCATGCTTAAGTGTTAATGTCACGAGGATTAAATTAACACGCAGTGAAGTGAGGCAACACCTTAAATTTATAAAGTGAAATTACTCTTGAACTTAATATATTTTAGATGAGACCCCCACAACCCCCAATTTTACTTTTAAAATTGTGATAGCTCTGCGATAACTATTTCCACAATATTTAAGACCTTTATCACTTTGGGTTGCTCATGAGTGATCTAGAAAGATTGCCCAAGTCTTTCATAGAAGATGGTTTATGCCTTCACACCCACGTAGGTAGGTACATCAAGTGCGTCTCTATAGTGCCATGCATCCATTAAGAGCTAAGCTCATCTTCACATTAAGCTCTACCACACACCATAGGGATCAAAAATGTAGTGCATATAAGAGTATTTATATGGCTTCGTTTGACCACAAATTGGGTATTCACCATATTTTCCTCCACTTAAGGCTTTAAATTCACCCCCCTCGACGTATCCACGACAACTTTCTTGAATAATCCTTTCACATAAGGATTCTTATTTTATTTTTTTCTTTTCTCACTTCTCATATAGTGAGATAACATATTTACAGTTCCTTCCAAAAAAAAATTTGTGTTGTCTCTGATAGAAACTTATTAGTCACATATATCTTGTGATCAAAAATGATTTAGAAGGTGTGGATCTCCTTATAAAGGTATCTTATTGACACTGAGTCTTTAAAACATAATTCTTCTTGACTTGCAAATTCAAGAGATGAATTTTGATTTCATTAGTAAATATGACTACACATATTGAGTTTATTTATTTCCGAGATAACTCATCGTCATGAAATTAACTAGTACCTCATAGTTGAACTTATCTCATCCTTATAGAAGATCCAATTCACAATATAAGATCCTTCTAGACACCCATCAAAAAGTAATATCCAAAATACTCTTTACATATTTCAGAAAACATAATCAACTTTTAATATAATCAACATTGAAATTTTGAGTTTATATACTCAATCTATTCACTATACCACATGCAATATCATGTATAATATAATTTAAAAAATACAACAAAATTAATTGTCTCACACTGAAATTAAGAGACTATCTTTTGAAATTTCACTTACTATCTATGAGATTGTTAGTTAAGCCAAAATCACTAACTTCAAACCATATTTAGCATGAAATTCAGTTCACTTCTAATGCCTTATTTTATTTTAAATATAACAATAAAATAGCATTGGTTAACTATTACATACTCATAGATAGTGTAATTAACTTAAGCATGGCTTTTTATTCATAATTTATCACCATCTTCTACTCCTACTAAAATGATAAAATTATACAATCCATTTCATTTTTTTTCCCTCTCTAATACTTTTACTTCCACTTTGCTCAATAGTATCAACATATTGCACATGTTGAGAAATAAAAAGTAACAACAATTACATGATAGAAATTTTATTCTCATAACCCTCACATTTGAAGTAATTAAGGCTTTGAGAATATATTTTTTATACACTTATAAAAAAAATTATAAGTCTTTTCTCTACATGTAAGACAAAATTAAACATGAATTATATATGACCGAATAAGTTCATCAACAATTCAACTCAAACAAAATTATAGCATGTGATACAACAAAATGCAATTATATTTCTAAATGTGTTCATACATTCACACACTCCATAGATTGCCATATATTTATGAATGGTCAAAAACACATCCATAATTTCATTCATATACGTAATACTATGAAATTTAATCAAACGTTAAAGTTTTTAACTTTGGAAACGAAACAACATGCAAAAATAGTCATATTTAGGCAAAAAGAAAAACAATATAAAATTCCAAAATATGTAAGAGAATTTTTCTATCACATAACCTCTGCATTTGATATGAATTCCACAAAGTTGTTTGATAGTTTTTCGAATAAAACTATAACAACTTGTAGTTTATCATAAAAGTCTCAAATTTATGATCCATTATTAACATATCAAGCTTTCATTTGAAGATAGTATATTATAATCTATAGTACCACACTGTAGAAATTTTCATATAAAAGTTTTTGAACAATTATTTCAATTATGGACATAAAAAATACCACATTTTTAAATTCAACATCTATATACATAAAGATCTTTGAGTTTAAAGCTTTGCTTGAACTTGAAGTTCATCATTTTACCTCAAATTATACGACAATTTATTTGAACTCTCACATACCACTTCTTTAACATCCAATTGATGAGGGAACTGAGTGATCATTTCCATGCAATTCGAACCAACACGATACATAGAAAAATCACAAAGTTAATATTTTCAAATATAATTAAATAAATATTTTGCTTTTAGATTGTTGGAAATATTAAGAATAAAATATAATTTGGATATTTATGAAAAAATATAAGAGAGTTGTTGTGCCGTGGCAAAAGCCACTGCCCTGAAAGTAAATTTTTGATGGACCTCCAGTGCAACTAATATTCGGTTTTGTTCCCCAAAGTTTGCAACTGTATCATAGTCCAACTGCACTATAGGATCCGTTATAGAAATACACATTCAAATATGGTACTAGGACCACTCCAATATGGTATTGATATCACTCTCTAATGATGATTAGACCACTCTAATATGGTACTAGGACCACTCTTATATGACACTCAAACCACTCGAATATGGTGTTTTCACCATTCTAACCTCTAACTTCTCCAAAGGTATAAAATATTAAATGGAACTATATTTTTAAGATATCTCTTATTTCTAAAGGAACAATATATCTCGAAAGGGACTATGATCTTAATAATACTCTTATTTCTGAATTGAAAGAGACTATATTATTAAGATCATTCTTATTTTTGGAGGGACAAAATATATCGAAATGGATTATAATTTTAATAATACTCTTATTTCCAAAGGCGAAAAATTTACCGAAAAGACTATGTTCTTGAGACCATTATTAATTCCGAAAGGACTATGATCTTAGGAACACTTTTTAAATTCGATGGGACAAAAAAAATGGAGAAAAAGTTAATAACTCGTCAACACAAGTTAAAGTATAGAGAAGAGAGAAAAGTTATTAGACAACTCAAGAGAACTTTTGGTGTGAGTAAAAGTGATGAATGAAAGTTCTATTTAGAGGCAATGAGTCAAAGATGAGTTTCATATCCAACAACCAATATCATTTAACTGTTACAAAATTAATGGTTTGACCTCACCTCATAAATGAACTATAATTGAGAAAGTTGACATGAGATTTTTTTAATTCACACTTTAACACTCCTTGTGTTCTTCCTTCAAAAAAAAAAATCACTCCTTGTGTTCCAACGGTAACTAACGAGTCTTTATACAATACTTGAATGTGGATAGTCAAATAGTGAACACTTGTTACATAGATATAAAATAAGAGAAATGCTAACTAGTGTCTCTCCGGAATACTAGTTAAGAAGTCTAATATAGAAATTTTGCATTGGAAAGTAATGAAAAGTGGTAAAAAAGGGGACTATCCAAGATCCTACTAGAGGTTTTATTGTCACATGTTGTGGATGTGCAAGGAACTTTAAAGGTTTGAATATTTTTTGGAGACTGCCCTGGATCACATTTCAACATGTGAAGCTTTACATAATAGAGGAACAATTTCAAAGATTTTAAAATCGTGCCAAATACACATATTCACATCTACTAATTACTTTAGTAGATATTAATGTGTATTTGATACGATTTAAAAATCTTTGAAATTGTTAGCTTTCTAGTTAATATTTGATAGATATTTTTCGGAGACTGCTAAAGCTTTGTATACTTGTGTCTCCCAGTGTTCGTTGTTGTGTTTTCTGTTTTTTCTAACATGATGAAAAGCGTAAGCCACCTATTTTTCCAATGTTTGCTGAGGTCTACTGTGTGGACTAACATCTATAACTGGTTGGGGGGTGGACAGTGCACTGCTAGTGGATCAATGTTGGCTGTAAGGATGACAGTAGAATGATGTTTATGGTTGGTGAGAAACAGCACCATCTTCAAGGGGAAGTTATCCAATTGCGATAAATTGTTGCACGTATCAAATTGTTGTTTTGGGGCTAGTTCATGGCTAGGAAGTTCAAGAATCTTAGCATTTGCTATTACAATATGTGAATAAATAAACGATAATTTTAATGATCCTTTGTCAACATAACAAGATTTTTATGAGCCTAACAAACAAATATGAAAAACTAATAATTATATAAGACTAACTAATAAAAATAAATCAAAACCCTAATCAATTCCACGTAAAAGGTGGCACAACCCATATGGGAGGTGTCATACCTTTCAAGTAAGGTTTGTAAGGGCAATGAACACCCAAGCTTCCATGCTTTACGTTATATATTCCCATATCAAAAGGGCCTCTAGGATAAGGAACCGGTAATTCGTTATAATAATTATCAGAATAGTAAATTGAATCTTTTTGTACATAACTTGAGAAATATGAAGCTGATATTGACATTGAATCGCCATCACCCACAAATAAAACATTGTCTCCTAAACTTTCAAGTTTCGACAAATGCATAAGCTTCTCACCTTTGTCATTCAATTCCAACTTAAATACATGTAAAGAATTAGTACCTTTGTTGATATTGTTGACCCTATTTATAAACCTCCTCACCATCCACAACTCTCCCTCCAATGATTTCACTAAATAAGTAAGTGGAGAATAAGTTGCATCATCACTTCTTTGTAACAAAACATTTGGAATTCTCTATTCCCTACCCCAAGGGTCACTTGAATAACAAAGATCGAAGCAGACAATTTTTTTCCAACAAGTTACGGAATACACCAAACCATTGAGGAATGTAATGTCGATGAAACCAAAATGATCAGTGTCTTGTATGTATGTCCAAAACTCTTGTCCTGCTTTTATAAAAGCAAGACAACCGTGGGTAGTGTAAATTGCTACAACCACATAATCATTTGGACTTGTTATAGGATCAACTGACAAAGTAACCTTCTGCACATTGAATTCGGTATAATTCTTAAAAGAATGATAAACATCAATCATTGGCAAACTAATAGGAGCAACATCCTTAAAAGGATTCACCCAAGTTATGACAAATTTTTCGTCTATGGTTGCGAGCCAGCCATGACTTGAGCCACAACATCTCTTGTTGTTAAGCATTGTTAATTCTAATGGATACACTCTACACGGCATCAGGATCCCTCTCATTCTGATGTGATTCGATTCCTCTAGCAGTTGTCGTGAGCCGCTCATTGTCATGCCTTGTCCATCAGAGACCACTCCCCGTCCTTGTCAGACTTGGGTGATACCATTTGTAACATCCCAGACTGCTTTCAGGATTGCCGACTGACCCCACAAACCAACACGGGTTTTTTTAGCGTATTTTGTCCTCACTCGCACGCTTATCGGGAAACTTCCAGTAGGTCACCCATCCAAAGACTACTCCAAGTTAAGCACGCATAACTGTGGAGTTCTTATGAAATGGGTTACCAAAAAGAAGATGCATCTTGTAGATATAGGTAGTACCAAACAATTCTTATAAGTCTTCCTTCAACCATGTAGTCTCATACCTACACGGCATCAGGATCACTCTCATTCCGATGTGATTCGGTTCCTCTAGAAGTTGTTGGGAGCCGCTCATTGTCATGCCTTGTGCACCGGCGAGCACTCCCCGTCCTCGTCAGACTTGGGTGTTACAATTTTAGTTTATATAATTTGAGTTGTCCTACATTGTGTTTAAGCTTGATCTTTGGTGAATAACACTGGAAAAAAGTAAACAACATATTGTTCTTTGATGTTTTTCAGATTTCAAATAAAAATAAGTTATGGAAATGATGAGAAGAAGATGGAATAGTAACCATCCCAGTGCCGCCGGGAGGACAACCCCAACGGCTAGGTGGGGCTGTTGCGACAGCGTGTAGAGCAAAAGAGAGGAAGAACACCTCTCTAAGGATGGACTGAAAGGTGGCGGCACCACCGAGAGGAAGAAGGAGGAAACTTGATGGGTCGTATCAGTATCACAAATGAGTGAGGGAGATGATGAGGGGAATAAGATAGATCAGTCTCTATTATAACCTTTTAATCTTAGCCCTTGAAATTGTTTTTACCACGTGTCACACATATGTGCCTTGAAAAGGGGTAATGGAGGAGGCCTAAATGGAGGTAAGCTGGACTCTTATTGAAGATACGTCATCAAAATTGAACACATCGTCGCTGAATTACAAGAGGGGCCATCGAACCAGAAAGGGTTCAAAAGAAAGAGTGCAAAATCGCACAATTGGCAAAAGATAGGGAGCAAAAGTGCAATCAAGCCATACCTTTTTCTATCTCCTCTTTACCCATTCAAGTTAAAAATCCACTGAAATTTGTAAAATAATAAATAAAAAAAACATTTAATAAAAAAATCATCAAAAATTTGTAACAAAAAAAAGTTAAAAGATAAGACACTATAGGAAAAGTATAATCATACAAACCGGACAAATAGTCGGGATCATAACTCATACGAAAAACTTCAGATATTGGTAGAGTATAATAAGGGGACTTAGTGATATTCATGTTTGAAATATATTGAACCCTACTACCATACTGAAATTTTAGCTTGAAATTGTGACCAGTTGTTCAATACCACTATTTGTGGGCTCTCTCCCATATTTTCTCTAGTATAAGTTTTTCCCTAGAGCAAAGTTTTTTCAAAAATGGCAAAGTATTTCTATTAAAGTCACGAACCTGCTATAAGCTAATGACCTTCACATTTATAAGACAGATTTTGACTTGAAAATTTGATTTTGAAAAAGTTAAAGAGAATTCTAAAACCCTAAACAAAGAAACACAACCAGAGTTATAAAGCAGAGAAGAAAAGGCCTTATAAAAATAGAGAATTCTATCCCTTGTAAGAAATGAGCGACATTGACGGGTTAGAATTTTGAACATCATGTACAGTTTATGGTACAAACAAGAGATAACGGTCTCTAGGTTGGTTAGAGAGCTTATTACATAGATGGGAAAATAGGGTTTATGTATGTATCTTGAAAATAATTTTTTCCCCAAAAGCATCAAACACATTTAATGGTGAGAAATTCTAATATGGTCACATGACCAAATAAAAAGTGTTTGGTTACACACACATAAAGAAATATTTTTTTAATAGTAAAGAGGAAATTGATAAAAAAAAATGATTGAATATTTTAAGGACCATCTTTTTATGTGTGTGTTCAAACACTATTGATTTGGTCTTGTGACCATGCAAGAATACCTCTTTAATGGTTCTATCCTATGATGTGTGACAAAAGGGCTTTTTTCCGTTGGGGCCAAAATTCATCAATATTTTGTTGTTTTCTTCATTTAAGGTCCATATTAAGTCTAAAATGAAGGGAAAATTTCAAATTTTTATTTATGTCGCACAATGCTAATTTGTTTTAAATTATTTTTATGAAGAAAGTTGAAGTTTATTGAAGATAGTACATTTTATTCAACATGAAGGATTAATGTTGGCTGTAAGGACGACAGTAGTATGGTGTTTATGGTTGGTGAGAAACAACACTATCTTCAATGGGTAGATAGCCCATGGCGAAGAAATTGTCGCACATATCAAATTGTTGTTTTGAGGCTGGTTCATGGCTTGGAAAGTTCAAGAATCCGAGCATGTGCTTCTCATATTGGAATAATAACCCTTTGGCATCAATGCTATTAAGTGTTACATTATATGTATTGTGTTTAGGTGTTACTCTTTGCGAGGGCATTAGTCTTAGAGAGGAAAGGTTGTACGGTTATTCAGCCTGTGGTGATGGTTTGTGAATGAAGATTAGGTGCGAGGTTTATTTGTTAAGGTTTGTTACAAGGGGAATTTTTAGTGAAAGTTGGAGTTAATTTGTTGTAGTGATCGTGTTATATCCAAAAAAAAATTTTAAGAGTTGGTGTGTTGAGTTTGTCCTATTTTCTAGCAAGTTATTTGATGGGAGCTCTTTAACCCTTCAAAGAAAGTGGATAGTTCTTCTCCACTACGATGCTTAGTCTGGACTTGTGTCGTAGAGGTTGGAGACCTCATGTGCTTTCTTATTAACATTACGATTTTTGCTTATAAAAAAATACTTCTTCAATTTAAAGTACACACAACAAAAAGATTAATAAAAAGTGAATAAGCAGACAATGATTTTAACGATCCTTTGTCATCATAACAAGACTTTTACGAGCATAACAAACAAATATGAAAACCTAATACTTAAATATGACTAACTAAAATAAATAAATCAAAACTCTAATCAATTCCATTGAAAAGGTGGCACAACCCATATGGGAGGTGTCATACCTTTGAAGTAAGGTTTGTAAGGGCAATGAACACCCAAGCTTCCATGCTTTACGTTATATATTCCCATATCAAAAGGACCTCTAGGATAAGGATCCGGTACTTCGTTATAATAATTATCAGAATAGTAAATTGAATCTTTTTGTAGATAACTTGAAAAATATGAAGCTGATACTGACATTGAATCGCCATCATCCACGAATAAAACATTGTCTCCTAAACTCTCAAGTTTAGACAAATGCATAAGCTTCTCACCTTTGTCATTCAATTCCAACTTAAATACATGTAAAGAATGAGTACCTTTGTTGATATTTTTTACCCTATTTATAAACCTTCTCACCATCCACAACTCTCCCTCCAATGATTTCACTAAATAAGTAAGTGGAGAATAAGTTGCATCATCACTCCTTTGTAACAAAACATTTGGAATTCTTTGTTCCACACCCCAAGGGTCATCCGAATAACAAAGATCGAAGCACACAATTTTTCTCCAACGAGTTACAGCATACACCAAACCTTTGTAGAATGTAATGTCGATGAAACCAAAATGGTCAATGTCTTGTATGTATGTCCAAAACTCTTGTCCTGCTTTTATAAAAGCAAGACAACTACGGGTAGTGTAAATTGCTGCAACCACATAATCATTTGGACTTGTTATAGGATCAACCGACAATGTAACCTTATGCACATTGAAGTCGTAATCCTTACATACCATATAATTATCAATGGGTGGCAAACTAATAGGAGCTACATCCTTAAAAGGATTCACCCAAGTGATGACATCTTCTTTGTCTAACGTTGCGAGCCAGCCATGACTTGAGCCACAACATCTCTTGTTGTTTAGCACTGTCGATTCTAATGGATACACTCTATTTGCAGGTATGCTATACAAACATCGCTTTTCTGGACTCTTTTCTGAAGGGATCATTAGCATAGGCATTATATTGCTCCTAAATTGGTGATCGTGTTGATGATTAAGGTTTGCAATTGAGTGCCAATTTTTGCAGACAGAACCAAACCAAACGTGATCAATTGGTTCAATTAACTTCTCAAGAATCATGTTGAGAGCAAGTGAATCTAAGTTTGCCCAATCTCGCTCCATAGTTATGCTTCTAATTTGGCTTCACATCATATCATATTTAAATATAAAGATTTGAGCTCAAAATTCATGCGCACACAAATATCTTGCTGAAGATATCATTAACTGTATGTACAAGTTTGTTAGCAGAATATTTTTCTTATAAAATAATTTAGAAAGAACTAAAATGATGTTTGATATGCAAAAGAAAAGAAAACGCTATAAACATAGAGATGATATTGAAACAAAAATATGACTAAACTGTGTGTTTTCGCATGACTTTAAACTACTCAACCTTTGCTTTGTCAAAAAAAAAAAAAAAACTACTCAACCTTTGCAAAAAAACAAAATACTGAATTTCTCAAGATTTTTTTTCAAAGTTTGTTATAACCACATAAATAAAATGTATTTAAAATTAAGAACATGCGAAAAACACCAAACGAAATGCACATGAAAACATTTAAAGACAAGAACCTAACTTATTGCATTTTCGTATGATTTTTGAAGGGGTAATAAAGTATATTTACTTATTGTCATGTGAGTATCTATAAGAAAAAAGTTATTGTTAACATTGATGGATTATTTTAATATTAAAGACTATTTTGATTAATAGGGTGTATAATTATGGACTATTTTAAAGTTTCAATATATTGAGGGACTATTGTGTCTACTCGTTACACATTCAAGGATTAGAATGACTATTATTCCTTCTTTTTTTTTTCTTTTTAAAGGGTATGATTTTTAATTTAACTAACCCTGATCTTTTCAAATTCATAATTTTCTTAAAGTTTTCTCCAATTTGTTTTAATACAATTAGCTAAAAGAGAGACACTAACATACTTATTTATCGGCTTTTCTACTGCGGTCAATTGTATATAAAAAAAATATTTTAATTTTGCATATCATATGATCAAATATAGTTTTGATAAATAAGATTAATATAAGCTCATTTAATAGTTTCAAATATTAACCAAGCAGTTGAACTTCAATGGTTAATGAGTTCCATCAATGATGAATTATTCATGAGAACCTGAGTTTAATTTCTAAGTCGAATAATTTTTTGTCAAATTTTACTTATATTTCGATCAAACTTCGGATTACCAAATCTCTCTTCCCTTGAGAAACAAAAAGTTAACACGATAAAAAAAAAATAGTCTCAATGGAGTATTGTCTATGTAGTGTTGTTACTATGTTAATGAGATTTAATTATTATTTTAATTTTTTATTGTTGTGGAGTTGTTCCTATTTCATAGGAATTTAATATTTTACTTAATATTTAAGAATTTAACTGAGGGTTGACAGTCCAAAACAGTTTTGCACATACAACCAATCAAAACATTTAAAATTACAATTTTAATTTATGTGGGTCAATCGTGGGAATTCAGAATATTTTAATTGGTTGTATGTACAAAACTGTTTTACACTCTCAACCCACTACAATTAAACTCATATTTTAAATAATCAATCAAAAGGGATAACATTTTAAATATAATAGTTTAAGTAAAGGATAAAGTTTGAAGTGAGAAAGTCATCTCTAAATCATGTATCATTTTTATTATATATAGCAATAGATTTCTACCGCGTTTAATCGTACATAGAAAAATATGTCATTATTGACGTATATTATGATCAAATATATTTTTTGACAAATAAGATTAAAATGAGCTCATTCAATCGTGTCAAATAAGCTTATTTAGCTTGGGTTGGTCTGCCTTAAAAAAAAACTTAGATTGATCTGGTGGTGTTGGCTTGAGACATTGGAGTAAACTTCTCTCAAAGTTTCGGTTTTGATTTTCTCTAGGGTTAATTTTAGTGGGCTAGTTTGCTTCTTTATATTTATAACGAGATACATTGATTATTTAGTGAACCTATTTTAAAGGAATTTAACATTTGCCTCTTTTTTGTTGTACTTTCTTTTTTATTATCAATCTAATGGGACTTGTCTGTTGACAAGTTTCCTTCTCCTAAAAAATAAATATATGATCAAGTAAAAGGAATAAAATCGTAAATAATAGTTTAAATGAAGGATAAAAAATGAAAGGGAAAAACGAACCAAAATTCATGTATCCTCTGTATATACACTAGCATTCAGATTAGAACTCTAGGCCTGTCAGTTTGCTCATTTCATTGAGCTAATAATGCGTATAAATATAAATTACTAACAATAGTTTTTATAAAATGTTGATTTTGATTAAAATCATAGATTATACATATTTTTCACTTTTATATCGTAACAAACTATACTTATCTTTTTCAATGACATTAACAATATAATAAATATTCCCTCCGGTTCTTATTATAAGAAACAATTGACTTTTTAGATTCATTTTGTAAGTAATGTATCTAGTTTATATTTATAACGAGATACATTGATTATTTAGTGAACCTAAAAAGTCAATTGTTTCCTATAATAAAGACCGGAGGGAGTATGATATAAATTATCATCTTTTTGAATGACACTAACAACAATATAGCATTCTTATAAACAAATTTGTTGAAAAATATGATTAGAAATGAAAAATGACCCCAAAATCATGTATTGCCTTTATATATAATAAGGTTAAACACTATTTTCCCCGTGCCATTTAGTCGAGTTTCGATTTACCCCCTGTAATTATTATATTTAGATCCTCCCTTGTAATTTGAAGATTCTTTGAGTATGTTTGTTTCAAGTTTACCAAATTTATTCTTAGGAATAATATTCATTGGAATATAAAAATGTGAATTTTATTCCAAGATATTTAGAAAAAAAGATGTTTGATTAGCATTATAATATTCTTATAAACCTTAAAATTAAAATAGGAATTATAATAAGTAGTTACACATGAATTTATTCTCATCTTCATGAGAAATTTATTCTATTATATTTACAATTTTATTCCTTCTACTTGATTATTTAAAACATTAAGGAAAAAATGTTAAGTTCCTTTAAAATATGAACACTACTACAATAGCAAATAAAAATATTAATAAAAAATTGCTTTTTTTAAAGAATGCAAACTATCCCACTAAAATTGACAAAAGATAAGATATTATATAGTATATGCAGAGGTCAGGGTTCGAACACTAGACATCCCAATTCTTCACATTTAAAATATTTGAGCTCTAGCCATTAGGCTACTTGACCCAAAAAAAAAAAATGAGACCAGAGTGAGTCATATCCGAAACTTTGAGAGGAGTTCACTCCAATGTCTCAAGCCAAATTTTCAAATTCATAAAACGAATTAAATAGGGATTGTAATAAGCAGTTATACATGAATTTATTCTCATCTTCATGGGAACTTTATTCTCGCCTTTTTTTTGTTGGGAAAATTGTTCTATTCCAGGAATATTTTATACCCACGAATAAAATTTAGTAAACTTGTAATAAACATATCTATGTATATTTCTATCATTTATTCACAGGAATCTATGAATATAACATGAAACAAACACACCCTTTAATTTTAGACTTTCATGCATCTGACAGTACAAAAATGATGACGTGACATGCTAATTTAGATCAAACAGGTACAAAAATGATGACATGACACGTTGAATTTTTTAATTCTTTTCTATTTATTTATTTTTTTCCGCGTAGATTTTCTATTATTTAACACTTGTTTAAATGATTAACAAACATTCAAAAAAAAATAGCAAATCCTGGTGAACAACTCTTCATAACACAAGAACTCCTCAAAATATAACCATAAGGCAACACAAAAACTCCACATGAACCTTGTCCCTCTCTTCTTCAACCACCACATTTAAGTCGAACCATCTAGCCACAACACTGTATCTCACGTCGGCGACCACCTACTGTTCTGGCTAGTTCACCAGCTTCTTTTCATTCGCCGTTACCAATTTAAACCCTTATAATCGTGTCCTAGCAGCACTCGAACCCTCGTGTTTCGTTTTTATGTTCAAAGATTAGAGAGGAAGAAGATGGAAGAGAGGGAAAAGATGGAAGAAACATGAGTGTTTAATTTCAAATTTTGTTAATTCGTTTTTTTGTATTTAGTCCCTCTTTTAATTTTCATTTTTGGATCTGGTCCCTTTAATCTTGTGACTGGTCATCTGAAACAAAACATCACCAAATTTTCCATATCACATGTCGCCACATCACCCTCCATTAGCCACAAATGAGATCGGAACCAACTACTGCAATTGAAAAGACCAAAATAGGCTGCTGCCAAACTAACAAAAAAATCTCAATTTAAACACCAATTATCGTCAGATACTTACCCTTTTAGGCCACATCAAAGCTAAAACAAAACCTCAACCTGGACAAACGTAAATATTAGAAAATAACGACCAACTCCAAAGAAACAAGATTAACACAAGATTCTTTGCATATAACGTCACAAATCCACACTTAAAACTCCACTAAACCAAAATCTTCCAATTTTTGCAAAGCACATGACATTAATCCACACATCCAAGATATTCTCTATAATTCAAGTACCATTGAACAATGTCGTAATGGATGCTATTCGGTTTGTACTTTATCCAGTTCCAAGAAAACCTTTTACCTTTTCGATTATTTGATCCATACTAATATCCTTGTTTTTAAACAACTTATCATTTCTTGATTTTCAAATGCTTCATATGCTAGCAAACCAAATGACACTAACTCTCGAATAGAGAGCTCTTAGAGCCATCGCTTCGTTCGACAGTGTTGTAACAGTCCTTAACCAATTACACTCGAAAAAGAGATGAGAAACTCATTCTTCCATACTATAACCGCCTACACACAAGGACAACCCTTGACCAATGACACCTCTCCTCAACATATTATCTCTTGTTACTACTCTATTCTAAAATATTCCCCACACCGAACATGAGACCTTCAACGAAATTGATTTATAACATACTCTCACCCAAACCGGATTAGACTGACTTGATAAACCCGACATGATTGATGTATATAGTGAAATACCCATCCCTTAGTTCCCTATCCTCAAATTTGTCTAATGTCACGCCACTAAACAAAATAATCTCTACCACCTTCCTTAAATCCACCCTCTCCCTCCCCCAAGATCTAGCAATTAAATCCAAATAAACATACTATTGTTTTTTCTCTTAGTTCATTTTTGTTATAAATAAATAAATAATTTTAGAGAAAATAAAGCGTGGGCTCATTCTCAAGCTAAGCTTCTAAGCTACTCTCTCAAACCACACACAACCATGAGTCGCAAAAGAGAGAATCCCTCCTTTTCCCGCCACGACTTCAAACGCCGTCGCCCACTTCCGCCGCCGCCGGAAGAAGATAAACCCACCAAGCGCCCAACACCGCCGTCTGCCGTGGTCATCATGGGTCTCCCTATAGACTGCTCCGTCCTCGATCTCAAGTCTCGATTTGAGATCTACGGCTCCATCTCCCGCATCCGTATCGACCGTGACGCCGTCGGTTACATCACTTACCGGACCAAAGACTCCGCAGACGCCGCCATCGCCGCCGGTCATGATCCTTCGTTTGGAGTCACCGTTAATACCAAAAAGGTTCTTTCTTTTTCTTTTGTTTCTTTTTATCTTTCTAGGGTTAATTCGCATTTGAATTGGTGCAGTTTCGTTGTTTAAATTGAAAAGTTCAAATTTTTGTAATTGATAGTGAGCTTGTGACGGTGAAGTATGGAATCGAAATCAATTGACAAATTTTCAGCTTAGTTAAAATTTGAAGCTTTGCAGTTAAAGACAACTACAATAAAACCCGAAATAGAACAAAATGTAACATTTTCTACCTAATTATGTTAAAATTTGATGAAAGTTTGTAACTTTAAGTTAAGGACAACAATGGGGTAATGTTTCAAAGATGAAGATGTGGAACTCTGTTTTTTATGTTAACCACCGTGATTAGTAATGTTTTAAAAACCAAGCCGATGATCAATGTGATGAGACAATTGCATCAGAGTTAACTGATTTGACCGACTTGAACTAAGACGAAACCAACCACACAAATAACTGAACTATAGACGATGCCGTGCCCGATCTACATTCAACATGTTGAACCGTTTGGTTTGGTTTCATTTTTAAAACATTATAAGTATGTAAGGTGTTTAACTCGCATTATGTGTCCTAGGGTATGCCAATTGCTTAGGCTCGTTATGGTACTAAAATGCGGGTTGATAATTGAATATTGGTTTTTTTCTCTCATGTGGGTGGGCGGGCATCCCATCCGGCATTTCCATGTATAATACTCTTGGGGATTGTTATGTTACCTTATCTATACATACATGCTTAGTTTGTTTAATCAATGAATTTCATTTTTAGTACTTCATTACGGAAAATACAGAAGAATGACATTGGTGCATGTGTGTAACAGGTTCAGGTATTATGGGCAACAGATCCTCTAGCAATGTGGAGGGAAGGAGTTGGTAAGAACAAGGATAATGTGTCTATGTCAAAGCTTGTGAGAGCTGAGGTACCTTTGAGGAGGCATGGAAGAGGTAATAGACTTGCTTCAGCTATAGGGAAAACCAAAAGTAGTGAGGATGGTTCTGGTAGCTCAGTTCTTGAAGTTCCTTTCAAGGGTAGAGAAATTGTTGCTTATGATGATATCTTGTAATTCTGAAAATCAATATTTAATCTTTTTTCATAGGGTTAACTTATTTTGTATCAATGTTTTGATAACACTTTGAATTTAGGCTTTAGATCTACGCTAGTTCTTTTTTCATATAAGTTAATTATGTAATTTAGTTTGTGGTTTTTGATGTTTGATGTCTACATTAGAAATATAATTTGGTAAATAGTTGGTTTAACTTATGTTGTCTTCTCAACTATTTGGAATTGAAATTGTAAGATATTCTCTGATTGCTGAAGAAACCATTTTACTTCCTTCCTTCCTTCAATTCACCTGAATCTACTGTTTTGCCTCATGACATTTTGTGGTCATTCATTGGTTACAAGTTTGATTTGGTCATCAAGGTTTATTTAAGTATTTGATTATGGTATGATGCTGGGAACACTTTTTGTAGATTGTGTAATCAATGATTCAAATGTATGCACGACTTAAAGTTCTTCATCTATTTAGAACATTAAGCATTAAACTATAGTTCCTCTCCAAACAAAGAACCTTATGCTATTGCTTGTGGACCTATGGAATGCTATTGCTTGCTTGTGGACCTATGGAATAAATCAAAACATGGACTGCAAGAATTGTTTTTTATTTGTATTTTCACTGCAGTTCATTGTAGAATAACACACACAGTGGGAATTCACTTCTTCTGGAAGTAAATCTTCATTAGATTTGAATATTTTATAAATAAAAGTTCAATGAGTTGGGTCCTCGAAGTCATCATGATTAGGGAATTTTCTAATGCTTAGAGAGTGATTATAAATTTGGAAATCTATAATCACTTGTAAATCTATAATCACTCTGTATAAAATATCATTTCATGATATAAAATTGGCTAAATTACATAAAAGGTCTTTAAGTTACTTAACTGTAACAATTTAGAGGATTTCAGATTTTAAAAATGTAGGTTATTTCGGGTCTAAAAGATACAATTAAATAACTTAAAAAAACCTAAGGGTTACAAAAAAAAAAAATACTAAAATGACTAACTTGTTACAACTCAATAACTTGGATGTAAGTAGTACGAAAAAACTTAAAAACTAATTTGTTATCATATCATATCATACTTATTTCTAATCCTAATTAACATTGCATCCACACCTCCAAACCCTAAACCTAATAACTTTTGGCGCCAATGAATGCTGGCCGTTGGATGGATCAAAACTTACTCTCAGCCCTTGATCTCAAACCTAAAATTTCCCTCCTTTAAACTCTTTTATGATCTCTAATGACTTATTTACCCCTAAATCAATCTCTTTATTACCTTGCAAATTTGAATTTGAATTTTCCAATAAAATTTCTCTTTTACTGACTATCATATGTACTTAATTGGTTTTAATTTCCATTTACCAGTGAAAGTTGACTATGATACGTGCTTAATGGTGTGATCAAAACCGAACTTTTTTTTTTTCCATGAATAAATGATCAAAATCAGTCACGCCTATCTATTATTGATGATATTACAGTCATATTTATTATATTGTTTTTTTATAATCCGTTGAAACTAAAATGTGCAAAAGAAAATTGTTTTTCCCCTTCTCATGAAAAATTGTTTTTTTCCCCTTCTCATAAAGGTGATGAAGGCTTGAATGTTGCAAGATGAAAGAGTGAGCATAGAGGAAAAGGCAAGGGAAAGTTGAGGTCTAAGTCCAAGGGACTTGATAAATCAAAGTATCGATGCTTTATTTGTCATAAGCCCGGACACTTTAAGAAGAATCGTGACAAATGCCTCTGTAGCTAGTAATTAAATAACTTAAATGATCTCCGATATAATTTAACCTATAAAATTTGTAGGTTTTGAGTTTGAGTCCGTTGGTGTAGGGAGAGAAGTAAAATATAAATTTCTATGTGAGTGTTTTTTAAACTTTGAGTTTCTCCCACCATAGACTTAGGTATCATCTTTAAACCCTAAAATTATCATAAATATATATTTAGGGTTATTAAACTCAAATAGATTAAGTATAATTTAAAAAAATTGTGTCAAAAGAGTATAGTTCAAATAAATTCTTCCGTTGACTATTATAAACAAATATTTTGGATGCATCAATTTTTTTTTTTTTTTTGGGTTAAATACCTAGTGGTTAGAGCTCAGCATAATTTTTCGAACCCCAGCTTTTGCATATAATATGCGATATCCCTACTAACTGAGCTAAGCTCACGGAAATGGATGCATCAATTATTTAATAATATAAAAAAATAGTATTAGTTTATAATAATGATTGGAATAAGTATTTTTCACAATCTTCTATAAAAAAAAGGGATTTTTCACAACCTCTCCACGTTGTTAGGAGGATGGATATAAGCCAACTAACTCCAAAGAGTTAGAATTGGAGTTTGATTTGGTCATGAAAATAAAAAGTTTAGTTTTTTTTTATTTGTTAGTGTTTTCGAGAGAGGCAAATAATTTGAGATAATTGAGTAGGAAAAAAAAAAATATAGGGAAAAACTTCATGTTTTTTATTTAGAGGAACTCCATGTTTAAATTTTGATTTGAAAAAATTAATTTTTAAAAAACTTTCCCATTTTTTTTCTCAAAAAAGAACAAGGAAGGATCCAAGGATTCCGCTAAACACACTAGAAAACTGAAAAACAGGAGTTTATCTCTCTTGAACTCAAACTAGTACTTATTGTTACTTTCCATCGAAAACAAAGCACTTACAAGTACGAAGTACGTGTTTTGTGGGATAACAATTAACAAGAACAGAAAGTGAAAGTAGATTGATGGAAGAAAGTGAACAAGTGAAAAGTGAAGACAAAGAAGAATCAGAAGATAGATTATGGAGTTGGGGTGCTGGAACAGATGGTCAATTAGGAACAGGTAAGCTTCAAGATGAACAACTTCCTCAACAACTGTCCCTGTCTTTGCCTTCTGTCTCTTCACTTGCCTGTGGCGGCGCTCATGTCATCGCCTTAACCTCTGGTTAGTACATATCAATTTCCCAATATACAACATTTTTGTTATATGTTGTACTGTTATATTATATTTAATTAACATATAATAGAATTTTGATTTTATTTCTCTAATATATCAAATTACATGTGTAAAAAAATTGTCTTTTATTAAATGAGAAACTCACATCTACCATTTGAGTTGTACTTAATTGTACTTAAACAATAATATTGAATTGTACTTGCATGATTTTTTTTTTGTTGGCTTTATTCTTTGAAATATAAACATAGTATTGCTTTTTTCCCTTGTAAAAAGAAAATTATTATACAGTAGATAAATAGAATATCTTTTAGTTTTCAAAAAAATAGAATATCTTTTACAGATCAAGAAAGTTTTGTGGGATAAGTCATATATATTAACACAAATATTATTAAGTTCTATATATCTTATAAATAATTTATGGATTTATGGAGAAGTATTTTGATAGGTGATCCATCGTAGACTATTATTTGAAAATTGTTTGAAACTTCAATGACGGTTGGCATTGTCACCCTTTGAGAGTAGAGATTTAAGATTCTTTGTGTCAAAACATTGAAGATAGTGACTTGATGGGTATAAGTTTGGCAAAACAAGAAAAATTAGCTATATTGGCTTCAAAATTCAACTCATAATTGTTTTCTCTTTTTTTTGTCAAATCGGCATCAATGAACTCATGGTTTATGTTGTGATGACCAATAGGACCGTGAATTACTACTTATGACAGACGACTTTAGTCATTGTTGGTCTTTTGAACAATTCTCATGTATGGGTCGTAATGACCCACCTACCAAGGTGGTCCACCGTAGAAATAACCTAAAAATATAGTGATTTTGGAAAAAGTAATTTGTCTCGTACTTGCAGCTCAGGTGGTAAAATTTGTGAGGGACATTGATTTGCTGGAGTGCGGGTTCAAACTTGGAATACACTTCACATTTAGTGTGCGTGAGTTTCGTCGCTAAGTTATTAGGAAGAAAAATAATAATAATTCTTTTATGGCAGTCAAAATCAGAATTTGCCCAATACAGAATATCAAAATGTTTTTAACTTTTTTTTGTTAACTTATTCTTGATTCTCACTTTGTATATTCAAACCTATAAAAAAAAAATGCAGATGGGAAGGTATTATCATGGGGTAGGGGAAATTCAGGTCAACTAGGCCATGGAGAGGTTGTCAATAACATGTTGTATCCCAAGGCTATAACATCATTGGACAACTACTTCATAACCCATGTCTCTGCTGGTTGGGGCCACTCAGGTTTTGTTTCAGGTATGCATCTTTGTCTCCAATATGTGCTTCTAAAATGAATAGTTGAGGTTAGTCTTTTTTGTTGAAAATTGATTACCTTTGTCTTTTCTTGTTCTTGTTTGGTTTCTAGATACTGGGTGCCTGTTCACTTGTGGGGATGGTTCCTTTGGTCAACTTGGGCATGGGGGTTATGCCTCACATAGTTCACCCATCAAAGTGTCATCTTTTGTTGATCAACATGTTGCACAGGTAGCATGTGGAATGCGCCATTCTCTTGTCTTGCTGAAAGGTATTGGTTTCCTATAAGTTATGAATTTGAATTCAAGTTTTAAAACTACGGTCACACAGTTGTGTCAAGGTCTTTGATATTGTAAAAGCTTATGATAAAATACATCAGATACAACTGTAATTGTTGTCTCTGAGAGATTGACTATGTAGCATTGACACTTTAGATTGAGGCATGTCTGGCGTGCAACATGTGTCAGTGTCTGACACTATCACTATGCTGACACTTGTGGTTACATACTTACATTCAATTCCTTCCACTTTCTTAAATTATCATCTGTGTCTACGTGTAAATGTCAGTATCGTATCCAATGTCCATGTCTGTATAAATGCTCATAGGAGATAAGTAACTTTGATGTCACGGTCATTGTGGACTGTAATTAAAACTAGTTGTTTATCTCCAATTACTAAAGGTGATTTTGACGATGCAGGCTGTCTTTCAAATCAAGTTTATGGATTTGGCTCTGGTAAGCGTGGTCAGTTGGGTGTCTCCAAAGATAAAATAAAATCTATTAATCTTCCTAAAGTTATTAGTGGATTTGAAGATGAGGAAATAGTTGGAATTTCTGCAAATGGAGACCATAGTGCTGCATTATCTGGTAAATCCATCACTTCTTCCCTTGCATGATATGTGATTCACATTTCTCTTAATAAGATAAATTAAGTCACCTGGAGGTGAAATTCAAAAAATTACATTATATTCTTTTCTAAAATATTCATTATCTCTCTATTGGTTGTTTTTGCATCAGTTGGTGGACATCTTTACACCTGGGGAAGAGGCTTCAAGGGCTATGAAGATTCACACCTCCCACAATGCTTAAACTCTACGTCAAAGTTTACTAAAGTCACTCTTGGGTGGAACCATGCTTTAGCTATGACTGGTATTTATTGACACTAAAGTCACTCATGATTTCCTATCCTCTGTCACTTCCCTTTTGAATGAATTTTGTTTGTTAAATTTGTGTATAGGTGAGGGGGAGGTTTATATGCTTGGGGGCAACCACCTGGGAGTGCTTAGTGATCTTCACAATGCAAGACCGGCTAAGTCGTTATTCGGTAATTCCCTCTGGACTTAATTGCAAACAAAAATACTTTCACACGTTAAGAACACTAATCGAATGCACTTACTTTTCTTAACTTTACATTAAAAGGAAATACACTTACTCTCATACCCCTAATTATAATGGTCACCCCTTAAAAAATTTCTGTTGTCACCGCAAATCGGCAAATGTTTCAGATTTTCATATTACTTGATAAGACTTTTCTAAAGTAAACTTGTTTGTCATGTCGTAGATTCAAGAGAAGCCAATTTGGAGAAAGCCCCTGGCCTTGATGGAACAAAGATTACTGATATTGCTACTGGAGCTGAGCATTCTGTCCTTGTCACAGGCAAGATATAATTTTCTTATACCTGAGCAAGTTTACAATCACATTTGCATGCTAACTAACTTATTTCTTTCTCAATGTTCAGAGAATGGAGCAATAAAGACATGGGGTTGGGGTGAGCATGGTCAACTAGGGTTAGGGGATGATGGTGACAGAATCAGTCCTGTTACTGTGATTCTTGGTTATGATCTGAATGAAGCTGCATCAATCAGAGTTTATTGTGGAAGTGGTTTTACGTTTGCTTTAACAAAGCCATAAATTCTCCCGAATCAAGTTATGTTAGAAAAATCACCAAATTTGTATGGTGCAGCGACGTGCTTCCAGACAATCTTGATTATCATGCTGCTTTGAGTTCAGGCTACATTGCATTTGAAGCCAGAGTACTCTAGTCCCTCTGAGCTAGGAACTGGGAAGCAAAAGGCTCGCTGATATGCGTAGGGATAACTCGAAAATACAGAGAGCTGCATTATTATACTTAACGGTTTATTAAGATACATTTTGTATAATAGGTGGCATAGTTAACTCTATAATACATCCAAAATTCTAATAACAAATGTCTATTTCTTAGAAATGATCTAATTTTTTTTAACTCTATAAAGATGCATTTATGGAATATTATAGGCAGTGTATAGAAGCCAGTTTCGCAAATTCTGGTTTGAGCTGGAACATGGCTGAGATTCTTTTCTTATAGACTGCAATTGTAAATTTAAGTGGGTGGCCTCTCATTTTCCTTGTTACTGCAAGCATCATAACTTCATTTCATTTATACGTTTATGATTTTGGTTTCATGTGTTATTATAATTGATTGATTGGATTTGACTGAGACGTTGGAATTGGAATGTTAAATATTAACGGAAAGTTTGAAAGTTAAACAGTGTTTTCTTCCACACTTGTGGTTCAACAATTGAGGAACATGAACGAAGAAAATGAAAAGATCAAGCAAGATTTAAAAAGCATGAATACTTCTAGAACCGTATAAATATACTTAATTAAATCATTTCTCATCTTCACAATTAATCAGGAAGCATGTTAAGAACAACATTGAAACCTGTAAATGTGGCACCACTTGCACAATTGCATGAACGTGTTAAAAATGATTGAATAAGATTAGTTTGAAATCATTCAAGATACCTACATCTAGAAGTGTTACAACATACAAGGACTACAGAAAAGAATCAATGATCTACTCACTCTATACTTTGTACAAGAGTGAAAAAATGGCTAAAAAAATTGGGTGGCTAACCTAATGCATCTCATCCTCCTCTGTTATACAGATATTTTCTCATCCTCGCTCAGTATTTTTGTTACATCAATCATGAACGACAAGAAGATTATTCACGTAGCCATTGTTGTTAACCACCGGACGCAATGGATCAATTTTCCATTCACCGTCAACAATGAACTTGATCTGCAAGAAAAGATAAAATCATTATATTGCTTTCAGTGTATATCTTATTTGTGACAACGTCAACGTGTTTAAAATACAACTAACCTCATAATTTCCAGGATACAGTTGCAAAAACACAGAAAATATACCAGTATTTGATTTCTCCATCTTTCTCTGCAATGCAATGCTTTCTGTTAAATATCATTTAAATATATGATGTGGCCAATATATTTTATCTGAACAACATTGAGAGTGTCCATGTACAAAAATTTTGTAATGCGGCATTCGTCATTCTACAAACCACAGACAATCCATACTTCCTTTTTGCAGAACACAATGACAAAAGCGGAGGCAATTTAATTTCATCGAAACAATTGAAAGTGACCTATGAATACTAGACAATATAATAGGCAAAACTGGCGGTTCATTCCAAGAGTACTTTAATCTATATTGTATGTAGACATCCCATGCAAGATTGTTTGTGAACCCTGACCCGACATTTGATATGGCATATCCATGCAAGTGACATAACATTCTCCAAATCGTAAAAACAGTTTCAAGGAAAATGGTCGCATGAAACTATTTAACCAAAGCCCATACACAATGAAAAGTACTCAAGTTTTTTTTTGGGGGGGTTGGTGGTTTTATTTTAAAAAAAGCTTGATTAATCATTTTAAAGTTTGCAAGACTTATTTTGTTAATTAAAAAAGCACAAACGTACATGATCTACTATCTACAATAACCTAAATAAAAAGTTCTCAGAAAGAGATTAGACCTGTGAAGACCAGCCATCAAATGATCCTACTAAAAATACTTCGGAAGCAATATTAGGCCAAACTACACAAGTCGGCTTCAAAAGTTTCAAAGCTTTGTGGGCATGATCAATCTTCTTCTGCTTCTCATCAAGAGCCTTCTGTGCATCCCTGGGAAAAAATAATATGATATAGTCAAGACTTAGATATTGTGTGTGAATTGTGAAATTATTTGAATGGTGTCTGAGGATACATTATTGCCAATGCCATCTTTCCTTCTAACACTGCCAACTTGGCACGTAACGAACGTAGTCTGGCTTGAGAATTCATGATTTCAGTTTCCTGGAACTCCCAAGCATCGGAAAGCTTTGCTAGATCATGGGAAGAATTCTTCTGCTCCTGTTTTAGAATATACAGCAGAGCAGACGAATCAAGACTAGTTTTAGGATTTTCTGAGGAAAGGTCTTCAAAGTGATATTGACAGTCAATGAAAAACTATTCTATTAAAAAAAGTAACATTTTTCTAGGCTCTAGTTTCTTTATAAAGTAAACAAACGTGCATTTGTAGTAGGTAGTAGCTACTCCTAAACCAATTAAATCACATTCATATTGTAAAATGTCTTAAATATACATTTTCTTTGAGTCTAAGAACCTAAAGAGCATGTGAAACTCTTTACTAACACCAGGTCATAACAGACAGTTTCACTCAACTTACCGAAGCAGAACATCAAATTGGAACAAACAGTCATTTTGGTCCCTAAATGTATGAGGCAATGTCATCATACTCTCTGAATATATCGAAACTTCAAAAATATCCCTGATGGTGTCTTCTCCGTCGGTAGTTATATGGATCAAACTAACAAATGAAGACATATTCAAGGACCAAACTAACAAAGAAAAGATACATTTGAGGACCAAATTGAATAGTAAAAGATACACCATCTGACATATTCAAAGACCCAAATGTCTGTTTACTCATGAAATTGGTAAACAAAATGTCTTTATTGCCTTTAAAGTGATTTTTTTATTATCCCAGCTCCAAATAAGTGTCACAGCAAAACTCTCTCTTAATGTGATTTTTTCTTATCCTTTTTCTTAGTTTAGTAGAATGTACCTTTTATACCTCTCCCAAAGAGAGGTGGTGACAAATTCTAATATCTGTATTTTTTATTTTATTTTTCAATAATTGCTAATTAAAATCACCTCTTCTGTAGCCAATTTGGGTTGGCCTAGTGGTGTTGCTTGGGGCCTTGGAGTGAGCTCCTCTCAAGATCTCAAGTGTGATTCTCCTTGGCGCCAATTTAAGTGGGCTAAGTCCATATAGAGCTTTGCTCCGGCTTTAAATGGGGCCCCCGCAAGTGGACGGTGGGATTGGACCCCTTGGATTAGTCGGTCCTTGGTACCGAGGTTTAAAAAAAAAACAAAAAAAAAAACCTTCCGTGTAAATAAATATGTAAAGATAATTGGTAAGTGAGACTCCCAGGAAGTGTGAGAATCTTGTGCTATTTCTTGAGTTTTTATCAATTTACATGGAAGACCTATTATTAAATATTAACTCATATTATTATTACTCTTACGGCTTACCATTAGCATTGTAACTTCACTGGTGTTAGACTTCAATGAATGAAGTACAGAGGATAGCTCTGATTCCAGAAGCTGGATACGGGATTTTATGTCATTGTGATTTGCATTTACAATTATGTCAAGAGAATCTAATCTTGTTTCTCTGTTTATTGGCCCATCAGGAAACTCTCCTATTTTGACGATTTCAAGTCGTCCTGAAACATCACTCGCACCTTCTTTTGGAGTTTCACTGGGAACAATTTCAGCATCTGCAAGTGATAATTGCAAATATATCAGTTGATCCAGATTATAACACAAAGGAAGACACAACCTGAAATGTAAAAGAGATTACCTTCAAAGTCTGCATTTGAAAAACCAGTTCTCTGATCAATCCAACTTCTCCATGTCTCTGGCTTAATTGAGTTTCTTGAATTAATAGAAGCAAGTTGAGATCCGTGTTGATCAAGTTTGATCTGGGAACCACTGAGGGGACTTGTAGTTTGGTTCAATGAGGATTGTCTACTACTATTGTTAAGGCTGGCAGCTACCTTTACAACATAGGAGACACTAAAATTAATACTTTAAAGTTTCAGTAGCAAGAGGCATCAAAAGCAACGTTTGAATATTTTTAATTCGACTCTCAATTTCGGGTCACAACAGCTCACTAACATGTTTGTTGAACAGTAAACCCATATAGTAGTTTGCTTAAACTGATTGGAAGAAATACATAATAGAAGAAACACTGGAAATATGAATGATACCTTTTTTTAATATTACTACCCTCTGTTTCTAGTTATAAGACCATTTACAAACAATTCTGTGTCCCTAACTATAAGACTCTAGAAAATTCCACATGCATTAATGATTTCTTTACAAAAATACCCCTATTTAATTCACAATTGAAAAACATAAATACTTTTTCCCTCTCTTATGATATGATGATAACAATTATAAGGATAAATAAACTAATACACATTTCAGACATTTATTACTTCGACAACTTCTATTGATACCCGAGATTTTCGGTAGAGATTCCTACACACTAAGGGACGGAGGGAGTATAGGTTTTACATAATTCCAATAATTTTATTTTTTTTAATTCTGACATATGGAATGAAAATAGAAACTAAGGAACAACCTGCAGCATTTGAAGAGGATAATATTAACCTACTCCATGTTTTGTTGTTCTATGATCCCATTCCTCTGTCTTTTTTATTATTGCACAAAACATCAACTTCTTTCTCGACATTAATACAAATGATACATTTTTTTTAATATTACAAGGGTTTCATAATTCCAACATTTTTTTGCTACTAACATGCAATTAAAATAGAAACTAATGAACAACCTGCAGAATTTGAAGTGGATAATATTTACTTACTCCATCTTTGATGGTTCTATGATCCCATTCCTCTTTATCTTTTTTATTATCGGACGAAAAACCAACTTCTTTCTCTCTGAATTCACGTCCGAAAGAACTATTTCTGTATTTCTCCAGACGATTTAGTATACCCTCGATGCCTGACTCCTCAGCTTCTATTTCCCTGTTTAACAGAATATAACACTTACGGAAACGCTCACAATTGCATCTAATTCATCCATTCAACGATAAGAATAATAACATGGCATGAAATAAAAACAATGGAAGCGTATAATATTAAACAAAGCAACACATTAGCCCATTGCTGCAAGATGAAAGGTGCATGCAAAATGTTCCAAATGAAAACCACCAAAACCAATGTTATGCCCCAGAACCAAACCAAGCTCGCCAACAACAATCAAGTCTTATCCCACTAGGTCGGACCAACTACATGGACTAAACAATGTCATAATATTCTTTCATAGATCATATCACTAGCCAAACAATTGACCTCTTAGTCTTTCTTAACTGTATATGCTATAGTTTTTGTTGGCTTCCTCTGTCTATAGCCATTGAACTATCCTCTATCTCATAGAATCTCCTTACGACATACCCCCTCCGGTCTTTGACCAACTTTTGCTTATATTTGAGACTGAAGTAGTAATCTACAGCTCTTCTTTGTACATCAAAAACACCTAAGTGGCTAAGTTGAGATTTCACCTGTTTCTCTAATGCTACCATTCCTAATCCTATCTCATCTCATCTTATGTAGTATTTCCACACATCCAAGCCATCATTATCATCTCCACTATACTGATTTTATTCTCCTGTTTTACTTTCCAACACTCCATCGACGATCTTAAACAAAAACAGTAGAAAGTTATAAATGTACTAAGCCACAAACACAATAGCTCATTGCTGCAAAACTTTAAAGGTACATGCAAAATGTTTCAAATTAAAAGCTCCAAAACCCATGTTAAGCACTTTAATCATTCCCTAATTCCAACACACCTCAAGCCACAAAAATGCAAGACGGATTTACCACAAAAGAATATTGAAAAGAAAAATATAACAGGATCCTCACACTGATTCAGCTGGTTGAGAAGAGTTAGCCAAAGACGAATCATCCGAATTCAAAGAAGCAGCAACCCCAGATGCCTTAGCTACATTCCCATCTTCAAAATCAACATTTTCAATAGACCCATGATTCAAATTCCACCCATAAGATAACCACCCACCTTCTTTCACAATAGCTTCAACCAAATCAACTCTCCCACCTCTAATCAACTCTTCCTTTGTAGGAAACCTTTCTGGATTCTCTGAATTCTGCATGAACTCCAACAACTCCTCCTCCAAAGACGAAAAATCTCCAGCCCAATCTTTACAAGACCAACACAAACCCTTGTTGGTATTAAAATTTCCCTTTCTGAGGGAAAAACTCTTGTGCTCAATAATCAAACCAAGCTCGCTTAAAACTGCGAAGCTTTGAACTTTTCTTGAAGAGGGTAACGAGACGAAGATAGGGGGAAAGAGAGAAAGGGTTATATGGGGGAAGAACAAGGAAAGAGGGGGTGCGGTGTGAGAATGCATGGTTCAGGCATTTCGTCGAACAGTTACACGGCGTGAGAAGAAAAACAAGGTGTTGTGCTATAACCAAGGAAAGAACAATAGCGTGATAGAAATTTCACTGGAAAAGGGTTTCAGAGTTATTTTAATATTGTTATTGCACACTTTTCACAATTGTTGTATACAGAGTTATTTAGTGGCATTTATTTTCTGTATTTTATTTATACTAAAGTGAAGTGAGAAGAAAGCAAAGTCTCATAAATTGATCACGTGGTTGGATGGGATTTTTTAATTTTTTGTTGGTTGAATGAATAGGTGGATCAGATTAATGCCAAAAGAATCCCAAAAGAAGTAATGATAAATCACAGATAAGATTCACAAAATAGGTTCTTTTTGTATGAACACAAGTTTAAGGAAGTTGGTTTGAGATTCGACCCCACCTCAAGATTCACAGCGTTAATTACAGACTATTTATTAAAGAGATCATCATATCGACAACAACGATTAAATTAACAATTTATGTGGAGTATAATTCAACTTCTTACCAATTTAATTATCTTTCATTGACACAAAAGTAACTCTTTAGATGTTTATGTTCATAATTGTAAAAAGGCTACGAGGTCTACCAATGAAAAAATGGGGCATGATTTGAGATGAAAGGATAACGACGATTACAATGTAGGTTATCAGTAAACTTTCCGACACTCAAATTAGTATGCGAGTAAGAGTGAGAGCCTAATGATAGAATGAATCATACCTTTTGGGGCAACGAAGTGCCCCTTTATTCGTTGGAACACACAACCTTGAGGAGTGAAGGCGAGGTCTCCGTTAGTGACAATTATAGAATATGACATCTTGTAATTGTCGACCATTGGCTCATCACGGTATTGATTCTTAGAATCCAAAGCTTCTGCATCGTAGTGGTTTGACCTTTGTGTTATATAATAGGTTAACACTTTAGGTTTATAAGTTAGGAGAGTCCATTATGTTGTACTATGTATTCTCTTGTAACTTTTAGTCATGTTAGATCATTATTGAAATCGTAACCGTCTTTGTTATTCTCCGTTGAAACTCAATATTATTAACACTTTGCACGGTTGAGCCTCCGTTGAACTTATGTTAATTTGAAATTTAATTGAAAATATTAATTAAATATATCTTATTTCTGTCATTTCATAAGAGCTTATAAACTAGAGTAGTGATATATGTACAATCATTTGGGACAACTTTGATGACAACTTTCATTTTAACCCTTCTCATTAGTCCAAAACAATAGAGAGAGAAAAAGGAAGAGAGATGATAAGAATAAAATGCGAGTATGAGAGAAAAAGTTGTCAAAAAGTTGTAATAAAATGGTTGTACAGATATCATTTCTCTATAAACTATTTGCTAAATTTTAGCAAATAATTGTCATATACCTATGTCCAACATGTAGATTGTCGAGCATAGTCCTTTTGAATGAGTAGTCCAAAACATGAAGGAACTAGAGTCGGCCGTAACCTAGTGGCAAAAATGACCTTTGCATAAAATGTATTAATTTTGGATTCTTTTGAATATTCTTGACAGTGTGTTTCATATGTCGGTACTCGGTAGGAAATTTCAAATTTGGATTAGTGTGATATGGCATGTGCATCTATCGTGACTGTTACATCGTACTTCATCGTTTTCTTTCCCCCGACATCATATGCATGAAATATGAAATGCACAATCGCTGGTGTCTCTCTAATAAACCAGGAACAACAACATCAACAACATTACCAATGTGATACATTATATTGGTTTTGCTAGAAGCCATCTATGATGTTGTCTTTTATCAACCTACACCTCAAAGTGTGATTTTCACTTTTTAGTTATAACTTTGCTAAAAGACACCTTCATAAAAATTAGTTGGTGTCTTTTAACAAATACTCATAGAATAACTTGCTAAAAGACACCTTCATAAAATGTATCTTCTAGCAAAACCCTTATTTACTTGTATCATATTTATTTTTATCTTTCCTAAATTATCTTTCAATGTAGATCATATTTTAGAATAACTTCTTTATTCTCTTGAAACAAGTTTTCATAGGGGTAATTTAGAAATATATAATTACTTGTTGGATTAGGATTGTAAAAGATTTTAAAATACTTTTTTTATTTAGAAAAGTCATGTAAAATTCAATCAATTTTTTTAAAAGTAATTTAACAAAGTTTTGTGATATTCAATTAAGACATTTTGAATATGATGTATAAATCTAGTGTTATTCAATCAAGACTTTTTGTCATTTACAACTTACAAAAAGTCAAGAAGTATTAAAAAACTTATAAATTTTGATGAATTGTTCTCTAAAGAGGGTTTGGTTTTAATAGACCTTTTAGTGAATTTTTTGTGATAAAAAGGTCTTCTTTTCAATAACCCAATGAATAAGAACTTCAGAGTTAAGTGTGTTTGACTTGAAGTAATATTTGGATGGGTGATCTTCTTGAAAGTTTCTCAAAAACTGTGTGATTGAAGACAAAACACAGTAAAAAGATTCATGTTGATTTATAGGGTAAGTCGGTAATTCTCAAAGCAATATGGGGTGTTACAAATCTTGTCTTCGCGGTGCCAATACATAAAAACTCTAGTTAAGCATGCTTGGCCTGGAATAGTATTTGGAGAAGTGACATGTTGAGAAATTATTAAAGTATGTGAGTAAGGTCAAAGCACGTTAAAATGACTCATATTGATTTGTGGGGTCATTCGATAAATCTATAAACAGTTTAGAGTATTACATTAGTAGAGGCAAGTCAATGAGACCACGCATGCTCTAGCAGAAGTTATCACATTTCTAACTAATTTTCAAATCTTAATTGATATTCCAATATATATTCAAAATATTACTATGAATTTTTCTTTTGACAAAAAAATATTACTATGAATGAAATGTTCTAAACACTAGTTTTCAAATCTTAATTGATATTCCAGTATGTATTTTTTTAAGAAGCGAAAATGAAATTTCAATAATAGAACCTCTTTACTTTTCCTGCACAAGGTGTAATAGAAAAAAGCAATGAGAAAAATCAAATTACATCATAAACAAGTAAGGAACACCTGAATCAAAAAAAGAAAGAACAATTACAAGAAATTTAATGGGTTAGTCTACCACAAATGATAGTCAAAAGCAAGACTTTTATACTTCACTTTCAACTAGTCCGTAACATCATCCTACAAAATAATATAGTTCAAACAAGCACTACACTCCCTCAACTGCTTTTGCTCCCGTGCCCGTAAAGGTCGTGCCACTTCCAAGTCTCTCCACTTTCTCCCAATATGTATTCAAAATATTTTTAAGAATGAAATGCTCTAAACACTTTCGAGTAAATAGTTACATTTTATGTCAAGGTAACTACTAATTTGGACTTTCTGTGCAAGCTTCCCTGTGTTATTTACCTTATTTTTTTCATTATATTTTGGTCATACGGTTATTGGCATCTTAGTTCATGCACAATTCAATGGTGTAGAACCTCAGAGGTTGAAGGTTCGGCACATTGGTGTCACGTTAAGAGGTATCAAGGATCAACTGAATGAATTCAACCAAGGAGTCAACCCCGGAGACACAAGGAAGGTGGAATACGTTCGGTATAAACGTCCAACACTCGACAATGGGAGAATATCATTCAGTTAGGTGGAATTAAAGAACGACGATAACGTGATGAGCATGTTTTGGGAGCAAAGCATGTTCCAATGGATCGATATGTGTGTAACGTTGCTGAAATCAACTGAAGATATTATCAACAGTTTGATTCCGCCAGAAGATCGTGATTAGGTAGGGAATGCACCTTCCAACTACAACAATTGTCTTACTTTGAAATGGAGTAATTCAAACTTGTTAAATGACAGTTCCCAAGCTTTCACCCGACATTCCTATTGTTCCTTTCAAAAGATTAAATTCTTGTTAGGATGGATTAGATGAAGGTATTGAAGTGTTAAGGAATGCACCTCATTCTTTTGACACTTGAATACCATCATTTAAACCAAGCCTAACAATAATTTAATCTTTTGAATGTAACAATAGAAATGTCGGGTGAATGCTTGAGAGCTGTTGTTTAGCAAGTTTGAATTTACCCATTTCAGAGGTAAGATAATTGTTGTAGTTGGAAGGTGCAACCCGAATGTAATGTAATGTAAAGATAGAACATATTTAGGAACTTTATGTAATGTAATGTAACTTTTACGTTATGATATCGAATTCCTTCATATAAGATGAGTGTCACGGAATGCACCTCATTCTTTATGTGATGACTCATCTTACATTAGAGAATTTGATGTGATAACATATATAGTTGATTCTGCATAATACATGCTGTTTAGAATGGAACAATAATTTATTTATTCACTTTTCGAATTTATTTATTCATCACGTTAGATTTAATTAGTCTTTATTTGAATACGCAATTTTTAATCAAAATTATTCAATACATGACTTTAATCGAAATTATTCAAAACACGATTTTATTCAAAGTACCATAATGTTAAGCAAAATGCAGCAAAATGTGCGAGACATATAAAAAAAACATAAAAAAAGATCCAAAACAATTAGGCATTAGAAGCCATTACATTCAATCATCTTCCTCATCACACAAGTCAATCGTGTTGCCCGCAACGGTCCTTGGGGCACCTGCTTTTGGTTGAGGACCAAAATAGCATGTCCTCCCGCTCCTCCTCAACCTGGAATGATTGTACACCGGCACCTTCAAATCCTTCTTTTTTACGGAACCATCACATTCGATTCCATGCCATGTCACATGCGATTTTGCTCTCTTCTTGTCATCACCCTCCTTTTTGTTCAACTAAAGCTGGTTCTGATTCTGAGACATATCTACATAGAGAAATTGGTGAGCAAAACCTAAACTAAACAACAATATCATAAAATCATAAAATCAAAACCTAATCCTAAACTATCATCAAAACATAAACATAAACTTAAACCTAAACAATTCTAACAATTCTACAACAATTCATCAAAACCTAAACCTAACAATTCAATAAAACTTCCATAACAATTCTAATAATTCATAACAACCTAAACCTAAACAATTCTAACCTAAACCTAAACTATCATAAAATCAAAATCTAAACCTAACAATTCTACAACAATTCATCAAAACCTAAACCTAAACTATCATAAAATCAATAAAACCTCTATAATCGAAATTTAACAAAAAAAAACTAACAATTCAATCACAAAAGAACAATGCAATAGGATTCAAAAAACTTATTTGATTTTGTGCTTGAAATTGGCTTGGAATGACTTATGCTTTGTGAAATTCGCACCTATGGAAGCAAAAAACGCAACAATGGATGTTCAACTCAAATGACAAGAAAAAGAGACTTACTTGTGAAGACCAACAGTACATCTAGGAACAAACTGAAGTTTGCAAATGACAATACATTATAAGCTGAAGGCATTAATGAAGTCTTGATAAAGAAGAAATATGGAGGACAATCACTAATCTTAGGAGTGGTGTACATTCCAGGTATCAAGAGTAACCTTAGCATTTGCCAAGTAAAGAAGATATGTTGTTGAAATTCTTAAGAGATTTGATATGAACTTTACAACCACGTAGTGACTCCTGATGAGACAAGATTTGAATTTTCTAAAAATGATGATGAAAGTTATGTTGATCCAACTAAATATAGAAGACTTGTTAGTTCATTGAGGTATATGTGTAAACAAGGCCTAATCTTGCATGTAATGTTGGCAATGTGAGTATGTTTATACCAAGACCAAAATCATCTTACTTAGCAGCTACAAAGATGATATTGAGGTGAGGTGCAATTTTGTTTCCATCAGAAGACAAAGGGAAGAATTGCAAGATAATTGGCTACACCGATTCTAATTGGTGCAGTGACATATGCGATAGAAAATAACTGCAGGCCTATATGTTCTTTTTGGGAGGATCACCAATGTCTTGGTGCTTAAGGAAGGAACTAATGGTCAAATTCTCATCATGTGAAGCTGAATATATAGCTGCATAATTTTGTGCGTGTCAAGCAATCTGGCTAATGGATTTGATTGATGAAAGTAGCTATGAGAAGTGTGAAGCTATGACAATAAAGGTTGATAACATTTATGCCATCAACTTAGCTAAATGAGGTTTCATTACTTGAGAGAGAAAGAAAGCAAAGGAAAAATAAAGTAGAAAGTAGAAACATTGTAAAAGTGAGAATCAAATTGCTGAACTTCCAACCAAAGGTGTTAAGATTGTAGTATTCATCAAATTAAGAGATTTGATGGGGGATTGAAGCATCAAGTATCATCAATGAAGGTGGTGTGTGTTGTTAGTTAATTCAAAATTAGTGAATGGTTACCTTGCGTGTTTCACAAGTATACTGATAAGATGAAGTTCAGTTTTTCTGTTTTGACGGTTAGTTTCGTTAAACAGTTATTTCTGTTATGTACTTAAGTTAATACAGTTCATTCTCAAGTTGTATAAATAGATTATGTGAATAAACAATAACAACATTAAATCATTAGAATAAAACCCTATACTCAAAGGTGGAGTTGATGAAAAAAAAGTATAACCATTACAAAGAGAATAAGCAAAATCTGCTTACAAAGATAACAATCAAAAATATTCCTCATCATATTGGGGATTTATTCTAAGTATGTTCCCAGGAAAGATATCTTGAGGATCACGGACATGCGGATTCGATAACAAGATAAACGGATCATCGCACTTCTCCGCTATGCTATAAAAGGTATCACCTTCTCTAACAACGTAAAATTCATCACACTCTTTTGCATCATTAATTTTAAGTAGTGTTGATGCTATCAACACTATGGTAAAACAACGTAAAACAGATATTCCCCCACAAGCCCTTGTTTTCATGGTTACTGCCATGTAAGTTTGCTATGGATGGACAGAAAAGAAAAGAAAATAATAGCTATATGAAGAAAAGTAAGAACTCTTGTTTATAGATGAAATAAATTAAATAACTTCTTGACTACAATTAATCCTTTCAAAAAAGAAAAAGTTCTTTTTTTTTTTTTGAAGAATAAAAAAGAAAAAAATTCTTGACTACAATGACTTATTACTTTACGAAGAAAAACGTTTTTTTGACTCATTATGAAGAAAAGTTCAACAACGATTAAAATACGTCCTCAAAAACAAAAGGTTTAAAATAATACTTAAGTAATATAAAAGAATTAAAAGTTTATAATTAAAAAATTAATAGTCATGGAATTATAAAGAAAGTTATGCAAATTAACAAATATGATTGTTTTGAATTAATGAGTTTGATTTTATTCTTTTTTTATTTATTTTTTTACAAATAACATTTTAGCTGAGTTTGATTTGTGTTCATAAGAGTAAGAGAAAGCTAAATGCTTAAATATTGATCCACAGAATATGAATTGAATTCTTATCAACGAATCAATTAGTGAACAATTTTGAACACTCAACAAAATCTTTGATCCTCAATCAATACTGTTGATAACACTTCCGGTAATCTAACTAATGCCCTCTTACACATTAACTGAATTAATCTATTTTTTATTTTATATTTTCGCTGTGCACTTTCTTTTCTTGCATCAATGTTTTCTTTTTCATATTTTATTTGGTGCAAATCCCAGCATCATATTGGTTTGATTTGGATTTAACGAAAATAAATTAGTTCAAGAGAGATTCTCTGGTTTAGACTTTGATAGTATTTTTCAGTGATTTAAAATGACATTATGAAAGAGCTGCAATATTGACATGTTTCTGAGGTATTTAGTTAAAGCTATTTTTATTTTAGTAGAAAAAAACATTTCTTAAATAATCATTGTTACAGTGTTTTTAAAAATTGTGTCCAAACAAATTCAGTTATTTTTTCTGGAAAAAAATGAATTTTATAATGATAAACAAATATAAAATAAATTCTGATTTTTTTTAAAAATATCTAAAAATAATCTATAAATTATTGAATGCCAAAATTATTTTTTTAATCTGTGACAAACGGACTTTCAATATAGCTCTAAAATTCTTAAAAACGCTTTGTTTTTATATCTCTATTAAATTTTCTTAAGCGAGTTTGGAGGAAGGGTAAAAACTTGAGTAAAAGAAAGGACGAGAGGAAAACTAAAGAAGTGACCCTCTAATTTGAATAGGGAGTTTTTTTTTTCTTTTTCATAATACAAAATCTAAAAAATGAAGTAACCAAAAAATTGTATTAGAGGAGAATTTTAGAAATATCAACAAAAATAGAGGAGAATTTTGGAGGTTTTAAATAAATTATTCAAATTCAATTTATGTTGTTATTATACTCTAAAATTTAATTTGCTAAAAAAAAAATACTCTGAACTTTAAAACTTATTAATCATTACAATTAATTTATCATTCTTCCCAAAAACATTATTATGTCAAAAAAGGTGGAAGATTTTTCTATTTTCCTCCTTTTCAAACTTTGTATTCAAAGAAAGGAGTGGAGGAGCGGAGAGGAGATGGGAGATGAAGACTTTGGATAAAATAATCTCTTTATTCAAATTGATAGACTATCCTTTTTCCAATTTCCCTCCCCTCCTTCCTTTTATGCATTAAATGGGGAGGCAAATACGACATAAGATAGAATATCTTTCAAAATTCACTGAAACATTAAAGAACAACTTGGAGTCATTGCATATTTACAAACCAAAACATGGGTGATAGAAAATTATTGTAAAAGGATGCACTCATTTAGTAGTTAATTTGTGAGGGGTCAAACCAATTTAAGAGTTTGATCATGTAATATCAAGAGACATTTGTTTGAAAATACATGCATAATTTCTCTCCTCTGTGAACTCAAAATAGACACTAGGGGAAACGTGAAATATAAGCGTAATGACACAAAGAATTTTAGCGTGGAAAACCATCTTAATGTGAGAAAGTTAAAACCACAGGATCCTTGGGCCTCTTAAACTTCCACTATAATGATAATAAGAATACAACAACTTCACCTTTAGGTGGATCTCACTACAATATATCTCTCAATTTGTAATGAACACTCTCACAAATTGGCCCACTATTTCTCTCACAAGAATACTCTCTATGAGGATGACTTTTCTCTTGAGCAAAACTCTCTTTCTCTTGCTTTTTGTTGTTCTTCTCTTGTGGTGTGTTGTGAATGCGTGTTCATGGTCCTATTTATAGGAGAAGCAAGCCAAAGTTACCTTACATGCATGAGGACACTTGTCATTTGCCTTTCATGCAAAACACCAAGTGACCCTTGCAATACATGCACCACACCATGTGTCTCTTGCAATGCATGCACCACAACATGTGTCTCTCATACACGACACCATGTGTACATCATGCACCTTGCTACTTGTCTTCACATGCAACCTTCCAGTTTGTCAAATGTATGTTGGCCATGTGGCAATGGTGGGACCCCACAGTACATTAATAAAAATAGTCTCCATCACAAATAATTTTTTTAAAAATAAAATATTAGTAGTTTAATTTTGCAGCAAAAACTCAATTCAATGTCATCACTTCGAAAGAAACTGCTTGATGAAGAAAGCCTAGTTCAATCTAAGCCAAGGACACTCCAAAAGAAGCCAGGATGGAAGGCGATGCCATACATTTTAGGTACTTCTCTAAACATTAATAATTTGTTATGTTTAAAATGTTAAATTAACACATTTAATTTTAATTATGTTAACCAATGCAGGGAATGAAACAGTTGAAAAGTTGGCAAAATTAGGAATACAAACAAATTTCATGGTGTACTTGATGACAGTGTATAACATGGATCAGGTGTATGCTGCAAACATTTTGAACACTTGGTCTGCTATCTCCAATGGTTTGCCAGTCATTGGTGCATTCATTGCAGATGCTTATCTGGGAAAATTTGTCACAATTGCCATAGCATCCTTTGCTAATCTTGCGGTATGTTTTAATTTCATTTTCATTATGTTTTGAATTGATGGATAGTAATAATATTGAGAAAAATTTATGTTACTTTTTATTTAAATAAAAACAGGAAGGGAGAAATTTTGATTAATTAAAATGCCACTAATGAACACTTTACAACTTTACTTAAAAAAAATTGAACTTTGTACATTGAGATTACATGGCTAAACTCTTATCACTAAGGTAGCACCTAAAGTATATAATTTACGTAAACTGTTAAGTTTCATTTGAAAAGAATTGACTAAAATGCTCCATTGACCAACAAGTTTAACTTGTTAAATTTTGATGTGCGAATTGGAGTTGTGAACTCTACACTCAAGTTGCTCTGTGCCACTTAACTCGTCGCCAAGAAAAGGTTCTGACGTGGTGATGCAATTTGGCTTATCGGACCAGTATGCAAAGACGGATTTTTTAGTGCAATTCTGTTCAAGCATAGAGAGCAAGGAATTTTCATATCAGTAGTGAAACATTGAGATTTCCATTAGATAAAGATTTTCAGTTGTATTTTAAACTTGATTACATAATTCATTGGTCCAAATTCCTAGTCTATATAACTGTCTGCTTTGTTTTTTACTACTACAAAAATTTGGATCCTTCTACCACTTCAAAAAATTTACAAATTTGGATTGTAACATATATTTGATACCATTATTCAGGGAATGACAATAATAATGCTAACAGCATGGGTACCACAATTTCATCCATCACCATGCTCACTTCAACAACAACAACTTGGTACATGCAAAGGCCACACCAATTTACAACTTGGCATATTACTTTCAGGTTTCTTCTGGTTAGCCATAGGAACCGGTGGAATTAATCCATGCAGCATTCCCTTTGCAATTGACCAATTTGATTTAACAACAATTGAAGGTAGACAAGGAACAAGAAGCTTCTACAATTTCTACTATGTTATACAAACTGTGCTTCTTTTAATCAACGTGACACTTGTGGTTAAAATCCAAGACTCTTTTAGTTGGACTCTTGGTTTTGCTTTGCCATGTTTGTTTATGGTCGTTGCTATCGTGTTTTACTTTGCTGGTGCTAAAGTTTATGCATATGTTGAGCCTGAGGGAAGTATATTTTCAAGGATTGCTCAAGTTTTTGTTGCAGCTAAATGCAAACGTCATATTCATATTTCTGATAAAGATGATACAAGTGGTGTTTTCTATGATCCTCCAATTGAGAACATGGAACCAAAGTTGCCTCTCACAAAGGAGTTCAGGTGAGTAATTAATATGCATTTCAAAGTTGTCATTTATTGTCTAAAAAGTGGACCTGGATTCGCTGCATCCAAGGAATCCTAAATTTATACAGATTAGGAAATATGGGTCGTTGAAAAAAGATCTAATGATTGACAATTAGTCGAGATCACTCGTTCATCATTTTTGACTATAGAATATACTTTAGTCTAAGACCTCGTGTCTCCCTATAGTTGCCATTTGAGTTACATATTTTTAGTATCCGAAAGTTATAAAATTTGTTTAGTCACACTATTTATTTTCGTCCCTAAAATTTTAAATATGTCATTTTAGTTCTTCAAACTTGATTTTGATATCGCTTTTTAAGAGGACGGCACACAATATTTCAAAATAAAATAAAATACAAAGACCCAAAAATGTGATGGAGGACTAGAAACATATTTAATTGATTGTATTTTTTAGGCCAACGCTTGGCACAATAAAGTGTGGATCAAACTGTTGTCAAGTTTGAACGTTGCCATATTGTCTTAAAATATCTAGAATTTGTGAACTAAAATGAACTTTTTGAGCAAGAAGTCAAATGTGGAGAATAGGACCAATGTCAAGTTTGGGTGTTGTCATAACTCAAACTCCAACTTCATACTCTTGTTCTCCAACAATATTTCAATTTTCTAAAAGTTAAAAATGATAATGAAGTTATATTGATCAATATATTGTATGCTTGAATTTTATTTCTTCAGGTGTTTAAACAAAGCAGCTCTAATGGTGGATAATGAATTGTATGATGATGGTTCAAACAATAATCCTTGGAGACTTTGTAGCATCCAACAAGTTAAAGAATTGAAATGCATACTTAAAATGATGCCAATATGGGTAACAGGTATCATAACATACATTCCAACAGGACAATTATCAATATTTCCAATGTCACAAGCAATGAAAATGGACAAACACCTAACACAAAACTTTGAGGTACCACCTGGTTGGATGATTATAGTAACAATGCTAACAATAGCTATAGTCATTCCATTCTATGATAAAGTCATTTCCCCTATACTTACCAAATTAACCAACCAAGAAGGAGGGTTAACAACCCTTCAAAGAATTGGACTTGGACATTTTTTCGCAATTTTAACAATGGTGATTGCAGGGTTAGTTGAACATCGAAGAAGGGTTTCGTCGATTTCATTAGGAGAATCATATGAAATTAGACAAATGTCAATAATGTGGTTAGTTCCTCAATTTATAACACTTGGATTCAATCAAGCATTTTCTATTGTTGGACATACAGAGTTTTTCAACAAGGAATCTCCTGATAAAATGAGAAGTATTGGTAATTCTTTGCTTTCACTTCAAGCAGCAGTTGCAAGTAATTTAAGCAGTTTCATTGTGAACATTATTCATAGTTTTAGTGGAAAACAAGGTCAACCTGATTGGTTGGATAGTGATGTCAATAAGGGAAGATTGGAGTATTTCTATTTCATTGTGGCTGGATTGGGAGTATTGAATTTTGGTTGGTTCTTGTTATGTGCTTGTCGTTATAGATACAAGACCTTTGTGAAAATAGAGGACATAAGATAAGCAAGCATATATTGATGACCTTGTTAATTGGAAGGTTACAAATAAAGATGAAAGGAATAAATTTCAATTGGATTTGAACTTGAAGCACTTATTTGGTAGCATAAATATTTTGCTTACTCATAGCTTGGGTCGATATGACTTTATCCCGTTATTTCATTTCTTTAAATTACAAAGTCAAACTTAATTTGTTACAACTTACAATGTTACATTAAAGGTTTTCTAATTTATGTTCTTGTTAAACTTAATTTGTATGTATTGTTGGACTTCATTTATTTTCAGTTGAATTTAGATCATCTCATGAACATCCGTAGACGCACAAAAACCATTAAGAACAAGTTATTTAAACGACTGAAAACATTAAAGAGTGGTTTTATTTAATCAGACCAATATTACATAGTTAACGAGTTACAAAGAGCTTCCTTTGAATTTCTTTATTCCTTTTCCCATTTCACATCACTGAAATGTTCATAGTGGCTATACCCCATGAAATTACTTTGATATACTTGTAAAAAGAATTGAACGACCACAAAGTTTTCTAGTTCGGGTGAATTTGATATGTTTTAAGGTTCTTAAATTTTTCTCTCCGTTGCTTATCCATTGGTTTTTTTTTTACAAAAACTTGACTAAATAAATGTAAACTTCCTAAAAATACTCAAAAATAACTTCTAACTGATGATAAAACTTTTGCTTTAGTTAATGGAAGCCTAATCAAGAAATTCAAATTTGGAAGGGCTTGCGTCAAGGAGACCCCCTTTTAGTTTTCCTGTTTCTCATTGTTGCTGAATGTTTGAATATCATGTTAAGTGATTTGATTGATGTTGGTCTATTTTCGAGTTATGTTATTGGTAGGAATTCTAATTATTGAGTTTCTCATTTGAAATTTATTGATGATACACTGATTTTGGGAGAAAAGTTTGGGAAAATATTAGAGCCTTTAAGGCTAACTTGATCCTTTTTGAAGTTATCTCGTGATTTAAAGTAAATTTTCATAAAAACTTGTTGGTAGGTGCTATTGTGGTGGAGTCTTGGTTGATTGAGGCAACAATGGCTTTGAATTGTAAAACTGGTCAGATCTCATTTGTTTATTTGGGTCTTCCAATCCATGTTGTTTATCATTACCAGACATTTGGATTGGTAGCATTAGAAAATGACTTTATGGTAGGAAGAGTAAAAACTTGTCTATGGACGTTTGACTTATTTTAACCAAATCTTTCAAGTCATCACTACCGGTTTACATTTTTTTACTTCTTTAAAGCTCCCACGTATATTATTTCTATCCTTGAATCCCTTTTAATAAATTTTTTTTGGGGATGGGGTGGGGGTGAGGAGCTCGCAAAATTCTTTGGATTAAGTTAGAAAAAGGTGTGTTCTAATAGGGAGTCTAGAGGTTTAGGGATTAGAATAATTAGGGAGTTTAAGTTGTTGTTGTTGGATACATAGTGTTGGAAGGTAAATGTTGATCAGAGAGGATTGTGGTTTAAGGTGTTGGCATCTAAGTATGGGTTATGGGGTAGTCGAATTAGAAGCGGAGATACTAAGGCGTTATATTGTTGGAAGGTTTTGTGGTGGGTTAGAGAGGGAGTAGGGGTGAGTGAGGGTAGATGGTTTGAAAAAGAATTGATAACAAGAGTTGGTAATGGGGAAGGTACCTCTTTCTTGAATGATCCCTTCTAGAGGGATGTCCTTTGCGATCTAGATTCAATTGTCTCTTTAATTATTATGTTGATAGCAAATATTTCATTAGCGAATGCGGAGGTTAGGTTAGGGGTTGAAGGTTAGGGGTGGAGGTGGAAGAGGAGGCTATTTTCTTGGAAAGAGAAGTATGTTGTGGGGGTGTTTATGACACATAAATGGATTTAGAAACATGATCCACACGATGGCTATTCTAAATTAAAATGAGTTGTAAGGTCGTACCCCGTTTACAAAGTTAATTTGGAACAAAGTTGTGCCTCTTAAAGTTTCTCTTCTTGCATGAAGAACTTTGCATAAGAGTATTCTAACAAAAGACAATTTGGCTCGTTGTGGGGTTGTTCATTCAGGCTCTTTGTGTTCTGGTGGTTGTGGGAAAGAGAAATCAATAAATCATTTGTTCCTGGAATAAGACTTCTTTGGAAGCATTTGGACTCATGTTTTACATAGGTTAGGGATTTCTTATGTTCTTCTGGCGGATATTTGCACACATGCAATGAAATTTGGCGGTTCTCATTTTTTCATGAGGGATATTTGTCATTGTTTCTAGGTGATGTGGTTGGCTTGTCTCTGTGTCATTTGGAAGGAGAGAACTTCAAAATCTTTTCTAACAAAGTATTGTCTCTTGATAGCTTGTTTGATAGGATTAAACTTCATTTTTGTGGTGGTTAAAGGAACAAAAACCAATATATATTTATGGATTTTTGTTGTTGGTGGTCTTACCCGCTTGTTTGTATGGTTTATTCCAACTTTAAAACCGGTTTGTTAGTTTGCTTTTTTTTTTTAGCCGGTACGTTATATTGACAAATACATTTTGATCTTTTTCACCAATCCATTTGAAAAAACATAAAGGAAACCCTTGTTAAATAATGTTGAAATCCTGTCTCCCACTATTATGCGAATAATCTTTTAACATGTGACGGTGTGACTCCTTTTGAAGAAATGCAATAAAGTACTTGAGATTTATTCTTTAATTTCATAAATTTTTGCTATCTTATATTATGGAAAATCAGCCAATTGAACTCTGTTGGCAAGGAGCTGAATTTGATAGTATTATAATAAGCTCTAAGTTGTGTTTCCTTTCATTAGTGATTTTAGGAGACAATATCACGATTGAATCGGCTTAATGAATGCCATAACAAGGAGCCAACACACATGGCTTATATTACTTGTATCTTTAAAGAGTTGTATATAAAAATTTCTAGCATTAATTCACTTGAGTTTAACTTGCATTTTATGATGAAACATCTCTCTAAAGCTAGGTAACATTTATGAGTTCTCTTATTAACTTTTCAGCTATCATGCGAAAGTTGACGGTTCAACCTAATTTGATAACTAATAAAGGATACCTAGAGCATAGCATCAAGTATGCAATTGATTGTGAAGGTAGTAGATCAATGGATACTTGGTCAAGTAGTTTCTTTCCTCCGTAGGAAGATACAGAGACAGAGTATCGGACGATATTAGAGCCGGTTAGTTGAACCAGGTGATACACCAAGTAACACATCAGTTTTGTAACTTACATTTATCACATTATATAGAAGAAAATTGTGTTAGAAGAAAACTAGTCCTTAGAAAGGACGCGCTTAAATCATCGCATAGTAAAGAAGGTGATAGATTACAAAATAGTGTCCCAACTAAGTAAGAGTATCGACACAAAAGGTTTTTTCCCAGAAGAATGTGATGAATACAAATAAAATAAGGGAAATGTTACAAAGTGTCCTTGATGCATTGGTTAAAAGGATAAAAATAGAAATATTGTATTGGAAAATAGTGAAAAGTGATAAATTTAACTTTTTAAAAGTCAAAATATTGTTGAATTCAATGCAAACATACTGTTGTGAATTCGTTGTGAAAAAAACACACCAATAATAAACTTGATGCGTGGAGAAAATTAATACCAAGCAATAAAATCAAGCGGACGACAATATAATTCAAACAAAAATAAACAGCAAGAGATAAAGGAAGAAGGAGAACACAAGAATCTGTTTACCCAATTCGGTCTAATGATGACCTGCTCTGGGGGAGAGAGAAGCTCTTCGTTCCACTATAATGACATGATTTCTTTACAAAGAGATATTTAGGGTTACAAGAATCAGTCTTCAAACTTAATTCTACCCTAAGTCCCAATCTCTTCCCGTGACCAAGAGACTCAATCTTAACAGTGTTTTGTTCAAGGTGAATCAAAAACAATCTCAACTCTAGTGTTTGTCGCCAAGAGAATTCTCTATAAACTCTAGTTTGAATATTGGCTTCTAAACCCTGTTTTCTACACACTTTTTCATCTGATACAAGGTTTATAATTATAGTAAAAGTAACCCTTAAAATATGGAACAAATCTGCATTGACAATACGTTTCTGTTATTTCCTTCAGCGTCCCATCGTGCCACGTTACGATTCCATCGTGGCACGATTTTTCCAGAAGCTGCCTCAGAAAATTTCTTCAACAATTGTGGCACATTGCTTCCAGTCATGGCACGATTTCTCCAGAACATGATTGTTACAAGACCTTTGTGAAAATAGAGGATCTAAGGTAAGCAAGCATATATTGATGTCCTTGATAATTGGAAGGTTACAAATAAAGATGAAAGGAATAAATTTCAATTGGATTTTAACTTAAAGCACTTATTTTGTAACATAAATATTTTAACTTGGAACCCTAGTGTTTGTTGCCAAGAGAATTCTCTATAAACCCTAGTTTGAATGTTGGCTTCTAAACCCTATTTTCTACACACTTTTTTATTTGATACAAGGTTTGTATTTATAGTAAAAGTAACCCTTAAAATATGGAACAAATCTGCACTGAAAATACGTTTATGTTATTTCCTTCAGCGTCCCATCGTGGCACGATTTTTCCAGAAGCTGCCTCAGAAAATTTCTTCAACAACCGTGGCACGTTGCTTCCAATCGTGGCACGATTTCTCCAGAACCTGATTTTAAGTTAACTCTTACAATTCTCCACCCTGACTTCAAATCAGTGATGATGTCAATTTAACCATCAATCACTATGCTGCTCTCTCCAACCTTCATCTACTCTTCAATGAAGTTAATCAAGTCCAAGCAATGCTTGAACCTTGATCTTGGTAATGATTTGGTGAAAATGTTTGTTGGATTTTCTTCCGATGCCACTTTCTCCACCATGATTTCCTTTGTCTCAATCATGTCTCTAACAAAGTGCAAACGAATTTCAATGTGTTTTGTTCTTTCATGATATACCTGATGATTTGCCAAATGGATGACACTCTGGCTATCACAATGTATCTTCACACACCCTTGACTAATCCCCATTTCTCCAATCATACCTTTCAACCATATGGCTTCCTTGACCCTTTCAAAAAGAGAAATGTATTCTGCTTGAGTTGTTGAAAGAGCTACAACTTATTGTTGATTTGCCTTCCAAGTTACTGTTGTACCGAACAATGTAAACACAAATCCTGACAAAGATTTTCTAGTGTCTACATTACCTGGATAGTCCGCATCCACATATCCCTCCAAAGCATCTCTTCCTGGTTCTGACCTTGTAAACTTCATACCACCAAAGCATCCCTTCAAATATCTCAGAACCCACTTTAAAGCTTTCCAGTGCACTTGACCCGGATTTGCCATAAACCGACTTATCACACTTATTGAATAGGATAAGTCTGGTCTACTACAAACCATACCATACATGATGCTTCCAACCCCACTTGCATAGGGGGTACCCTCAGTCTTTCTTTTCTCTTCATCGGATTGAGGACATTGCTTTATAGACAACTTTGTGTGATGACCAACAGGAGGGCCAACGACCTTAGATTCTTTCATTTTGAAACGCTCCACCACTTTCCTCAAGTAACCTTGCTGAGATAAGAACAACTCACCTTTGTTTCGGTCCCTCATGATATCCACACCAAGTATCCTCTTTGCATTACCAAGATCCTTCATCTCAAATCCATCATTCAATCTTTCCTTGAGCTTCTGAATCTCTTGCATGTCATAACTTGCCATAAGAATATCATCTACATAAAGGATAAGGTAGAGAATGACTGTCTCATTCCTTCTCATCATGTACACACAACTATCATAGTTTCTTTTCACAAAACAAGCCTTTACTAGGAACTCATCAAACGGACGATACCACTACCTTGGAATTTACTTCAACCCATACAAAGATTTCTTCAACAAACATACTTTTGTATTATATTCTACGAAACCTTCTGGTTGTTGCATATAGATAGTTTCTTCCAACTCTCCATGTAGAAATTCGGTCTTTACATCCATTTGTTATAACTCAAGATCATACATGTTAACAATCGCTATAAGTACCCTTATAGAACAATGTTTTACCACCGGTGAAAATATTTCATTGTAATCAATTCCTTCCACCTGAGTAAAACCCTTTGCTACAAGACTTGCCTTATACCTTGGTGCTTCGACCCCTGGTATTCATTCTTTCTTCTTAAACACCCACTTGCTTCCCACTACCCTTTGATTCTTAGGTAATGAAACAAGTTTCCATGTCTGGTTCTTTTCCAATGAAAGCATTTCCTCATTAATTGCCTTCAACCAATCCTTGCTTTCGTTGCTTTCTAATGCTTCCCTGAAGTTCTTTGGTTCAAAGCATAACATATGAGGTCAGCATAACCGTATCTTTCAAGTGCTTTAATTTGTCTCCTTTGCCTATCTCTTGCAAGCTGTTAGTCAGGATCAATTATTTCTTGGCCTTCACTCTCATCAAGTATTGGAGTCTGATCCTCTCCTTCCCTTTCATCAATGGTAGGCTCCACCTCAAACTGAATTTTCTATAACCCTGTTTCTGAGCTTGTTTCCAAGTCTTTGCACTTCATCCCCATACGGGTCTCATCAAAAGTAACATCCCTGCTTATAATAAATTTTGATCTGACAGGTTCCATCTTCCACAGTTTGTAACCTTTCACACCTTCAGGATAACTAATGAAAATACACTTCACAGCTCAAGCATCAAGTTTGTCTTGTTTGACATGAGCAAAAGCTAAAGCTCCGAAAACTTTTAAATTAGAGTAGTCTGCCGGTCTCCCACTCCAAACCTCCATAGGTGTATTGAGATCTATCCCTGTTGATGGACATCTGTTAATCAAATAAGCTGCAGTATTAACAGCTTCTCCCCATAAACTCTTGGACAATCCAGCTCCCAACAACATACACCTCACACGCTCCAACAAGGTCCTAATCATTCTTCAGCTAGACCATTTTGTTGAGATGTGTATGCCATGATTCTATGCCTCTTTATACCTCTTTTCCTGCAAAACTCATTAAACTACTCTGAAACAAACTCCAGGCCATTGTCAATTCTTAACACTTTCAGTTTTGTTCGAATTTGATTTTCTACAAGTGTATGCCATTCTTTAAATTTTTCAAAAGCGTCACTTTTCTTCTTCAGAATGTAAACCCATACCCTTCTAGAATAATCATCAATTGGTGGGCGCCAATTGTTGTGAATTCGTTATGAAAAAACACACCAATAATAAACTTGATGTGTGGAGAAAATTAATACCAAGCAATCAAATTAAGCGGGTGACAATATAATTCAAACAAAAATAAACAGCAAGAGATAAAGGAAGAAGGAGAACACAAGAATCTGTTTACCCAGTTCAGTATAATGATGACCTACTCTGGGGGAGAGAGCAGCTCTCCGTTCCACTATAATGATATGAGTTTCTTTACAAAGAGATATTTAGGGTTACAAGAATCAGTCTTCAAACCTAATTCTACCCAAAGTCTCAATCTCTTCCCTTGATCAAGAGACTCAATCCTAACAGTGTTTTGTTCAAGGTGAATCAAAAACAATCCCAACCCTAGTGTTTGTTGCCAAGAGAATTCTCTATAAACCCTAGTTTGCATGTTGGCTTCTAAACCCTATTTTCTGCACACTTTTTCATCAGATACAAGGTTTATATTTATAGTAAAAGTAACCCTTAAAACATGGAACAAATCTGCATTGACAATACGTTTCTGTTATTTCCTTCAGCGTCCCATTGTGCCACATTACGATTCCATCGTGGCACGATTTTTCCAGAAGCTGCCTCAGAAAATTTCTTCAACAATCGTGGCACGTTGCTTCCAATCGTGGCACGATTTCTCCAGAACCTGATTTTAAGTTAACTCTTACACATACTACTTTTGGTTTCCTTAACAAATGTCTTTAGGACAAATCTCCTTAGGACACATGTTAGAATAACTCATAAAATAATTCTTGAAAGATAATTGTTGATGAGTTCCAAGAGATTTGCATTATGATCAAGTTTCGGGGTGTCCTTCATCACCAACTCTACCACATGAATAGAGTTAGAGAAACACACAAGCTTTCTACGGTCTGCCTCCCAACAAAAATTTAATTTACACTAGTTACCAACGTTTGAATCCCACCATGTAGGATATTCGAGAACCCACAGTACAAAAGAAAGCAAAAAGAAAACCAAAATTGATCAAAGAACTTTCATCATCATTGAGAATCATGGTGTCCTCGTCCCCATACCGCAAACTCACTATCATTGGAGTGTGAATACGAGACCCCATGCCAGTACCAAAGGCTTGGCCTGCATGATGAAATTGGGAAAAAAAATTCCAGCAGTCAATAACATATCTGGCTGAATATTGTCAAATACTATTTTGTTTCTCGAGCACCAAATATTCCACATAATCAAAGGTGCAATAATCCCAATATCCCTCATTATTTTGTGGATTACCTTCGCCATATTATCCATATCCGAATTTAAGCACAACATAATTGGATCAAGAAAACCACAAAATTACTAAACCACATCAGATCGAGAGCAATGGATAAGACAATGAAGAAACATTAACACATCTTTAAGCAAAAATTGCTTTGATAGAAATAAAATGGTGACAAGTTTCAAATAAAGAATTGAACACTAGCTGCCACAAGTAGTTTCCAAATCCAACTCCACATTTCCTGAGAGATTTCAACTTCATGGTGAGAGAGTAACCAATGATAACCGCTGCGCGTTGAATACCGTCCATTAAAATTTCCATTCCATATCCATGTGTCAAATTACAATATTAATCATTCATAAAACTAGTGTTGTTAAAATTGATAGTTAGTTTTTAGTCAAAATTAAGTGGGTGTATTGCTAATTTACTCTTTAATGATTTTAGATGATGTAAATTAGCCCCTCTTATATAAATATATATCGTCTTTAATATTAGCTTAACGTATAATTATTTAATAGAGTATTGAACTTTAGTAATAGCGTGAGTGGTTGGTGTGTAGAATTCTTAAGTACGGAATGAATTACTAATGAAAAAACAAAGTATAGTTTATTAATACAATTGTTGAACATTTAATTATTTTTCAAGTGTATGTATCGCTTCTATCCATAGAATATTACTAAATACTTAGACCAGATGTTTCTATGAGCATAACTTAGTTGGTAAAAATAGTGTTATCCAAGTGGTCGGGGTTCGAACATTGAACTCACATTTTATTCATCTTAAGGGATGAATTTATATTTATTAAACTACTTGACAAAAAACAAATTATTTATACCGGAGTCTACACTTAATATAAGTTTTTCAAATTAAAATTGATTTGCCAAAAAATATTTTCCATAAGAAAAATCATGGAGGTTGGTAATATAAAGCATCTTTAACATGTGTTTACCGGTAAGTAAACTTCCTTAATTAAATTTTGTACCAATAATCTAGTGACAAAAATGGGGTTACAATGCTCTGCCCTTAATCCTTAAGCAAACATGACCACCTAGACCTAAGGAAACAAAATAACAAGTTATGTATTTAATATAGTGACAGATAAAACTTAGATGTTAATCCTCTAGTTTATATGATTTTTAACTTCATAATAAAAATTAACAGACTAATATTGTCTATTCTAAAACAAACTTTATGCCATATAGTATCATATTCATACACTTATGTTGCAAATGTAGAACCCTTCGAAATGTGCATCACTGAAATAACCTCCTGAATGAATTCAAACATTTATAACATTAATAACTGAAAGTTATTGGAGCTGCATGGACCACTATATTGAAAGTAAACATATTAAGTTACTTGATATATCCATGAAGAAAGCGGTCCAACTAATTCAAAGACATAACAAATGAAATTTTATTTGAAAAATTAATGTGGATGAACCTACACTCAACAAGTGAAAACTATAAATTCTAATGTTTGTTTGTAAAAATGATGTTTATTCTAAGTGAGTATTTTTAAAGAGATAATTAGGGTTTTGTCAAAATTAAGAGGGTGTAGGATGCAAATTTACTCCTCAGTGATTTTAAGTGGATGTAAATTAGGCCCTAGTATATAAATATATATTGTCTTTAATATTAGCTTAACTAATAACTATTTAATAGAGTAATTAATTTTTAATAATAGTGTGAATGATTGGTGCGTAGAAATCTTGAATACTGTGGTCAATTACTAATGATAAATAAAGTATAGTTTATTAATGCAACTGTTAAACATTTAATTATTATTTTAGTGTAAGTATTGATTTTGTTTATAGAATATTACTAAATACATATACCGGATGTTTATGTGAACATAACTTAGTTTGTAAAGACATTATATTATGCATGAGTCCGGATTCGAACATCGAATTCACCACTTATTCATCGTAAGAGGTGAATTTCTAGCCATTATTATAACCTCTTTGACATGTGTTACTGGTATGCAAACCTCTTAGATGAAACTTTGTACCAATAATCTAGTGACAAAAAATGGTGCTGCAATGCTCTTCTCTTAATCCTTAGGCAAACTTGATCACTCAAACCTAATGAAAGAAAGCAACAAGTTATGTATTTAACATAATGACATGTAAAACTTTGATGTTAATCCTATAGTTTATATGATTTTTAACTTCATAATAACAATTAACAAATTAATATTGATTGTTCTAAAAAAAACTGTGTTATGTATATTCATGCACATATCTTGCAAAGATAAAACCCCTTCGAAATATGCAGCATTGAAATAACCTCTTAAGTGAATTCAAAATTTATAACGTTATTAAGTGAAAGTAATTGGGGCTACATGGACCACAATTATATGCTCTACTCTAAATCATTAACCAAGTAGGACCACTCCAAAATGAAAGTAAACGTATTAAGTTACATGAAGAAAGCGGTCTAACTAATGCAGAGACATAACATGCATATTGAAAGATTAATTGAAAAATTGACGTAAAGGAACCGACACTCAAGCAAAAGGAAACTATTAAGACTAATGTGTGTTTGATTCTGCATTGATAAACATTAATTTTGATTGAATTAATTTTGTAAAATTTTCTTTCTTTTCCTAAGTTAGTTAATTGTTAAAATGTTCATTTGTGTATGGTTAAATTCACATGAAAGTGAATTAAACAAAAAATTGATTTTAAAATCAACGATTGAGGTCAAAACCTACAAACAGTGTTCCACAAATCGAGTGTTAACTCGTCGACTTTACTGAGTTTACGTTTTTAGGTACCAAAATCGTGTCAACTCGAAGGTAAACTCGATTTCTGGTGAAATCGGAATGTTTAATGAGTTTGACACAAGTGAACTCGGGTATAATCGGGTAAACTCGAGTAAAATCAGAATGTAAGTCTAATTTGGTTTGGATAGTTTTATTAACAACTTTATGAACTTGTGAAACTTGCCTTTTTGGATGGTTAAGACTTAAGAGACTGATGATTTTGCAAGTTTAATGGGGTATATTGAATTAAGATTTCAAGGGATTTTAAAAGACTTTTTACTGATAAAAAAATCATGTGGTATTCAATCAAAACTTTTATAGAATATAAATAAATCTCATGGTATTCAATCAAGACAAACAAGATTTTTTATTCAAGGCAACTAAATCTCATGGTATTCAATCATGATTTGTACCAACTTATTTTGTATTTTGATGTTTAGTTGACCATAATGCTTTTATTATGGTGGTTGAAAACCATTATAATTTAGTCATATTTTGCACTATTGAACTATTTATATATTATATTAGTTTACATATGTCATGTAAATAATAAATTTTATTTAATTTTAATTTTAGGTAAACTCGTACGTGTTCTCGAGTCGAGTTTACCTAGGCAAAACGAGTTGAAGTAAACTCTCGAGTTGTAAAACATTTCCTACATATCATGTTGTCAAATTAGAATATGTCTCGAACCAAAAATACTACACGTTGTTTGTTGAAAACGACATACAGACGAATTTACACATGAGCCGAGTTATAAATGCATAAAAGGATTAATTGTATATTTGATCCCTTATGTTTATTTTAGGTTTCAAGTTGAACTAAGATAGTCACTTCTACAATATGATATTGAGTTTAATAAAACAAATAATAAAAAAAATGTTTTAAAACTGAATTTCTAAATAAGTTAAATTACATCACCGATGTTGTCAACCTGAATTTTAATATTATTCCAATATGAGTAACGTTTTGACGAACTTGAAACTTTCAAAACAGGATAGATCAACTTAATACCTAAATTACATATAAGGGACCAAACATTTAAATAAGCCTGAACAAAATTAGTATAGTCGAATCTTTCTCAGCTACAAATGATGCTATTTTAGTTTTTATGCCTTGAAGTGATTTCTACTTAGAGGATTGCCAATAATTTACCCTCAATTATTATTCTTTTCCTTTGTATTTGTAGAATAGAACATTGGTAGATTTCAATATTGTAAATATGGTATAAGAGCTATTGAGTTTAAATAGATAATAATTTAAACCTGGCAGACTTACATTATTGGCTACATACATAAATTTTGTTCTAAGTGAGTTGATTGTGAAAATGTTCATTTGTGTTTGGTTACATTCACATGAAAGTGAATTAAACAAAAAAATTGATTGTAAAAGTAACGATTAAAGTCAAAACCTATAAATCCTGGTGTCCAATTAGAATATGTCTGGAACCAAAAATATAATGAGTTGTTTGTTGAAAAAGACATACAACCGAATTTTCACATGAGCCAAGTTAGAAATAGACGAAATGAGTATAGTCGAATCTTTCTCAGATACAAAGGGTACTACTTTGTCTTTTCTGCTTCGTAGTGATTTCTACTTGAAGGAATGACGATAAATTAGCTTCAAATGTTATTTTCTTCCTTTGTATTTGTACAATAAAACATTGATATATCTTAATATTGTGGATATGGTACAAGAGATACTGAGTTTACATAAATAATAATTTAAACCTAGCGGACTTAATTTATGAGCCACATACATAAAAAAAATTCTAAGTGAGTTGATTGTGAAAATGTTCATTGCATTTGTTTCATTCACATGAAAGTGAATTAAACAAAAAATTTGATTGTAAAAATCAGAATTAAAGTCAAAACCTCCAAATCTTGGTGTCAAAATAGAATATGCCTCGAACCAAAAATATAACGAGTTGTTTGTTGAAAACGGTATATAGATGAATTTTCACATAAGCCGAGTTATAAATACGTAAAAGAATTAATTGCATGTTTGATCTCTTATGTTTGTTTTAGGTTTCAAGTTGGTCCCTTATATTTTAAATGTTTCAAGTTGGTCCTTTGTGTTTTAAAGGTTTCAAGTTGGTCCAAAACGTTACCAACGTATAAATAAGTTAGTCCCTTCCGCAATATGATATTGAGTTTAATAAAACAAATAATAAAAAAATATATGTTTTAAAACTGATTTTCTAAATAAGTTAAATTACATCGCCGATGTTGTGAACTAGAATCTTTAAACAGTCAAGTGACGGAAGGGACTAACTTATTCCAATGTGAGTAACGTTTTGAACCAACTTGAAATTTTAAAACATGATGGACCAACTTAATACCTGAATTACACATAAGGGACCAAACATGCAAATAAGCCTCCACAAAATTAGTATAGTCGAATCTTTCTCAGCTCCAAAGGATGCTATTTTAGTTTTTATGCCTCAAAGTGACTTCTACTTAGAGGATTGTCAATAAACTAGCCTTAAATGTTATTCTTTTCCTTTGTAGAATAGAACATTGGTATATTTAAATATTGTAAATATGGTACAAGAGCTATTGAGTTTAAATAGATAATAATATAGCCTTAATTGCAGTCTTAGCCCCCTAAGAAAAAAACTACAAAACAGCCCCTTAAGTTTTGCAACTGTAGCAGTTTTGGCCCCCAAGGCTGATATTGACTCGGTCTATACTGACGTGGCACCCTAATTGAGAGGCTGTTTTGTAGTTTTTTTTCTTAGGGTGCCAAAATCGCAACTTTGGGAAAGTTAGGGGGCTAAAACTGCAATTAAGTCAATAATTTAAGCCTAGCCGACTTACATTATTGGTCACATACATAAATTTTGTTCTAAGTAAGTTGACTTTGAAAATGTTCATTTGTGTCTTGTTACATTCACATGAATGTGAATTAAACAAAAAATTTGATTATAAAAGTAACGATTAAAGTCAAAACCTATAAATCCTGGTGTCCAATTAGAATATGTCTGGAACCAAAAATATAATGAGTTGTTTGTTGAAAACAACATACAGCCAAATTATCACATGAGCCAAGTTGAAAATAGACGAAATGAGTATATTCGAATCTTTCTCAGATACAAAGGGTACTATTTTGATTTTTCTGCTTCGTATTGATTTCTACTTTAAGGAATGACAATAAACTAGCTTCAAATGTTATTTTCTTCCTTTGTATTTGTACAATTGAACATTGATACATTTTAATATTGTGAATATGGTACAAGAGATACCGAGTTTAATTTGATAATAATTTAAACCTAACCAACTTACTTTATGGGCCACATACATAAATTTTGTTCTAAATGAGTTGATTGTGAAAATGTTCATTGCGTTTGTTACATTCACATGAAAGTGAATTAAACAAAAAAATTGATTGTAAAAATCAGGATTAAAGTCAAAACTTATAAATCTTGGTGTCAAAATAGAATATGCCTGGAACCAAAAATATAACGAGTTGTTTGTTGAAAAAGGTATACAGAAGAATGTTTACATAAGCCGAGTTGGAAATAGACGAAATTAGTACAATTGAATCTTTCTCGGCTACAAAGAGTACTATTTTGTATTTTATGCCTTGAAATAATTTCTACTTATAGTTATCCCGATAAATTAACCTCAAATGTTATTTGATTCTTTTGTATTTTTTTAAGGGTATTCCTTTGTATTTGTATATTCGAACAATTGTATATTTGAATATTGTGAATATGTGATATAGTATCAAAAGTAAGTATATTTGTATATCGTCTCCACAGGGACTAGCGCGATATTCAAGACGTTCAACAATCAATATCGTTCTAAACTTATGGTTCAAATGGTTGATTGATTAAAAACTAATCTAAATTGGAATATAGCAATAAAATTGAGACGAGGTCAGACAATTCACGTCTGGGGTTAGAGTCGTTGACCGAGCATTAAATAGTGTTTTTTGATGATCGCTTAAACAGATTCTAGCTTTACTCGATATTATAACATATCGCTCAACAACATCATTCGTGTCCAAATGATGTCCTGATTTCTAATGGATCATTTAAATGTCGATTTCCCAAACTATTAAACAATCCCATAGTCGATTCCCCGAACCATTAAACGATACAAAAGCTTTGAGTTCCAATATTCAAAGTGAATATCAAAATTCCATGTCTATAATTAATGTTTTGCTAGATTATTATTCTAACCCTGGATTCAAAAGCATCTTTCAACATCATTTGAAATCATAAATATAACATTAAACACAAGAAGAAAATCAACATCAAGTAAAATATTGCTAGAATCATATATTTAAGTATCAAAACGAGTACATATTAACTTGATCAAGTCTCTCTAACCCCAAATGATAGCTTTAGCTACTTACTTTCATAGTAGCCTTGCAAAAATGGAAGAAAAGATAAAGATTCATGACAAGATTCATGATTTCTCTACAAATCTTGGAAAGAATCCACATCTAACACTCTTGCTTCATGTTGTTCTCTCTAGAAATGCTCTCTCTCTTCTAAAAATCGGAAAAACAACAAAAAGAATGAAGAAGATTCCCCAAAAATGAGAGAAAAGCTATTTATATGGCTGAAGCTATCAGTGCACGCTTGAGCGTGCGGGAGGGCGCTTAAGCGTGCGGCTGAAAAATCTTCCGTTCGCCATTAAGAAGCTGCCACGTGTGCCTTATCCATTGCAGATGAAGGACTACGCTTAAGCGTGCTGGAAGCGTGGAAGGGCTCTGGCTACTGGAACTTGCACGCTTAAGCGTGCGGGAGGTCGCTTAAGCGTGCAAACTTTGGTTCATGTGCTTCTTTCTTGATCCTTGCTTGTATTTTCCTGCACAAAAAGGGCTGAGTAAGGAATACAAAGTATAAATGACATTAATGCATATAATTGAAGCGTTTCCATCAATAACATGTCAAACAAATCACCAAAATACCTAAACTAACACATGAATTAGATCACTTTTGAAAACTTATCAAACTCTCCCCAACTTGGCTTTTTGTTTGTCCTCAAACAAATCATTCAAAAAGGAATTTGTTGGAACAAAATGTGTTTAACATTATCCTTTAAGTTTTGATGATATCAAGGTATTAAAAATTGTCAATTGGATATGCTAATATTTGTTCAAGTGTGCAGGACCATAGACAAAAATTTAGTGTCTCTTTTTAAAGCATAGTGTTTTGGAAGAACAAATGAGAGCAATAGAATCAACAAGTAGGAAGCTTGAAGCATCCAAAGAAAAGAGGTTCTGAAGACAAAGTACTCATGAAGTGCTGACGTCATCAGAAGCAAGATCACCAGAAGCAGTTTTCATCAGAAGATCTGAAGATCATCCGGAGCTGAAGATCATCAGAAGCTGACTGAATTGAAACTTCAAAGGTTGTTCAAACGATTTAAACACTCCTAGCATTGCAGAAGACTGGAAGAATGAAGCAACGACTAATTCAAATGGATTTGAAGGCATTGAATGCTTTTTCGTTGGAGAGAGTTTAAAAAGGACAATTGTACAAAGTGTAACACCACTATCTCCACTACTCTGATCTGTGTCTGCAATGGGACCAGAACAACAGCTATGCCTGCACCAGTGTTCCTCCAGACTTAGAATGGTTTTGAAATTGATCCTTCTTAGGACAATAACCAAATCAGACAAAAGATCATTGGTGATTTGATCATGCTTCAAAAGACTCTTTTTGATGTGTTGGCAATTCACAACTTCTCTTTCACACCTCTATATAAAGGAGTGAACACTTAGAGAATTGTGAGAGACTAAACAACAATTTACAAGTGCCAAAACTCTGCTGAAATTTTTCTGCATCAAAAGTTCACTTAGAATTTCTTATCAAAGTTCATATCTTAGAAATTCTAGAGTCTTAAGAGTCTGTATCTGATTTGTATTATGAACACCACTGATTGTATATCAAGTGTTCAACCTCAAACAAATTTCCTTGTAATTCTGTTTGAATAGAAGTCTCTTGCTTATGTGCTTGAGCATATGAAGTATCTTGATTTAGTTCAGGAGCATAGGAAATCTCTTGTAGTTGTGCTTGAGTAATTTGAAGTCTCTTGCTAGTTGTAGCAGTGAGCAGTTGTAATCAGATATTACTTTTTAGTGAGCTCTCCTTGGAAGTGCAAGGGGGACAGGACTACTTCCGGTTTGTGGAAGGAACCTGTATAATTGCTTTGTGTCTTTCTTCTCTCTCTCTGTTTTTATCCGCTGTATGTAGAATCTGATTATCACTTCAGAAGCTGAACTCTATCTGCTTCCGATCAGTGACTTCAGTAGGAGAAAACGAAGAAAAAGAAAACACAATTCAATCCCCCCACCCCCCTTCTTGTGTTTTTCTCACCTTCAGAAACTTGCAAGGCTTTGGACAAGATGTTTAGCATAGTGCCTAACAGTTCAAACATTTTAAAAATTTCTCAGGTGGTGATTCAAATGTAAATGTGTGGGCAAGCATGAAGTCTTCCACTAATCTAAGCACAAACTATGAATGTGAAACAAGTCCTAAGCACAAAATTTACCTCAAATAGTTCAAGTCACAAACATGATTATCTATGAACCACACCTAACACATTTCTTTGTAAGTAGATAATAGAAAGTAAAAACAATGAGTGAGGGTTAATGTACACACATCCAATAATCAAGCTAACATTCTGATTAAGTTATGTGTCCATCCAAATATCATCTCAAAAAGCATAAAAAACATGGATCAAAAGGTCTTTCTTAGGGTTATAACTTGGCCGGTCTACAAAAGAAATGTCATATGTGAGATAATTGAAATCAAAAGGCCTATCATAGAGGAACATTTCTTGTATCAACAATTAAAACCAACAACCTTCCCTACCAATCATTACAAACCCTTGGTGATCAATAATCTATCCAATAACCTTGACAACTTATTCTATTTTTGATTTTTCTTTCTTTTTCTTCTTCTTTTTTTTTTTCATTTTCAAATTTACAAACTTTGATACTTCTAATATATATACAATTTAATGTTGTCAGGTTACTTTAACAATTCACCATGATACTTGACATAAAATACCTCCCTTTCTCCCCAACTTAAACACAACAAAATTCTAATTGAATGTTCCCCTATCCTAAGGCAAGGGACAAAGTACAAGAAGGTTAAAGGTTCAACAAAGTGAAAATATCAAAGTCCTAAAGCGAATCAAACATGAACTGGATTTTAAAAAATTTTGGGCAATTTCAATGAGCATTGTGCTTATGAATATTGACTGTTCATGTTTGAGGACGTGATTCATTTGGCTCAGATTGGGGTATCAAATACTCACTCTTCTTATGGGTAGGCTTTATGTGGTCAAATGTTTCAACTCAATTTCAGAAATGCCTTGATCTTTTCCATGTTTTCATACAATTCAAAACACTTATCAGATTTAACATAACAAAAACAAGTTAGACAATGATTATCGGTCTCCAGCATATAATATAATAATTTGAAGCTTTCTCACTTTAGGCAAAGTACTAAGTGGTTCAAGACTAAACATGTTTATGAGAAGAACTAGATGAGATAAATTTTGTGCAAAGTACTAGTTTCAAATTTTAGTGAATACCTACAAAAACAGGAAACCAATACCTTGGTTTTGCGCTTTCTCACAACTCATATCTTTATCACACACCTGAGTTTTGCTCAATATTTGGCTCTTTCAAGCACTTTACAAGTTGAGGTTCATGAGCACTTTTTTTTCAAACACAAGCAAGAGTGAAACAAAAAATTTAACTCCCAAAGCATTCAAAAGCTTTGATCAAGTCTTTAAATAACGGTACTTAAAACACACATTAACTAAAATGCATAAATAACGCATAAAAACTTATAAAATTGGATTGCCTCCCAACAAGCGCTTGTTTAACGTCGTTAGCTCGACGCCTGTTTTGTTAGGGTGGCCAAAATGACACGGAAAACACATCATCCTTTGTATTTGAAATTCAGGCAGGCTAGCTTTCAGATGTTTTATACGATGTTTCAACATCAGATATGAACAGAATGTTGAGTAAGATGTTTTACCATTGAGCTAGCAGAAAACAGACAAATCAAGGCAAATATAACGGATGTTGAATTTTAGCGCGTTAGTTAGAAGCTGTTCTATGTGATGTTTCAATTTCATATGCACAGACTACAGATGTTCCGTTTAAGGTTCCAACATCGTGCTAGCAGTAAACATAAACAAAACAGAAAAATAAAAGACAAGAAAGTAGAAGGCACAGAGAGTTTGTTAACCTAGTTCGACACAACTAACCTACATCTAGGGGCTACCAAGCCATGAAGGAAATCCACTAGTGTAGTCCTTATTCTAAAGCTCTCAGCAAACTCCTCGTTTACACTTAAGATCTAGGACCTACTGATGAGTCGATAAATTAGTATTTCTAATATGTTATTTGAGTTTATTTTATTTAGATTTGATTTAGTTTTATTTAAATATTATTTCCTTTTTGAGCTATT
>Ga0315915_1000090_pt1 | contig 63534 bp, 31 predicted proteins | sample MpolbnodulesMG_FD_207738 | JGI IMG/M metagenome (GOLD analysis project Ga0315915, IMG submission 207738) | Medicago polymorpha root nodule microbial communities from Los Angeles, California, United States - branched nodules | ecosystem: Host-associated > Plants > Roots > Nodule | place: USA... | reverse complement strand
TTATGGTTGTCCCCCCTGTAAAATTTTTGTTTTGATTTACCCCCTGTAAAATATTTTTGTTTTGATTTACCCCCCTAATAGGCCAAACAAAAACGAAAATTTCTTGGAAAAATAAAATAAAATTGGTTTTTGTTTGGCCTATTATGGGGTAAATCAAAACAAAAACATTTTACAGGGGGTAAATCAAAACAAAAATTTTACAGGGGGGAAAACCGAAAATGACCTATATTACAGGGGGGTAAAGACCTATTAACCTTAAATTATAATAGAGATAAGGTGAGAATATGAGTGAAAGTCTGAGGAGTTAATTAACAGAGAATAATAAAAACGTGAGTGAACTGAAGGGAGAATAACGGTGTTAGATTAAAAGGGAGGTGTTTGTCTATTTGTATAATAAATAAGGGAGGTTAATGTTTAGTTAAAAACTAGAGGGGGTGTTAGCGTTATTTAACAATACCTCAGGGGAGGTGAGTGTAATTTGTCCTAATCTAAATTAACTAATTTTTTACATAAAAGGGGAGGGGAGTGTAATTCAAGCTTCTCTTAGAGGAGGGAATGAAGTGTAATTTACTCTTAACTAATTTATGGGTTATGAGACATGAAATTAATTGATGAAAAGTAAGGGTAATGTTAACCAGTGTCCCGGGGCACTAGTTAAGGAAACCAAATAAAAAAAGTTTTAGATTTTTAAGGAGTTGACTGTACAAATTCTAATATGATGTTACTATATTTGCTTCTTTAACCAGTGTCATGGCGACACCGGTTAACATAACCCGAAAAGTAAAATGTTGGTTATGCATGTTAGATTTTAAATAATGTCCAGAATTAAATCATTTCCGGAATAGTTGAAAAAATGATTTCTTGAATCTAAACTGCATATTTCTTCAAATCACCAACCATCAATGGACCTTTAAGCCCTGATGGCGGCAATAGAACCATTTAATTTGTATTCATCCTTGGTGGTTCATCGTGTGGCTACTTGTGGTGTGAAGAACTAAATATTTGTGACATATTTTTGAATTCTTGAACATCGTCATTAACCTGTGTTTGATTTTTTTTACACGCAACTTTTAATCCAAAATAATCAAAAAAAATGGGGAAAATAAATAAAAAAAACCTATTATTTTTGTGGCGGTGAAAACGGAAGATTGAAATAATTGGACTTGTTTTTGATGAATTTTTGTAGCTAGAGGAGAAGGGTTCATTCGGAGAGGTTTGAAATTGGATTAGTTCTCTTGTTTCTGATTTTCGTAGGATGAAGAAAAAAGGGGTAAAATTGAAATTTTTTGTGATTTGTAACGGTGAAGGTATAAATGTAGGGATATGGAATAAAAAAAATTCTCAAAGTTAAATGTTTTACCAATCTTATATGCATATATAGAAATGAAATAGTTAATTTTGAGGCTTTTATTTTGAGCCAAAATTTGGAATCTAAAGCGAGGGCTTGAATCGCCGTCTTACCTTTAAGCCGAACAAGTTGATGATTATGTAAGAAGTTTTAGAATCCGAGTAAAAGAAAATTAAAATGAAACAAATAAAGGAAATTAATAAAGGGAAATTAAAATTAAGACAAAACAGAAAAAATGAAACAACACCTCAAAATAAAATGAAGCAAAAAATCTTATCAAGTCTGAATCGATGTCATAAATATGTAAACCAAGAATACCAAAATTGTAATATTATCTTTTGATAGAAATCATGTCCATGCAAGAGTTTAGGATCTCTCTATTTCATCTCTCCCATTTGTTTCATTACTATAGCCTTCTAAGTGTTCTGGGGTGTATTAAAAAAATCTAGACTCATTTAATGTCATGCAATTGCATTTATATGTCTAAAAATATCTCAATGGAGCAAATGGAGACCATAGAAAATGGAGAGCCTAGCAAGAGTTTAGGATCACACTCAATCTTGCGTTTTCTTCTTTAATACGGTTTGGTTTTCCTCTATTCATCTTATCTTGCCTTACAGGTACGTTGCTATATCTTAAAGATGGCATCAATATCTGATTTATTTTTCTTATAAAAATATTTGATTTGTTTGTTTGTTTACCTTATATATACACATCCTCAGCCGGCCATGTCGTCCCAATCTTGCCAGCCTTCGCAGCAGCCAGCCATCACTGACGAAGATGTCCTTAGTCGTACGCTCAAGGTTCGTGGTTTGCAGTACTGGATGGACAAGAACTTTCTATTCAACTGCTTCTCTTTTACCGAAATGGTATAACCCCCTTCTCTCCATGACCCTTATTTTGTGCCATTATTTATATTCCAAATCAAATTTATATTATTATTGGTGTCATTAATGTAGTTGACATCTGTGAAAGTGATTAAGAATGACGACACTGGTCCACTCGAAGGTGGTGATGGTTTTATGGAGTTTAAAACCCATGATTTTGCTGAGAGAGTGCTTAAAATGTACAACGGAGCCTATATGCCGGATGGTGAAAATAAATTCATCTTGGAGTGGCCAACTTTCATACCTGAAGACAATCATGGCAAATATGTCATTTCTGTTTCTAATTTGTCTGAGGATGTTAATGATTTTGTTCTTGAGAAGACTTTTAAGCGTTTTTACAACTTGGTGAAGGAGGCTAAAGTTGGAATCGACGAGATCACCGGAGTTTCTAAGGGTTATGGTTTTGTGAAATTTAATGACAAGTTTGAAAAGATGAGAGCCGTGAATGAGATGGAAGGGTTATTATGTTCAGAAAGACTCATGCAGATGAGTCCGGATCCTCTCCATTTCCTTTGAAAATGGGGATCGACATTTACTTGCCTTGCAGAACGACATGTGACATAAGTGGAAACCAACGGTTGAGATCTATTCTTTCTTTAAAACCAATTAAAATTACTAAATAATTAAAGAAATCAATTTATATTAAACAAAATCAGTTGCCAAATTTACGGGGGACACTTGTTTCATCCCTTTGATGAATTAAAGTCTAATTATTCTAATTTCCAACATATCGTCTAATTATTCTAATTTCCAACATATCCTACTAAATAATAATATAAAGCCACTTAATAAAATATTAATACACAACAACATGTCACTTATCAACATAAATCAAATAAATAAATAGGGCGTTACACAAACGGGCACAATGCTTCTCAAGGTCGCTCGCTCAAAGCAATTCGAACTCGTCACAGAACGGAACGAGGTCTCATTAGGACCTCAGTTACAATATCATCGTATTGATCCCGATGCCTATATATGTGTGACACCCCTGCCATGCCAGGTACATAATCACTTTATACTAAGTCATAAACTCAAAGCAAAACTTTGAACACTTTTCCCTCTCTAGAGAAATTGCCAACTTGGACATCAAAATGTGTGCTGTTTTGCAGGTACTGCTACCCCCCTCCAGAAAACTCATTGGAACATCTTAGCCATCGCTCTTTAAAACAAATGAATGAAGCTTTCCTAACTTTTGTTTCAATGAGGTGACATTTTGTTTGCAATCCAGACTCTTCAGGATTGTTTCAATCCAGTTCTCACTCCGATGATCAACAATTAATGGAGTTTCTCTGAAAATCGAGGACATAACCACTTCTGACATAGACTACACCAAATCGTCTTCCATAAGTTACATTACTAGTTATTTAGAATCCTTCGATGATTCGACCAACAATGATCACTCCACATTTGAAGCAATTGAATGCAATAACGCAATTCTTTAACCATTCTTTGGTATCGTTCGAATTTTTGAACCAAAACGAGTGGTTGACTGATAGAAATTTAACTAGTGTACTAAAAGTAATCGATGTAATATAATGCTCAAATCCACACGAACTGTTTTAATCTCTACTCGACAATGTCACTATCATGTTGGATGTATAAATTTGGGAGGGTGCACAAGGCATTTGGTTTGGTTTGGTTTAATTTTCATAAATTAAATAAAAACTTGTAAAAGGATTTGTAAAGAAAATTAAAGAAATGGATCAAGTCTTTCGAATCCTCTGATTGTAACTGTTTGTTAGACTGTACCTAAACCATAAAATCTTCCTATAGTTTTACGTTGATTAACAAAATTAGCTCTGATCAATCCCTTAAATTGGAGCTCTCTTCTAAGATTACAACCCCCTAATCTCTTAGGTGAGACTGTAAATGTTAATATATTGTCACAACCTAACAATCATCTATCCCTAGATTGATTCGTTTGATTAAACAGTTTAATGGGTTAACAAGGTTTTATCCCCTGCCATTTGAGCAAATTTTGGTTTATATCCTATAATTTTTTATTTTTTTTGAGATTCCCCTTGTGATTTAAAGATCCTCTGATTTTGACTACGTGACACGTTGACTGTATAATTAATTTTGTTTTTTTATTTTATATCACATCTCACTCATATGTCATTTTTTTAATTTATAATTAAAAAAAAACTTAAAAAATTACACTCTTATTCTTTTTACAAGTTTCTTTTCCGACATATTCATCTCGTATCCCTCTCTCATTCAAAATCACACTCCTCCTCCTACTATTGCTACTGCTACTGTTACTGCTAATACTCCTCCTCCTCCTTTTAAGGTTTTTTTTTAATTGTAAATAAAAAATAAAAAAAGAACATAGTGAGATGTAATAAAAAAATTAAAAATTAAAATAATTATACATTCAGGGTGGCACGTAATCAAGATAAGTTGACTCAGCACGCCACATATGTTTAAGTATATAGTCAGATGCATCGATTGAAAATCAAAGAATTGTTATTTTACTGGAAATTTTCAAATCTTTAATGGAATAAACTCGGTTCTCCCAAATTGCATATGTATATGAATGGAATTAAATTAAACTAAATCGTATAAATTTTAGTTTAATGATTTTCATAGTTAGGAATGAGTCAAAACTCAAAAGAATGAAGGTAAAGTTAACATAAGAATCTAAACAAAACCCAGGAATACAGTGAAGTCAGGAGGGTTTAAGAAAGCATAAACACCACTCTTCCCCTCCAATTCCCACTATTCAACCATGTTGTTCTCTCGCTGCACCAATCTCAGAATTCTTCCTCTCATTTCTATCTCCTCCAAAGGTTCTCTCTCTCTCTCTTTCTTTCTTTCTTTCTTTCTTTCTTTCTCATTTCTCTTTCATTTTCCGATTTCATTAACCGAACTTCATTATTTTCAGCTTTGTATTCTACTCACATTATCGGCGATAAACCCGTTCTGGTAACTCTTAACTGAATCCTTTCTCTCTTTTCGTAAATCTTTCGAATCAAATCAGTTATTCAATTTCTTTGTTTAATTTGTTGTTAATCAGGTTCGTGATTTCATTCATTCTGCACTTTACCATCCATTACATGGTTACTTCTCCCAAAAATCTTGCTCCGTTGGTGTTCTTCCCAATACTATCAAATTCAATCAACTTCAAGGTTTGGTTAATCACCTTATTCACTTTCATTTTTGTTAATTAATCAATTATTTAAGTAATTTAATTCATAATGTAACTATAATTATGTTCATTAATCTTGTTTATGAAGTTTAATTTCTATTGGGAAAAATCCAAGTCCCACATCGGATAGACAAGACTCTTGAGAAGAGTATATAAAGAGATAAAGAGGAGGCAATCCTCACCTTACAAGCCGGTTTTGTAAGGTTGAGTTAGGCCCCAAATTCAACATGGTATCAGAGCTTGTCAAATTCAAGGGCCACCTAAACCTATTCATGCACCAAGCCCAAAGAGTGCTGGGCGTGAGGGGGGTGTATTGGGAAAAATCCAAGTCCCACATCGGATAGACAAGACTCTTGAGAAGAGTATATAAAGAGGAGGCAATCCTCACCTTACAAGCCGGTTTTGTAAGGTTGAGTTAGGCCCCAAATTCAACAATTTCGAATGCCAGTGTTTGTTAACTCAAACCTGGAGTAAAACGCTGACATTTTGGATTTAGGTTATGTTTGGATAATCAACTTAAATAAGCACTTGCTTAAGAATTTAGGGCCTGTTTGGATTGGCTTATTTGGTCTTATCTACTGACATAAGGTCTGTGAGACTGTTTGGGAGAATATTTGAAAACAGCTTATGATATTGTTCATAAGCTTTTTACAGCTTATTTTCGTAAGTTCTTCAAGATAGGTTATGAAAACAGCTTATAATATATAGGAAAAAATTTAACTTTATTTCATTATTTTTTAATAGAAATAGCTTATGTAAGCTTATATGTAAGTGTTTATCATGATAAGTGTTTTTGCTGTAAGCTGAAAATAAGTTGTTTTTCGAACAGGTCCTTATTATATAAAGTTAAACTGTTTTCCTGGAGAGGTTATAAAAATAAGCTGAAAATGAATTATGGATATCGCGTAAGCTTTTTCTATAAGCTCTCACAAATGCTTATGTAAGTAGATGATGTCAAATAAGGCTATGCAAGTAGGCTCACAAATTAGTTCATGGAATTATGAAGCATTGGCGATTATGTAGTAGCTTGCCATTGATTTCAAGGTTCAAACCTATGTGAACCAAATTGGCTTGAGGCTCTAATACTTGCACCAAATTTTGTTGCAAGAATGTGAAGATTATAGTACGGTACTACGGTTACAGTTCCATTGCTTTAGGTAGGAAGGGTGGTGATGTTGTTTTGAGAAATAAAGGAGCAACTAGAAAGTAATGGAGGTAACAATTGAAAAGTAGAAGAAAGTTTGGCTTACATTACATGATGTGATTTTACCGCTTTATGATCTTGTTCTAATGGAGCTGTTCCCATTATAGCCAGAAAATAATGATATCCTCTTGTTTCATTGTGATTTCTAGAAGTGAATGGAGCCAGTGTTGTTTATTGGCTTAATAGCAGTTTTCGCCCCCTAACTTTCACGAAGTTGCGATTTTGGCCCCCTAAGAAAAAAAACTACAAAACCGCCCCCTAAGTTTTGCAACTGTAGTAGTTTTGGCCCCCCAAGGCCAATTTTTGGTAAAAAAAAACAAAAAAAGAAAAATACGTGGCACCTCACTTAGGGTGCCACGTCAGCGTAGACCGAGTCAAAACTGCCACAAATGCAAAACTTAGGGGGCGGTTTTGTAGTTTTTTTTTTAGGGGGCCAAAATCGCAACTTTGGGAAAGTTAGGGGGCTAAAACTGCTATTAAGCCTTGTTTATTATACCAATACTCTATTAGGAATGAATGACACTTGGTTTGGTGATTTTGGCTGTTGGTTATAAGTGATGAGTTTGAGAAATTGACTTTTGTGTTTTTCTTTTGGATGATTTTTGTTTGGACATATTTTTCATTTTCTAGATGAACATTTTAGAATTTCCAACCAAATTTCTATTGTTGTGTATTGAAGACATTTGAAAACATTACTATTAAATATTAATAACTATAATTTTCCATTAGTATGTTGGAACTTCTAATGTTATAGTGGTGAAAAATTTCAGGCCGAAAAGCTTATATGAAATATTTGGATAATATTTACAAGCAGAGTGACATATCATGGTTTACTCCAGTCGAGATTTTTAAGGTAAACATTCCACGTGATAAATTTTTTCTATTTAGCATATATAATAATATGATTCAAATGTGGTTATAATAGTTGTCAGTTTGGGAGGGAGAAAATTGTTAATTTAGTCAAGAATTTATAGTTTTTATGAACTTTAAACCTTTGATAGTTAATAGTTGAAGTGCATCTTGGGGTCCTTTAAGTTTAACTTTTGTACCGGATTGGTCTTTGTTTTTTTAGTTTCAAATTGGTCCTTTATGTCAATAAAAGTATGCATCTAGTCTAAGTCATAAAAAATATGCACATTACCCTCTTTCCATCAAACTTAGTTAAAAAATGTTTATGTGGACGTTTATGCTATGTTGTTCATCGCTCTTGAAACTAGGGTTCATAGGTGTATTATTAAGTCTTGGTTTGAAACAAAATTGATTGATTACTTGATTTATGATGTTGTTGATGAAATATTATCTGTAAAATTAGGATTGAATTGGGAAACAATAAAAAAAATGTTTGTAAGTAATCATGTTTGGTGTCATAAGCACTTTTTGGACCTTCCACCTCAATGTTAAATGGTCATGTAAGCGCTTTTTAACAAAGTTAGATGAAAGAAGGAACTAATTTGTTACAGAATAATAATAATAAAGGATTAAGTTTTCACTTTTACTGACATAAATGACCAATTTGAAACTAAAAAAACTGAAAGCACTAATTTGGTACAAATATTAAACTTAAAGACCCCAAAATGCATTTGGCCTATTGTGGTAAAGTTCAGTCTTACTGTTGCATGCAATATAAAATTATAATTTGTTTTAGGGGTCAATTGGTTTTTCAGGGCTGTGAGAAATACCTGCAAATTTGGGGTTATACAGTGTGTAGGTCGAGGGGAAAGTTGAAGCAACCATAACAAACCACTGTTATACCAAAACGTTCTTAACACCTTAGTGTCCTTATCGTACCATCATCTCTTTGGACTGATATAGATTTTTTTTTTTCTCCATTTGGTTTATGCTACATCAGTTATGTCGGTAAAAGTAGTCAGGGTTGAGATTTTAAGTTGGATTGGTAGGCTGGTGAAAGATCGAATACACGAGGGTCGTAACACGATTCTTAAGTAGGATCAGTAGGCTGTTGATATAGTTGAAGGTTCAAAGTTGAAATGGTGAAACAGAGGAACCATGACAAAAACAGAGAAAACAGAGGAAACCAGCCCAGCTTGATTTTTTATACTATCCTGAGCAAAAACAGAGCAAAAACAATCGTATGTGAAATCGAAGCACAGTTGAGGTGCCGTGGCGCGTAAGATCGTACAATCGTACGACCCGGCACTCGACCCTGACTACATTGAGTATCTGTACGATTATATTTATATTAACTGCAGACTGAACGGTACCTAATTCCAATCAAATTTCTGTCAATAAATTTAACACAGACTTTGTCATGTTGTTCCTCATTGGTATTTTTCGTGAACTTATTGTGTCACTTATGAGATTGTTGCCTGCTGTGTTTTTCAAAAAGATATTTGTTTGAACATTGAGTTAGCTGTTCTTAAAAGAGTGTTAACTGCTGGCTAGGAAGGTTAGGTGGTACTGATGGCATTAGAACAAGAAATACTGGATCCCCACCCCATAAATGATATAAAGCATAACCATGGCTTGCGAAATACATTATATTGCACTTCATTATGTTTATTGAAAGTGTAAAGTTTTCATCGATTAAAACAGAAATTGTAAAGTATTTTCATTTTATTTTGATTTAATAATCTGCGGGCAGGATAGTATACCTTGGGATGCTAAACTTTATCCTCTTTTTGGGGGTGGAATTGATCATTGTTTAAGTGCACAATCAAATCAAGCACATATTGGGCGTGAGCTTCGGTATGCAATTTTTCTGGACCCCATGTATGTTTTATTTTTTAATGTATTAAAATCTAATGAAATTAATATTTGCTTGAAACTGCTGTGGAATCTTATACTTGTATTTCTAATTTCTTTGAACATATGAGTTGATGCATTGCTTTAGCTCTTTCATGTTCTGATTTATTTTCTTCTTTTGTTAGCCTTGGTATGCCCATGCGATTGCTGAAGCCATCATGCGCACTGCAAATTTCTCTGTTCCTCTAAAAGTAAGCGTACTGCAATTTATACATGAGATCTTTGTTTCAGCTTTTCCATCTAAACTTCTTTGACAAATGTTAATATCAGGAGACTTCTGTAATTGTTCAGACACGTTCATATTTTTTAGTTTTTAAATGTAATTTTATTTTTTATTATAAATTTTTGATACACATTTTATTTTATTTTTCAGTTCCATTTTTTTTATGCAAACTAACCATTGTAACTAAGGAAATGTCATTGCTTAAAACCTTTCTAAACAGCATGGGAAATATATCATGCATATAAGACGATTCTCATAGATCAATCATTGAAGAGGAAAAATAATTCAGAGTTCAGACGAATTTCGAAACTCTTTAAAGATGTATTTTGTCTGGTAGTTGGTCTTTAATATACACGTCTACTCTTAATAGTCTTACCATTAATATACATCCATATCGAATATTGTTCCCTTTGTTTCTTGAAAAATCTGCTTATAATAATAGCCCAAAAGAACAACATCTCTCATGTTCAAGCAGCTAGACTGTGAGCCCTGCATTGTGTTTTTATTTTGCACTTAACCGCTTATTATAATGTTTCAGTTCTATACAAATACGTCTCACACCTGCTTTATATTTTTTTTAGTAAGCATCATTTTCTTTTTGATAAAAATTGAGCAAGCATTATAGGTCTATGTCGCTTAAACAGTGTGTTACTTTTTATTACTTGTATCAGTAGTTGATACTATCCTCTAATTTGCAACCAGATTTATGAAATTGGTGGTGGATCAGGAACATGTGCCAAGGGTATAATGGATTACATAATGTTGAATGCTCCTCCAAAAGTTTATAACAGTATGACTTACACGTACGTACCTAGATGTTCAATATAATATATATTTTTTAATAAAGCCCTAGATGTTCAATATTAGATATATTTTTTAATAAAACCAAATTATAGTGTTAAGGCCACTCTTTTCTTAAGTTTTTTTGTAAGACAGTGGGCTGTGCTTAAATTTACCGTACTTTTATTATCTGTGTAATTCATCTCCTTGTTTGCATGAATATCCTATTCGTAACTTAGGGGTCATTCTTTCATTTTGTAGTTTCACTTCCATTGACATTTGACATGTGAAATATGAAAGATAAAGTGAAAAACTAGCAGGCTGTGTGCCTTCTGGTTTTATTTGATTATTTTATTCTCAGCTAATGTGAACAAGAGGGTTTGGACCTTCATTTTTATATGCACTAATAATTATACAAATGGTCTATTGTTGATTTACAGGTCTCAATTTCGTACCGGTCTTTCTTCTTATATGTATAATTGATTAAAAATTTGGTTTTATATCTTCTTATTCATGTTTGTAATAGTCGTCTATCAGTCTTATGAATGTCTTATTGGTTGCTGTTAATGAGTTGAATTGGAGTAGATTTACTGTTTGTGTATGATATGATTAAATTCCCAGTTAATATCCTGTTTCTAAATACAGCTCAGTTGAGATTAGTCCTTCACTTGCTGAGGTGCAAAAAGAAACAGTTGGCGAAGTGCGCAGCCATATTCCGAAGTTCAGGGTAGAATGTCGTGATGCTGCTGACCGGAGTGGATGGGGTAGGATGCTATTAAATATTTCCTCTATTGAGTTACATAAATTTTATTGTGGCTTCTAAAAGTGGTAAAGAATCTGACGATTGAATTACCCTGTGTAGTAGGGCCTGGTAACATAGATTATGAACAAAAAAGTGTTGCAAACAAGGGGTTATGGAAGGAGCTAATTTTTTTAAGTATAATATGAATCCCCCAAGTCCTAACCATAAAAGCTTCCTTCTAGATAAACCTTTTTGGAAGTAATAGCCCTGTCTAAAGTTTAGTTTTTCATTTGGGTAATTGTACTTGAATGAATTAGTAATCTGAATAAGTAATGCTTAAATTGGAATCATTTAGTGCTTGTTATTTATTTATTTTTTTCATTTTAAATATTGTCTAATATGTATACAATAGTCTAGACTTCTGATTTTACTTGGGGCAACATTGATCTGGAGGGAGGGATGAACTGAGGAAGAGATTAGTGAAAAGTGGTATGCTGAATGGTTGATGGTGTGTGTTTGGAAACTAAACAAGTTCATATGCCTGTTATAGCTTGATAATATCAGAATGGTCTGTGGGACTTGGTTATATTCTTTATTTTCCTATAAATGTTCAATTTCAACAGCTGTGAAACTTTTTTTGATGATGTGTGGGGACTTCTATGTGGGATAGAAGTTTATGAAATAATGCTAATATCATTGTTCCCTCCTTTACAGGGGATGTGGAGCAACAACCGTGTTGGGTAATAATGCTCGAGGTATGTTCTATAATGACTTGATTTTATTCCTCCTGCTCAAATATTTTGGTTAGTTGTTTTTTTAATGTATTTTCTAAGAAAACAAAATTCTCTTGATGGTGGATCTAGTTTTGTGATCTCACCCATGAAAAACATAAATGATAGTGGCATTGTAAATCAGGGTGCACCTTCCTCTGTGAAGAAAGCAGCCGCAATGATAAAAGCTCACACCTTGTTTTTCATATCCCTTAATTCTCCAAACTATTTCGTTGACATGCTATATCAATATTATTGCTAGTTGGTTTTTACTAAAGAAGAGGAAGAACTGCTTTGAGAGTGATGATGTCGTATGGAAAAGGACTGGGTCTTTCTAGGAAATAGTAAAAATAAGTAATTGGTGATTGATGGAACAAGAAACATAAGAACATGTATTACGTTACAGAACAATAGATAAAAAGAAAAAGAAAACATAGCTTGATTAACTTATGTTACCAGCATATCAGCAGTGTGAGATGTTTATAATGAGACAGTTGGCCACAAGCATTCGGGTGCATCTTGGAGCTGCTAAGATGACGTCACACTTGTATGATTATGACCACTATAGGAAACCCTGCACACCCAGTTTGTTCTCCAAAGGAAAACAGGTGCCATTTGACATCTATTGACCCTAAACACTCATGCTGGAAGTTTCCTTTTAGAAGCTAATCCCCGACTTTTTTTCCATCTGCCATTGCCACTATAATTGCATCATTAAAATTTGAAACAATTATGTGGGCTCCGCTAATGACCCAAATAGTGAATATTTGGAGATAGAAACTATCTTTCTCCATTTTCTGATTTAAATGTTATATTGCACTCTAACTACTATTGTTTTGATATTTTGCATATCCTTATATTATTTTGTGCAGGTACTTGATAATCTTCCACATGATGTTGTCTATTCAGAGAGTCAAATCTCCTCATGGATGGAAGTCTGGGTTGAGAAACAGCATGACCGGTAGGTTTGTGTGGATGAAGATTATACTGTTGCTACATACACCAAACTACATTCTAGGGATTCAATAGTTAATTGCACTGAAAAAAAAATGTTTTAATAAATGTTTTCTGTTGAGTGATTATCAAATTAAAGCAATTTTATGGCTTCTTTTATTGACATGTCAACCACTTTTCTACTTTTCATAGAGAAACACTCGGTGAGTTATACAAGCCATTACAAGACTCACTTGTTACACGTTGTGTTGAGATCATGGACTTGGATAAAACCAAAACAACACAAAGCAGTGCAGCATCAATACTTAAAAGTATTTGGTCTAAAGTTTACCCAAAACCACGTAGATGTTGGCTGCCAACTGGTTGCTTGGTAAGAGTCTCTTAAATTATCCTTAAGCCTGATAAACAAATTGATTTTTACATTGACCATATGTTCATTTTTTTTTCTTTCAGAAATTACTTGATGTTCTCCATGAGGTGCTACCAAAGATGTCTTTGATTGCTTCTGATTTCAGCTACCTACCAGATGTGAAGATACCTGGTGAACGAGCCCCATTGGTTTCAACTAAAGTATATTCTTGTTATATTTTTCCTAAACATTACAGTTGTCTACCTTCTCATTTCATACACAATACATATCATGCAATAATTCTTAGAATGGAGTCTTTATCCATTTGCTTTGTGTATTGACTGATCATTTCTACACTGCACAAGTCACGAGTGATATGGTTATGAAATAATGTTCAATAGCTCTGAGGAACTGCCATGTTGGTGACCTTGCCATCTTTCTTGTATGCATAGTTCATGCAACGTTTATTTCTTAAAAGTACTTGAATCAATTTTACCTTTTTTTATTGATAAGCTTTCGCTATATTATCCTATTGGATTGTTATTATAATTAGATCTCAAATGACTCAATTCTGAAAAACCTTTTTGTTTATTGATCGTGGTACTTGACTAATTGGATTATTGGATAAACAGAATATTTTTGTTGTAAACTGAATATACACGTTCATAGTTGAGCTCCTACTTATTCCATCTCATGCATGATATTGATATCTGTGACGATGTATATACAAATATGATAATTTTCTATCATCTTCAGAAGTAACTAGTTAATGTTATCCCTTAACAAATCGAATAAAAGCTTCTATTGATAGTCTTAATTAATAGTTTTTCCTTGTGCATTGCAGAAAGATGGGAGCAGCACAGATTACCAAGATTATTTGCAGGCTAAGGTTTTGTTTAGCACTGATTTTTCTCCTTTTCAATCTACATTCCTCATTCTTATTATCCCTTACCTTGTGTCTATCTGGCCGACATTGTACATGACTAGCGGATGTTGTAGCTTGAAACAAGCTTGCTTAAATTTAACACTTTTTTGTTACATCCACTTGCACCAAGAAACTATCGAGGCTCAATTATTCTAGTTACTTGATAGGAGTGCAAAACTAATAATGCCTACTGTAGTATAAAAGTGATGATCCTATCGTATAAAATAATTTCTTTCTAAACTTCTAAACATACTTGGTTGTACTAAAGCTAATGCCTTTTCTTTTTGCTGCAGGGTGATGCTGATATCTTTTTTCCTACAGACTTCTGGCTTTTGGAACGGATTGATCATTATTGTTCTGGGTGGCTAAAACTTCAAGACGATCAATCATCTAAAAAAGGAAAGAAAAGGAGAACAATTACGGTTAGTGCTACTGTCTCATTCTTTATAACATTATTATCATTAACATTATTATCACACTTTTGGACACAAGACCTCAAGCAAATGATAGACAAAAGTTGCAGTGCTTGGGTCTCAAAACAAATCCTTTTTTGATGTGTATTCGTTGATTGAGTGCACTACATTCTATTTTCCACCTAATTATTTAATGGTTTTCAATGGCAAATCTTCTAAAGAAAAACAGATAACATAATAGTACTAGTCTTTTATAAAAAATGAAATAAAAACTTTTAAATATTTCAATGTGGCTTAATATGCTAGTGTTTTAGTTGAAAATCCCGGACTTTTGTTTTGGAGTATTTTTCACTAATGAAACATTGCATGATATATTTTTATTGTTTTTTCTTTCATATTTGACGTAGCTGGAAACATCAGCTTTCATGGAAGAGTTTGGTTTGCCGACAAAAACGATAACCAAAGATGGATACAACCCACTCTTGGATGACTTCAAGAATACCAAATTTTATCTGAGTGTCCCCACTCACAATACTAAGTAGATGATCAATAGATTCAACCCAAGTAGCATTGACAAGGTTCACAAGTTTTTTTTATATTTAAGAATCGCAGGCTTGTTGTCAAGATTAGATTGTTGAGTTACGAGAATATAAGCATTTCATGATTTGAGCATAAATTTGATTTCCAGGCATAACAACATGTAGTTATCTACTGGCAATTTTCCCTTTGACGTTTGACCCCCCTTTCTTAATCCCGATAAATTGTATAATTTATTTGAAAGATAGACCATTGTGAAAATAAACACAAGTGAATATCATTATCTCGATTCCTTATATAGGGTCCTATTTGTCAGTAATGTACATTGCTAGTTTTAATCTGAATTAAACTAGGCTCCCTGAATGTTTTAATCTTACCCTCAAAATCGGTTCAAAGTTGTGGAGATGATAATGGTACCAATGTTCAAATTATCCATTGTTTTGTGTTACATGAAGTACAAAATTCTTAGAAAGTTACCCCCGTGAACTTAGCTCAGTTGGTAGGGATATTGTATATTATATGCAAGAGTTCGAACCCCGGACACCCCACTTCTCCACATTTAAAATGTGTGAGTTCTAGCCGCTAGGCTACTTGGCAAAAAAAAAAAATCTTAGAAAGTTTGTATTTTAAATTAAAATAAATTCTTGAAAACATGTCCAAATAAAGTTGAAAACATGTCCAAATAAAATGTCACAATAATTAAACAATGTATGATTAGTTTAACATTATAAAGAAACTAATATAGAGAGGACATCATCATTTTTTTCTGTCAAAAAAAAATTTCTGTCAAAAAAAAGAGAGGACATCATTTTCATAAAGTTTTAGTATGTACTAATCACGTTACAAAAATAATACAGGCTATAGAAGAGTATGTCTTAGGTGACTTTTAAGGTGCACAAGTGCTTAAATTTGTGTACTCATACACAAATGCTCATTTTACTATTGATTCAAGAGTTTAAAAATCCAATAGCTTAGATTTAAGAATGTCAACTTAGTAGTGAACTAGTGAGTCTTCAAGGAAATAAAAGTAGCACTTATATATACATAAAAAAAAATCACGAATTAAAAAAAAATTAAATTAAAATAATTAGATTATATTTGATTGGTGTTAGTGTCAAACTCTATTTTTTTTACAGATTAATAATTAAATAATTTTTTATTAAAAATAATAATTGAATAATTTTCTTTTCAAAAAAATACTTCAATGCTTTGAAACATTATTTTAAATCAATTAATAGATATAAAAAATTAATTTTTTTTTTTTACGAATTCATTTCTTTTACAAAACTAATAAGTGGTACATCTTCCTTATAAATTTTTCTCTAAGAAATAAAAAAGTAATTTTATATGTAACAAAGTTCACCCCAAAATTAATGAATACATATCAAAGTTCGCCTGTGAGGTTTATTATGAATATGCACATTTACAAAAAAGAAAAAGAAAAAAGAATACAGAACAAAAAATGTATCATTGATTAAGAAGGAAAAATATTATAATTTTTCTATCCAAAAAATTAATAATTGAAATATTAGTTTAATGTGTACCATTGGAAGGAAAAAGAGAGGAAAGAGTACTGCTATTTACAGCTTTAACGGTTCAGATTTAAAAGAATGACATTTAATTTTGAGTAAATTTTATAATGGTTTAATTTTATAACGGTTTTACAATGGTTTAATGTTATGTGTGCCATTATAAGAAATAAAAAAGGAAAGGAAATGAAAGGAGTGAGAAGTACATTGAATTGCTCTAGCAAAATCTGGTTCATTGAATTTTAATACTATAGATCTATGGCTAATAATGCATTTGTGTACCCTAAAAGCCACCGATTGTCCATTGTTTTGTGTGGACAATGTAGAAGGTTGGAAAGTGAAAGGACCTCTAGGAGAGAAGAGATTTAAAAAACATATCAACACATCCCAAATTATTAATCTCAATTAGATTTTGCTGAAAAAAAGGCTATTGAAAACTAGATAAGAGAAAGAAAGATAGAAAGGAAAAAATAAAAAAGCAAGAACAAGAACAAGTGTTCCTGTATTTATTAAAGACATCCAATATAAGTCACAACCCATCTTCCTATTTGATCTTCAATGCCTAAGCAAACTCTTGTTTATAAGACATGATACAATAATCAATATACAAACGAAACCAATTAAACAAACTCATTTTCTAATGAAAGATTATGAAAAAACTTCTGAGTTTGAGGAGTGTCTTTAATTAGCTGCTGAAACATGGCAATGAATTTGACGTAGAATACCTATCCCAGGATTCGTCCTCTTCATTGCTGACAATTGGCAATGAATAATATGTAGAATGCACATGCAAGAGTTGGTGCTCTTCATTTCCACCAAGTTCAGTTCCCATGATCCATTCCAATTCTAATGTTGCTTCTTTAATAGTAGGATGTTTTCTTCCATGTGGATCTAAGCATCTATATGCAAGATTCTCCACTACAATGAATAGATTATGAAGATGTAATTTCCATTAGTGATTATAGAGTTTTGAATTTTGTTTTTGAAGGGTATAGAGTTTTGAGCAGTTAATATTGAAGATGATATGAACAAATATTTAGTGTGGAATGGATAGACTGACTATAATAACAATTGTGGTGCTACTTGATCTAATGGTAAAAAAATTACTTTTTCATGGTGGAAAAGTTTATCAATTTCCCATGCTAAATGCCAACATAAAACTACATACTTAGTAGTAAAGTTTGTCTCACCACATGGAGAATGGCTAAGATGAATTTGAGGATATGCAACTGGTGCAATCCATGAACTGATATAAGGGGCTCTGATCCCTATACCAAACAAACAAACAACTATTACATTTGCAACGGGTAACATTTCAGATTTCATTTATTGTAGAAAAATAAAGAATGACAACATATATATACCTCCTTGCATTGATGGGTAAAATTTTCTGCCAAATGCCTCCTTGCATCTCTGTACGGGCATGGCAACATTTTGTTTGCCATATATGCCGGAACACATAATCGTACAATCAAGCTTTCCACAAGATTTAATAGCAAAGAGAGAAACCCTAGGATCATGAGCTCTTCAAAACAAAAACAAAAACAAAAATTAAATAATATAAATAATTGATCTAAGTTAAAATAATATAAATATTTAATTTATTATAAATTGATATTAAAATAAAGCTTTAGTGCTATATTAATTAAGATTTACCTGTTTTCACTTTTTCCAGAGCTTGAAGCATAGTTATTTTACTCCTTTTGACTAGCCACTAAGAAAATACAAAAGACTCAGGTTTCACTTATCATGATTTTGACAGACATGAGCAAATGTGCCAAATGCATATGGACAATCTCTTATAACACATTTTCTTTTGAAATTTTTGAAGGTTGATGGAGATTATATGAAGATGAAGAAGAGGGGAAGAAGATGAAAAAACCCTAATGTTTTTGAATTAAAACTAACGTAAAGAACCAAAATATGTAACGAAGAGAAAGTTAAGATACCAAAATAAATCAAATTTTAATTAAAGGACCAAAGAGATACTAGCAAAATAGTTAAGAGACAAAAAATACAATTTAGCCATGAGTTTTTAACTAATAATGTATCATCTCAGTTAGTTCATTTTGTTAATTTTTCTAGTATTAGTTCATTGGAGAACCGAGGAGTCTAAGAGAAACTCGTCAATTATTCAATTAGAAGTCAGAACTGAATCACAAGCCGACTCTAGTTCAATATGGATGTAAATATATTCTTCAAGTATTTAATCAAGTTTTTTTTTTTGTTCTGATACATTATTGTTTTCAACTCCAAATTACCCTGTCTTGAGAATTTATTTAAGTTAATTTTGAGTGTTATAAATAAACATTTATTCCAGCAATTGTTTATGTTGTAAATTTATAAACAAAAAATCAATTTTTTAGGTTCATTCAACACCTAATGTATTTGGTCTATAATATATATCAAATACATTAGGTATTCAATGAACCTAAAAATGGTTTTTTACTTATAAATGTGATCAGAGGGAGTATAAGGCAAATTCTATGGTACACCCATAAATTTGAGTGTATTGGTACACTACATCATTAAATTAATAATTAAATGTGTTATTTTTTGAAGAGAAAAATTGTTTTCTATCACCTATAATTATAATAATTAAATCTTATTTACCAAACTTTTTTGTCCGATGTAAGTGTTTTATAGTTTTCTTTAAATTTTTCTCTTGTGTATGATTTATACCATAAATTATAGGCTTAATTAAACCATCCGTCCTTTAACTTAATTCTTTGTTTCAAAGTGGTCCTATAACTATAAAACGTCTTAAATTGGTCCTTTATCTTGTTATCCGTTAGTCAATTTGGTCCTATTCCGTTAATTTTAACATTAAACGTGTAAGGTTAACTAACATCAAATATGGTCCACTATAGACCTTAAGAATTGTTTCAATTTTAATCATTTGATCTTTCTTTTAAAAGGAGAACCGTTAAATCATGCAGGTCTATCGTAGATTACGGTGAACAATCAACACCTAATATTTTTTTCCTATTCTTAATTTTCTTCATTCCACTTGCTCTTCATCTCCGTATCAATTTCATCAACATTCCTAAAATATCCTAGAAAAAATCCAGAAAATCTAAAAAAATAAAATCAACATTGATTCATCTCTTCAAAATCATCAATTCATCTCTTCAACAAATTCATCACAACAAATAAAACTCAGATTTTTAACACAAGATTTGATGATCTTTTAAGATTTGATAACTCGGAACGAAATTTAATAGATTCAAAATTCTTAACCAAATTTTTTCTCAAATTCGTAACCCTTATATTTCAAATCTGAAACGTGGATGACGACGCGAGAACACAAATGAAGAATAAGAGGATTTTTCTTTTTCTTTTGGGTTAATAGTGTTTTACCCCCTGTAATATAGGTCATTTTCGGTTTTTCCCCTGTAAAATATTTTTTTTGGATTCCGTCCTTGTAATTTGAAGATTTTTTGGTTTTAGACCTTCATGAAAAATTTTGCCCCCTATAATTTGAGGAAATTTCAGTTTACCCCCCTGTTAATTTGAGAAAATTTTGGTTTACCCCCTGTCATATCATCGATTTTGTACAGTCAAAATTTATGAAGGTCCAAAACCAAAAAACTTCAAATTACAAGGACGAAATCCAAAAAGAAAATTTTATAAGGAGAAAAACCGGAAATGTATATATAACGGGGGGTAAAACACTATTTACCCTTTTCTTTTTCAACTATGAGTTTTTTTTGGATTTATTTTTTGTTGAATGAGTTTTGCTGGATTTTCACAAATCCTTGTTTCCGAAACCATTGAAAACTCATCATCCTCAAAACCTCATTGTTTGTTATTATGTATGAATGAAGCAGTAATTTGGATTATTAGGGACCGACATCCTTTTTTGATTGAAATGGTGGTTGATGTTTTTTTTTTAATTGAAATGGTGGTTTAATTAAGGCTTAATAGCAGTTTCGCCCCCTAACTTTCACGAAGTCGCGATTTTGTCGCTCTAAGAAAAAAATTACAAAACCACCCCTAAGTTTTGCAACTGTAGCAGTTTTGGCCCCCAAGCCAAAAAAACAAAATAAATAACACGTGGCACCTCACTTAGGGTGCCACGTTAGCATAGACCGAATCAAAATTGGCCTTGGGGGCCAAAACTGCCACATGTGCAAAACTTAAGGGGTGGTTTTATAGTTTTTTCCTTAGGGGCCAAAATCGCAACTTTGGGAAAGTTAGGGGGCTAAAACTACTATTAAGCCTTTAATTAAACATTTTCTTCTTCTTCAAAATCTGGAACTAGCATCTTGCATCCTTCACAATCGCTGCCAAATTCATTATCATCTCAAATTAGAACATGAATTTTCATTCAAATAGAGAAAAGGTTTCCTTCCAAATTCCAGCATCCATGACCATTTAGATGTGCAAAGACAAAAAGGTTTGCTGGGTTCAATAGTATTAAGGGAAAGGTTTGACTTTATAAAAAAGGGTAATTTTTTTTAACGATGGAAATGACTAGTTATTTGTATTAAGCATACATGATGGACATGAACTTCAAACCAATTTCTTACACTAATACACATATGGTTAAATGTTTTACATGTATTAATTGATACTTACTTTTTATATATTAGATGTGTGTGTGTGTCAATAAGGAGATTTTTGTTTCTATTGCTAAACCCTAAATGGTGTAGTTATAAATCGTGGATGGCCAATGAGCCAGATGGAAGTAAGAAAAACCTTTTATATGGAGATTTTAAAGAAGTATACATGAATTCACCTCCATGAAATCTACAAATTTCGGATGCTTTCTTGGTTTGCAATCAATATAAATCTTTAAACATTCTCCACGTATTTGACACCCAAAATTAAGTGATGCTCTTCAAGAAGTTGGTTTCATGAGAATTGATGAAAACTCTTCATTATTTGTTCGACATGCCACAATTAAAACAATAGTAGTTCTTGTTTAGGTTGATGATCTTGTTATAGTTAGGATCGAATAATAATCACGTTTTTATCTAAACCCTAGAGAACATTGCAGTCTCGTTTTCCATCAAAGATCTCGTTCACTTAAACTACTTTCCAAGAATTGAAATGACAATTTCTAGTATAGGCCTATTTCTTAACCAACATAAGTACATTCTTGAAACATAACACATTTTTAAATAGGTGTAAGAATAAGCACAAGTTAAAGATTAACTTGTAAGAAAATTCAGTGTAATTCATTATCAATAACCATTGCCCCATATGATATTCAAAGCCAAGCAAACTCTTGTTTATATTACATTATACATGTTACAAAAATTAATTCAACAAAAAAAAATTATACAAACCAACTATTTTAATTCAATAATATGCATATCCTCCGAGTCTGTGGAGTATGTTTGACTGTCAACAATTTGCAATGAATTTGACGTAGAAAACTCATCCCAAGGTTGGTGCTCTTCAATTTCAGGAAGCTCAATTTCCTCATGGTTTTGTTGTGCACCAAGTTTCTTATTCAATCCCCTGATCCCTTCCAATTCTAATGTAACTTCTTTCATAGTTGGTCGTTTTCTTCCGTTCAACTCTAAGCATCTATACGCAAGATTTGCAACTGCAATGACATGTTCTTTCTCCCCTTCTTTTGTGACCCTTTTGTCAATAATGTCAAACAACATATTCTCCTCTATACACTCAATAAAATAGGAAGCTAAACTTTGGTATTCTCCAGATTCTATAGTGGATACTGGCTTCTTACCGGTTAAAAGTTCAGCAAGAACTACTCCAAAGCTGAACACATCACTTTTCTCGGTAAATTGACTAGTATGAAAGTACTCAGGGTCTAAGTAACCAAAAGTACCTTGAACTACTGTGGTAAGGTGAGTAGCTTCAATTGAAATTATTCTTGATGTTCCAAAATCTGCTAATTTAGCCCTATACTTTTCATCAAGTAGAATATTTGTTGATTTGATATCTCTATGATAAATGGGTTGAGATGCAATTGAGTGTAAGTAAAATAATGCTCCAGCAATTTCAGTAGCAATTCTCAAACGCATGTCCCATGTCATTGGTATGTCCTCGTTTTGGTCATGCAAATACCGAAAAAGGTTACCATTAGGAATGAATTCATAAACAAGCAATGGAATTTCTGTTTCTAAACAACATCCTAATATCTTGACCACATTTCTGGTGTTGATTTGTGAAAGAATAACAAACTCGTTAATAAACTCTTCGACCTTTCCTTCAACCTTAAACTTTTTCACTGCAACAATTTTACCGTCTACTAGCATGCCTTTGTAAACTGTTCCTTGACCTCCTTTTCCAAGAACTCTATTCTTATTGAAGTTGTCGGTGGCTTTCTTTAGATCCTTTAAGGTGAAGAGAGTAGTTCTGTCAATATTTACTTCTCCTGAAGACATTCTCTGTTTTAACAACAAACCACCATTTCTTTTGAAGAATTTTTCTTTTCGTTTCTTTATCATTCTTTTCTTCATATCTTTGTGCAATAACCATAGACCAATGATGAAACCTATGGATCCGAGACTTGATGAAAATCCTACACATTTTTCGCAATAAATTAGGAGATTATGAAAAGGTAGTGGTGACTGGTGAGTGTAACTGAGAGCTGTTAATTGCAAAACTCACACTAAGTACAAATAAGTGGAGAACTGCGGGTTTAGACCCGCACGTCAGCATATCAAATACCCCAATAACATTTTACCATATGAGTGGTACTTATGGGATGCGAGTCATGAGGTGTTAACGTGTTTTATCAAATAGAAAGAGTATGTGTTGTTTAGACATATTTTAAGTTTTGCATTCAATTTTATCTAATAAAAGTATCAGCTAGAGGGAAATTCATGGCCAAAACACTAGCTTAGTATCAATCAAGTTCTTTTTGGTTATTGTATCAGTAAAGTTCGATTAAAGCAAATAAATTTTCATATTCTTAATTTTTCTTTTTTACATTTATACATACCTACAATAACCGACTTCTTTGACCGCTTGTTCTTATCATGGGATACTTCCCTTTCTGAAACAAAAGAACTGAGTTAGCTTATAGTTTAAAACTCATGTATGTCCCAAAGTAACATTGAATTAAAATGGAGCATGGGTGGAATCATGTAGAATTAAATGAAAATCATAAAATATGTTTCAAATTAATAAACTTTATAAATTATGCAGGGAAGCAAGAACATAATTTTTTCACATATATTAAATCATAATTTATAACATATATATTTTGAGAAATTATATAATGCTATCATGTTGAAATATGATTGAATTTATTAAAGTTAAAAAAAAAAAAAAAAAAAAGTAGATGAACTAAATCAAGTGAATAATTTGAAAAGGTATATATTGAAAAACCTGTGCAGCCTCCAACAATGTAGGGATTGCCAGTGTAACCCGAGGAGCATTGGCATTGTCGACCAGTGGTTCTGTTATTTAAGGATGTAACTTTGGAATCATAACAATATGAATATGAATCTGAAGGAAGTTGAAATGTGGAATTAATCAACATATCATCCAAAATTTCCCACTCAAGCATTGCTGGTGCATACTCCATATTCTCCAACTCATTAAAATTCTCAAGCTGATAAGTACTCAAATATGATGATGACCCATCAAAAGATACCCAATTATCACTTAAAATCAAAGCATAGCTACACTCACTAATATTCTGTTCCCTTAATCCTTGTAACGTCGCATTATATTCTGAAAGATGCGTAGGCAATGATGTTTCACAACAATATCTTCCATTACAACCTTCGCTACTGAAATTGAAGTTGTTGTTAACGTTGCTATCATCGCAAATTGATACACAACCACCAACCGTTGTTCCATTCGATTGTAGAAAAGCAAGATTGTTACATCCAACGGCTACAAAATTGTTGCCATTTTGGGAATATATGAAAGGACTCTCTCTAAGGTTTATAGTAACTGTTTTATTGTTATTATTTTTTTGACAGTTTGAACGATAAATTGGATTCATAACCCCAACCATGTTCAATTGGTAAAAATAATGCACCTCGAGATTTAAAGACTTCAAATATGGTTTTGAATTTTGAGAATTGTTGTCTAGTTTGCACTCTATTTCGAACCATTTGTTTGCGTAACAACGAGGTTCTTTCATTCCAAATGGGAAAGGGATTGACATTGTTCCGCATGTTGAATTACAACCTTGCTGTGCTATCATTCCATCTTCTTGTTGTGCTGATGTTAGTGGAGGAAATATGGGGAATATTAGAGCTAAGATGATATGAAATATTGTAAATTGCAGAATCATTGTTTAGAGCTAATTAAGTTTAATGTTGGATTTGATTAGAGGAAGTTTAATTGCTTTTTTTTTAAGAGGGGGTTTAACTCTGGATCTTAGAAGCAGCTTATTTAATACAATTGTTTAAGAAATTTCTGAGTATTTTCGTCAATAAGGAAATTAAAAATTGTTGTTGAATATTATTTAGTTTTATTTTCAAAAAATAAGAACGACTGAACTAATATACTATTGTTCTTTGACTAACTAATATACTATTGTTGAATTGTCATGAATAAATCGACCGCTATATTAAAAACAAAGAGTTGAAAAAAATTCAATCAAGTTGCTTATATTAAATTATAGTTAAAAAGTTGCTCATACTTATATAGTTAAAAAATCTAGTCAAAAAAAGTTGCTTATACATGCAATATTTTTGTGTACCAAAATTCCTCTATTTATCCTTAAATTTCAATTGTTTCCAATTTCAAGCTTAGTTCAACTTTTCAACCTCTTGTATTAAATTTATAAAAAATAGTCTTATTTTTAAAATTGAAATGTTCTGTCCCTCAATTTTCACATTTATTGTAGTTTTGGTCATGAATTATATTTCTTGTCCCAAAAATAATATTATTTTTGAATAAAATTGTCCCAAAAATGATAATTGTTAGTGCAAAAAAAGTAAATTTGGCTGCCAAAAGTAATATGTTTTCTCTTGAGATTTAACATTTAGACAATAGATTACCACTTTCAAGTAAAAATAACGTAGAAAATTTAGGCTGAGACTAAAATTTTAAAAATTGTGGATCGAAAATTTTATTTTAACAAAAGAGAATTTAATTTTTTGAATCAAATATAAAAGGACAATGAAAATGCAATTAAGTTTAGTTTTGAACTTCCTATTTTCCCAATTGAGATAATCAAAATTTGTTTTTTTTTCTTTTTTCTTCTTTTCATTCTCTCTATCCAACGGTATTTAGGATCAATGACATTCAGTATTCATCTCACAACTTATGCTTTTTTGGATCAGTTATGTAACACATCTTCTAGTAGTAGTGGATAAGCAACTCCAATAATGGATATTATGTTATTTAGAGAGTCTCAAAGTAGAATATAGACTCTTCCAACATTGTGTTATATTAAATTTTTTTTTTCAGTTTTCTTTTATCGATTTTTTTTCCACCATGTCTTATTCAACAATTGCCTTATCAAATTTGCTTTCGTCGTGATACTAGAACAAAATATCGTGATTATCATGGTGGACCAAACAACACATCATATTTCTAAGAATAATTTCGGGCCGTTGACATGTGCTATAGGGCTTTTTTTTTTTTTGTTTTTTTACAAAAATAAACGATACATTCATTCAAATTGATAGAGTACATCGATACAATCAAATCCAAGTTTGCTAAAAACAAAAAGGATGAATCTGTGAACAAACTCACATCATCCATGTTAATAGCATAAAACGGCAAAGTACCTATGCGTGCAAACATGACTAATATGACTATATTAAAGTCTCTGGAATATTCATGTCTCCGGATCTACAACGTTGACGACACTAAAGTCATTGTCATTGATCGGATCTGCACTTGTTCAAAGCTAATCTTTCAACCTGAATCAAATAAACACTGCACTAAGACGAAAAATCAAAAACACATCGCACAAAGACGGAAAATCAAAACAAACAGAGTCGTTCAGAGACGATGAAATCACAAAAACAAACGAAAGAAAACAAAAAATATGTGAAATCACTTATTCAATTAGGATATAAGGAAACACAACCTAGAGGGGTGATTTTTGGGACAAAATTGACCCTAAATTGACCCTAAAAGGGTGATGACTAGGGTTTGAGATGTGCTATAGGGCTTAATCACTTCGGTATAAGATTAGGAAATACTCCATCCGTTTCAAAATACATGTCGCAGTCAACCACTTCACACATGTCAATGCACAACTTTGCACATCTTAGTTTAATGGTGAATGTGAGATTCCCTTACCGTAAGGAATGTGCATCCTTTATTCTTGCACACATCGCTAAAAATTGGTGAAGCTCATATACTTCATTTCAAGAAAAATTCTTTTATAGAAACAGACCTAACACCTCATATTTAAAGACATTATCAATAACCAACCATTGTCCTATATGACATTCAAAGCCTAAGCAAACTCTTGTTTATAATACATGTTACAAAAATAAATTCAACAAAATAAAATCATAGAAACCAACTATTTTAATTAAATAATATGCATAACTTCTGAGTTTGTGGAGATGTTTGACTGCCAACAATTTGTAATCAATTTGTCGTAGAAAACCCATCCCAAGGTTGGTGCTCTTCAATTCCAGGAACCTCAATTTCCTCGTGGTTTTGTTGTGCAATAAGTTTCCTATTCAATTCCCTGACCCCTTCCAATTCTAATGTAACTTCTTTCATAGTTGGTCGGTTTCTTCCATTCAGCTCTAAGCATCTATACGCAAGATTTGCAACTGCAATGACATTTTCTTTCTCCACTTCTTTTGTGACCCTTCTGTCAATGAATATCAAACAACATATTCTCCTTTATACACTCAATAAAATAAAAAGCTAAACTTTGGTATTCCCCAGTATCTATAGAGAAATATTGGCTTCTTACTGGTTAAAAGTTCAGCAAGAACTACTCCAAAGTTGCACCGTCAATTGAAATTATTCTTGATACTCCAAAATATGCTAATTTTGCCCTATACTTTTCATCAAGTAGTATATTAGTAGATATTATATCTCTATGATAACTGGGTGGAGATGCAATCGAGTGTAAGTACAATAATGCTCCAGCAATTTCAGTATTAATTCTCAAACGCATGTCCCATGCACTAGTACAAAAAATTGTTTTTAAATCTGGTGAAAATGACCTTTTAAGTCGGTTTTGTATCTGTCTTATAGGTGGCCGATTTAATAAGTTTTTCACTTTTAAGTCTGTTGCTTCATCCGATTTAATTTCGTTTTTTTAATCGGGTAACCCGACTTAAAATCTATTAATTAAGTCAGATGACCACATTTAATAAAGGTTCAGTAGACATTTTGGAGATAAAAACACACTAAACCGACTTAAAATCATACCTATAAGGTATGTTCAACCGATTTAATATCTACATATTTTTATCTTTTTCCCTTTTCCTTTGTTTCTCCCATACTGTACACCTAGTCGGATAAACCCAATCAACAATGGATGCTAGTACAATAATTTCACATCCATATCATGCAATTGAAATACAATTCAAATAGATTATACAATGCTATACCATGGTAACTGTCAACACATTCTTCAAAAATCCTTTGCCACCAATAAAATCCACAATTAAGGACTATGCCAAGCTCTTTGTATCAACAAAAGTTTTAAATCAGTGAAGTCACATTCAACAAAAGCTTTAAAACAGTGAAGTCACATTCACAAACATGCAACTAACCAAGAGCAAATAGTAAAAATAACCAAAGGCTCTCATAGTTGATTAAGAAATTGAAAGGTAGAAATAGATAGCTTTTCATACCAAAGTTTAGAAAAAAATAATAGCTATAAAATAATTCATTAATATATAAAACTATTCACAGAACCTAAACATTGGCGTTGCTTCAACCCCTAGTACAACAATTGCTTTACACCTAGTTTAATTACTTCAAATAAATCCAAGGATCAACACTATTACATAATTTTGGCACAACATCATAAATCCAAGAATTGATTCTAGTAACTCATAAAATCCAACAATGGCATAACTTCATAAACCCCTAGCACAACTACATGTAATTTAACATAGTTTAATATCTACTATCCTTAGCAACCTTACATATCATTCAAAGAAACATAGTTTAAATTAGTGAAGTCACATTCAATTCAAACATCAAAGTAACCATGAGAAAATGGTTCCATTTCTTTAAGCCATTTTTCAAGTAACTCATAAAATTGAAGTTGTTCAAATTATTTTTTACTAAAGACAATTTAATGAAAAACTCAAACTAACCTTGCACAGAGAAACTATCACATCCTCAACATTGCAAGTCCAAAGATACCAACTCTATTTGATGATTCTAAGTCTTCCACCTAAAAATAAATTTGAATTAGCAAGGTTCATGATAACAGAAAATTTGAAATAATATTAAAAAAAACGAGCTCAAGAACATGAACAACTGAGGCTAAGGTTCAACTCATTGTGCCAAAAATACAAAAATTCAATGTCATCCAACAATAACAGGGACCATATCATATATATGGTTCATTTCTTATGTCTAGTACTACTAGTAGGCTTAGCACTTTAGCCTGCCTAGACTTGAACTTAGAAGTTCATTCATATGATAACAAAAAGTAATTAGTATCATATAAATAAGTTGATAAAAGTTTAGGACTTAGTCATGGATCACTAGATACAAGTTATATCATATCATTAATAATAAAGAATGAATAAAGAAATTGGGTACCTTTGAATTAGGTTGATGAAGGATAACTGCCAGAAGGATGAGAGGGATGACTACCCTCATTCCGTTTAGGACCAGAATGTTCAGCATAGTTTAACCGTCTGATGGGATGACGTTTAAATAACTAAATGGCTGAGGGCAGGGACCTCTCATTTGGCTTAGCTAAATGGTCCAACTCATCACGGTCCATTTAGAACGAATAGCCCAATCACACATATTCATCAACTAATCAGTGCTTAATACAATAGACCATAATTTATATTATGACATTAACTTATAATAATTGATTATTGTCAATCCATAATTGATTAATTAAATAATTAATCCAACATAAGTAACTAATGAAAGACAAATAATCAAATGAAATGAACTTTAAAAATCAAGATATAGAAAGAAACCGACAAGGCATTTTGGGCACTAATGTAAAGAAGTTAATACCTCCACATGAACTTCATTTCGTGCATTTATTTTGTGAATTTATTATATGAAAATAGAGAACCAAGATTAATTAAAGTTGTGAGTCTAAATTAGAATAAAGGTAAAAGAAATCAACCTAACACTTTTCAAAATATATGCAAAATATAAACAGGGAATTAGTAACAGTAGGAATATGTGGTAAGCTTGAGTTTTATTTGGGAACCTTGTAACAACCATTGATAAACATGTTACAAGTAAATCAATAGATAGTCTCCTGACCTTATCTAAGAAGCATGAATCAAGCAATTCCCCAACTTAATAATGAACAACCAACACCAATCTTTATGGATCTACTTAACCAAAATAACTAAACCATCACAAATCAAAACGTCAATAAGCACAACACAGTTGAGGGAAACCCCTTTGAATATAAGTAGGAAAATCCATATCAAATAAAGAAGATACCTGCAATGAAGACCATGTGAATGAGACTACAACTGAAATTCTACCAGCAAAGGAAGTAGCATGGAGGGATTAGCTGCTTGTCAGAGGAAACTGATATTGGTTGGAGCGTAAATCTCACAGACCCGTCCTAAAATCAACATCCTTGGATTCATTCCCCAAATTTTGTTGCTGACCATCATCATCATCATCACCACTAGACACAATTTCTCTACTCCTTAAAATTGTTTATATCAAAATCCATCAAACATAAGAACACCAAATTGCCGCAAAAAAAACACATTTGGAAAGCCAATTCATAAAAGTTAAACCCCCGACAAGCAGATCTTAATCCAAAACCTAACAGAAGCAACACCAAAATAAAAATAAAAAACTACAAAAAAAAAATACCTAATCAATCTAAACAACAATAACAGTAACAATTAAACCACAAACTGATATCAAATGCTAATCTTATTAAAAATAATCTGGAAAATAAAACATTAAAAGGAATCTGAGCAAAGACATTTGAATTTGAGAGAATAATACATCCATCGGGAAATTAAAGGAAGCATCGATGGGAATCTAATGATTATGGGTCTGATGAATTTGATGAATCTGACGGAGGATAGAAACTTGTCGCAAGCTGAAGGATGGATCTCGAAATGAGGGAGGGCGGCGAGCTGAGGGGTCTCGAAACGATGGATATAATGATTCATGATATGGTGGAGAAGACATGCAGTGGTCAGTCGCAAGGTTAGGGTTTTGCAGAGAGAGATGAACTTGGAGGTAAGGCCACGAAGTTGAGTTTCAGATAAAGAAGACTCTTGGTTGATAAAAAAAGGAATAAAAAGTATGATAAAGTTACTTTTAATTACAAGATATGACACCGTGTTTCTTTTTAGTTTCATTTTAATTTAATTAAAATAATTTTTTTAATCTGGTTACCCCATTTAAATTCTTTCATAATAAAAACCTAACCACTTTTCTTGTTTTTAAATCAAGTGGATAGCAACCCATTTAAAAAGCCTGAGTTAATAAAAAAAATTGTACTAGTGATGTCATTGGAATGTCCTCATTTTGGTCATGAAAATACTCAAAAAGGTCACCATTAGGAATGAATTCGTAAACAAACAATGGAATTTCTGTCTCTAAAAAACATCCTAATATCTTGACCACATTTATGTTGTTGATTTGTGCAAGAATAACAAACTCATTAATAAACTCTTCAACCTTTCCTTCAACCTTAAACTTTTTCATTGCAACAATTTTACCATCTACTAGCATGCCTTTGTAAACTGTTCCTTGACCTCCTTTTCCAAGAACTCTATTCTTATTGAAGTTGTTATCGGTGGCTTTCTTTAGATCCTTTAAGGTTAAGAGAGTAGTTCTGTCAATATTTACTTCTCTTGAAGACATTCTTTGTTTTAACAACAAACCACCATTTCTTTTGAAAAAAATTTCTTTTCGTTTCTTTATCATTCTTTTCTTCATATCTGTGTACAATAACCATAGACCAACGAGGAAACCTATGGATCCAAGACTTGATGAAACTCCTACATATTTTTCACAATAAATAATGAGATTATTAGAAGGTAGTGGTGACTGGTGAGTGTAATTGAGAGCTGTTAATTGCAAAACTCATACTAAGTACGGAGAAGTAGTGAAATGCAGGTTTAGACTCGCACGTCAGCATATCAAATATCCCAATAGAATGAGTATGTGTTGTTTAGATATATTTTAGGTTTTGCAATGAATTTTACCTAATAAAAGTATCAGGTACGGGTAAATTCATGGCCAAAGCATTAACTTAGTATTAGTCAAGTTCGATTAAAGGAAATAAATTTTCATATTCTTAAATTTTCTTTATAAATTTATACATACCTACAATAGCCGACTTAGTTTAGAGTAATAAAGCGCTATCTTAACCTATTGTTGCACAACGTTTTAATTAGAAAAAGCTAACATAAGCTGTCTTGTAATAGCTCTTATTGATAGAAGCGTTATTTAAAATACTGTTTAGATGGCGCTTGTTGCTGTAAGCGCTATTTAAAGACATCCTTCAATAGCCCTTTAAGAAAAAATCGATATATTCAACAGCCCTTTAAGAAGAAATCGATATAAAAACTCAGCCTTAGACAACGCTTTATACTAAAAAAACCGCTATATATAACCTGAAAAAAACGCTCTCTAAGCCCATTTTTGTAGTAGTGTACCCAAATAGAACTTGTTCTTAACTTCAGTGTCAGCACAAATTGATGCACAACCACCAACTGTTGTTCCATTTGATTGTAGAAAAGCAAGATTGTTATATCCAACAATTAGCAATTTGTTGTTCGTCTGGGTATATATGAAAGGATTGTCTCTACGGTTTATAGTAACTGTTATTTTGTTATTATTTTTTTGACCTTTTGAACGGTAAATTGGATTCAAAACCACAACCTGCAGGTTGGCGTTTGAGTCAAAATAAAACACCTGAAGATTTAAATACTTCAAATACGGTCTTGGATTTTAAGAATTGTTGTCTAGTTTGCACTCTATTTTAAATCATTTGTCTGCATAACAATGAGGTTCTTTCATTCCAAACGGGAGGGATTGACATTGTTCCGCATGTTAAATTACAACCTTGTTGTGCATGATTCCATCTTCTTGTTGTGCTGATGTTAATGGAGGAAATATGGGAATATTAGAGCTAAGATGATATGAAGTATTGTAAATTGCAGAATCATTGTTTAGAGGAAGTTTAATTGTTTTTTTAAGAAGAGGGAGTTTAATTGTGTATCTTAGAAGCAGCTTATTTATGCTTTTGTGTTAACCATGCCAATACAATTGCTTAAGAAATTTCGGAGTATTTTCTTCAATATGGAAAATAAAAATTGTTGTTGAATTTTCTTTAGTTTTTCCTTATCAAAAAATAAGAACAAAGAAACTATTTTTTTTTGTTTGAAGGAATGAAGATACTATTGTTGAATTGTCACTTAGAAAAAAAAATAGTTAAAAAAAAAATTCAATTAAGTTGCTTATAGGTATCTCGTCAAATAAAAAGTTTATAATATTTATCTAGTCAAAAAAGTTGCTTATACATAGGCATGCATGATAATGAGGCGGGTGGGGGAATTGCATTCCATGTCCCCATCCTCGACTCCATAGACTTACTTGTTATCCTATCCTAACTATATCTGATGAGGATAAAAAATTAGACAAGTTTGGGCATGTCTGTCTCATCCCTGTAGTGAATTTTTATTTTTAATTAAAAAAAAAGTATTTCTCAACCTAGAATCAATAAATATTTTCACTTTAACATTTCATTGACCAAATGAGTTGGTTGTTCCTTTAACTATCAAATTGCATTTTTTATAATATGACCAATATCAATGAGTAATAAAGTAATTTTCTAGTTCAAGACGTGTTTGAGTATGGGTTTGGGAGTGAAAACCTATACCTGTCATGTACTCGTGTTTCAAAAACGAGGAAGACCCGAACCCATACCAAAACCCAAACAAAAGGATAAAAACCCGTAAAATCGAAGTGGGTTTGAGTGGGTAACCACATATATGGATTTTGTTGTCATGTCTACCTTATATACTCCGACCGGTCATATTTATAAGAAACAATTGATTTTATAAATTCATTGGATAATTGATGTATCCGGTCTAAAATATAGATCAAATACATACATTATTCAATGAATGTAAAAAGTCAATTGTTTTTATATATAAGACCGAAAAGAGTATGCAATATTTGTGTACCAAAGTTCCTCTATTTATCCTTAAATTTCAATTGTTTCCAAATTCAAGTTTAGTTCAACTTTTTATCCTCCAATTATATTAAATTTATAAAAAATAGTCTTATTTTTAAAATTTATTAAAAAAAGTCTTATTTTTAAAATTGAAATATTTTGTCCCTCAATTTTCACTTTTATTTTAGTTTTGGTCGTAACCTATATTTTACGTGCCAAAAATGATAAAAAAAAATAAAAATAACAATGACCCAAAAAGGATAATTAAAAGCGCAAAAAAAGTAAATTTTGCAGCCAAAAGTAATATATTTACTCTTCAGATTCAACGTTTGAACAATAGATCACCACTTTCAAGTAAAAAATCTCTCATTTTGAGGTAGAAAATTTATTGTGAGACTAAAATTTTAACAACTTTAAAAATTGTGGGATCGACTATTTTATTTTAATAAAAGAGAATTAAATTTTTTTTTGACTCAAGTATAAAAGGACAATAAAAATGCAAATAAGTTTAGTTTTGAACGTTCTATATTCCCCAAAAAAATATTATTAGTCTCGTCATGCTTAGGGTGTTCGCGGTCCGGTTTGGATCAGTTTTGAAGTAAAAAGTCACCCGATCCAAAATAAAAATTACATGCGGTTCGGTTCGGTTCGGTTTGGATGATTATTCTAAAAAAATCCGATCCGATCCGATCCGATCCAAATATACGCGGTTTATTTGGATCTGTTTTTGGACATCTAAAATGCAACATGTATTTTATTTTATTAATAGGTTCGAAGCAAAGTATAACACAAATATATTAAAAACTTAACATTATAAAATAAAAATGACCGATTATATTTGAAACATATGAATTAGTGATAATATAGATAAATTAATGCAATATATAAAATAAAAAACAAAAATAAATATATTAATATAATATATAATACTAATAAAAGAATAAATAAGTTATAAAATTTACTTTTGCAGTTCGGTTTCGGTTTGATTCAGTTTTGAAAAAGTGATCTGAAATCCGATCTGATGATAGCGGTTTCAGTTTTTTTGGATCGGTTTGCGGTTTTATTTTGGATTGGTTTTCGGTATAATTCCACCTATTGAGATAATCAAAATTTTGCTCTTTTTTTTCTTTTTTATTCTCTCTATCCAACGGTATTTAGGATCTATGACATTCAGTATTATTCAATTCAGTACTATTCATCTCACAACTTATGCTCTTTTGGATCAATTATGTAACGTAGCAGTCGATGCACAACTCCAATAATGGAAGAGTCTCAACCTAAAATATAGACTCTTCCAACACTGTGTCATATTAAATACTTTTTTTTTTCAATTTTCTTTTATTGAATTTTTTCCACCGTGTCATTATATTGGACTTATTCAACAATTGCCTTATCAAATTTGCCATGGTGGACCAAACAATACATCATATTTCAAAGAATAATTTCTGACCCATGACTTGTGCTATAGGATTGAATCACTTCGGTATAAGATTGGGAAATATCTGCCAAAAAGGATTAAGAAATTTCTTCCGTATAGATAAATTTCAATGCGAAGAATCTTATAAATTTAAAGAATTGTAATTACATATAATTTTAAATATTCATAAAAAGTTCATATTTTCAATAAATGTAAAATCATAAAAACATGTAAAAAATAGTTAAGATTAACAAAAGCTAACTAGTAAGGGCATTGAGATATATGGAACAGGATAATTTTTGGGAGCTATATGAGATATATGGAACACTGTCATGACAGCTACAAAGGCAGAATGTTAGGGGCTGAAGAGGACACTTAAATGGATAGATGCATCAGGACACAACAACGTCATATTGGAAATGGATTGCAAACCGGTCGTTTATGTTGTCAATAAGGACAAGCTGAATCTTTCTGAGTATGGTGTAATCTTGCCAGATTGCAAAACTCTCCTCTCATCACGTCAAATTTGGTTCTTTTTTCATCAATTTATTGTCCTTCAAAAAAATTTCATCACCAGTTTTGGTTCTGTTTTTAAGTCAACTTACGTGTATACTTCACATTTTTAAATGAATTTTCATACAAATTTTTATAATATTATAACAATCTCTTCCACAAAATTTTTGAAATTTTAACAAGATATGAATTAAATATGTGTTTTTAAGCGCTAAAAACTTAAAAATTCACATTTAATTCATTCCTTGTTAAGGAGGATGAATGAGTAGTTTATACAGTTGATCTAAAAGATTAAAGGAGTTAAGGAGTAAAAGTCTTAAATTCAAATTATGGCAAGGGAGAAAATACCAACATAAAAACTAACATACTAACATTTGTCATTAAAAAAATATTTTTTGAGGTGCATTGAATACAAAATATGAGTTCTTCTTCAAGCCGAAATTCAAACTTTGGTTCACTGTGTAATGCGAGTCTAACATCTTTCGTTAGTTTCAACCTTCGTTAATATATATTTTTATGTATTATTTTAAAAATGTGATAATATATGTTTTAGCAGAAAATTACATTAAAATACATTAGTATATAATTAAAATTTATAAATATAAATATATATAATCTAAATTTTTAATATAATTTTAAAAGTTAATATTATATGATTCGAATGTTGAGATGAAAACCTTTTTTTTATTGATAGTTTTTATATATAGAATAGAATATATAGTATATGAAGAATATAAAAACTTTAAATATATAGAATATTATACGATTTTTTTTCTTCATATAAGTCGCTTCTGTTGATAAAAAAATGACAACGGATTACGAAGAACAGGCTGTCTTTAATCTTTACAAGTCCGTAGTTGAGCATAAAAAATGGTTAAAATAGGTTTATTGGCTGTCTATGGGAATCGAAAAGTATTCCTATGACCAAAAGCTACGAATAATACTGCAAATAACTTTTTTTATTCTAATAGTTTAGTAGATATAATTATCTTTTAAGGTAAATAAGTGTGGGTGTTCAAGTTCAAACCCCGACTTATATATATTGTATTTTACTTATCAATTGAGCTAAGTTTTCTGGGACAAATGAAAATCTTTTTTTGAGTGAAGTTGAATGGGAGACTTTAATAGATAGATTTTACAATATGTTGGTGCATATCCCTTTTTCTCTTCAAGAAAATCAATAATATAAATTAATTACTCCACGATAAATATAAAATTTATAATTCATACATTCATGGTTAATATAAAAAATCTAAATCAAGCCAAAAATGTAACAAAAATAAAAAGTTAATGAATTCACTAATTCATACATTATTATAAACGTGGATCACATAATGTCAACTTTTATTTTATTTTTAAACAATGACCTAGTTCGATTCTTTTTTGGCGGGTTAGATATGGCTGACCAACTAGTGTTGACGGAATCAAAACTTCAAATCAAGCCGTCCAAAAAGACGAGTTAAACAGGTTAATGTCTTTTGGTAGTTGTTAGTGACTTGTGTTTGTTTAGAGTCTCGAGCTTTTTGCATGGATTGCCATTGTGTGGAATTGGATGAATCATCGAGCTTTTATAAGGATAAGGATATACCTTATATGATGCAATCAGTTTTGAATGAAGTCAATACCAACTGTGAAATTCGTTTGAATCCTGCACCATAAGTTATAAGTCGAAGCCAAGAAAATAGTGGTACCACATAAATGGGATTATCTCAATAACCAATCTCTATTCCTATCAAACCTTCATAACCTGTAGCATTTGAGTTTGATAGTTGTCATTAATATTTGGCTTTGATAACATTTTTTTTGAGGAGAGCAAGTGACTTGTATACTAGGTTTGTGTATGCCACCATTGGTAAGGAGCTGCAACCGAATACATTTTTTAGGAAATTATTTAAATAGATGAAAAATATATTTAATTGAAAAAAAAAACTTCTACACATAAATGTCGACACTGATTAATCAAATTCCAAAAATGTAGATGTCACACTAACTTTGCTTAATAAAGTTCTTTTTTTTTAGGAAAAGTAAATCAATGGCAGAAAAGCAACCAAATTTTGTCAAGGTATATGCTGAGAAGATCCTTTCTCCACTTTCTTTTTCACCTACAAAAGCCACTACTAAAACCAAACATGTTTCCCTCACTTGAGCACCACTATTATTCTCTTCTTTTTGCTCTCATCAGCAACATTTGTACTTAAATATGCAGTAACACCTTTCTTTGTTTCTTTCTTAATTCCAGCCACAAATCACAACATGAGTCTCAACCTCAGATCTCAACATCCTCAGCATTTGCATCAAAGGTGGAAGCAAAAGAAGCAAAATTGAAGGCAAAATAGTGCTTCAAGTTAGACCTAGCTAGCTACAAGCTAGGTCATGGTTGAAAGAAACCCTCAAGATCTTAACCTATATGGAAGGGCAACCGATGATCCTTTGGCAATTTATGTATTCTATATAAAGATCTCATCTCATATATATGCAATAAGCTATCACTTTTGTGTAAGCAATTTTAGCAATTAGTGCACTTTGTTATTTTGTAGGTATATGTATATATCATTTTTTTCTTTGAAAGAATATGTATATATACCATATATATGTGCCGTTGATTGCTTTATATATGTTGAAATTTTCATCGATCAATGAAATGTTTCTACTTCTAATAAACATGTTTTTTTGCTAGATCTTTTTTGTTGTGGTTATTTATGATGAAATATTCTTGCAAAATTGAGCTCTGATTTGCAGCTCATATAATATTTTCTAAATTTTTATATAGGGATTTGATCAATTTACACCATGATGTTAAACTTAATATATGATATCTCTGATAATTTTTACCGTATATCCATCAATGGACAATAGATCATGTATATAAAATTTGACTAATCTGAAATAATTTGATATGTTTAGATACATCAAACTTAACATATGAACTTTTATCAAATGAGTCAATTTTGATGTATCACCGACGGATACAATAACTGTAGACTTTACTTACCACACGATCGAACTTCATATTACCAATGTTCACTTTCTCTGGAAATCGATGGGTTAACATAAAAATAATATTATGGCAAAAAATTGTTCCACCAAGAATCAATCTCATTTTTTCGAACGATTCGTCATCTGATGAAATTGATTAACACCCGAGTCAATCACTTGGTTAAAGTTTCATCATATTATGTCAAAAATAATTTCTTAAATACGGAAAATGATAGTAATTAATTTAGCAGGGAAAATATTCCCTCTAAAAAATAAAAAATAACAGGGAAAAGAGAGTAGTTTGATAGCGGTAGAAATCAAACTAATGGAGAAATGATTTTCAAACATCAAAACCCACCAGACACTGTATTGCATACTGTCGGCATACAATTTGTGATTTTCTAATAATTCTCTACTATGGATGCATGTATAAGTTATCATTCCTCTATACAGCGTCCAAAATTAATTTATGTAAGACAACACATTTAAAGACAACATAATTTAAATTACTCTAATTAAGATTGTATAAAACTCAAGTTGTATTTCCGTGAGTTAAGCCCCAAACAACTTGGGCCCTAAGTCACTTTAGAGCGTTCTAGGTGCTTCTAGAAGCCTGTTGAGGCGACGCCTTTAGGGGGACGCACCTAGGGCTTCACCTTCTGGAGGGCATTTGTGCCCTTAAGAATAGATTGACGGTCCACAACCCCCAAGCACGAGTCTTGGGACAAGGCGAAGTGATGAATCTTATAAGGTCAATGGTCCACAACGCCCAACCACGAGTCTTGGGACAAGGCGAAGTGGTTTTAATGCTTTAGGGCGGAGACTCTTTCGTATTTTCACTAGCGAGTTCATTTCTTTCAAGATTGTTCAGGATGGCGAGCTCGTAGATGAGCCCTTAAGCCATTTGTCTGGCTTTTTGCAGTTTTATGAAGTAATTTTGGTGTAACTTTAATTTTATTTTGATGTAACTTAAGTGACCCTTTTTAGGAAAGACCACGCTATGAGAATTTTCTTGTACGAGCCTTTTTAAGGAAGACCTCGATGTGAGGATTTTCTTCTACAACTCTTTTTAGGGAAGGCCTCTATATGAGGTTTTTTTTTATTCTATGACCCTTTTAAGGGAAAACCTCTATATGAGGTTTTTTTTTCTTCTACGACCCTTTTTAGGGAAGACCTCTGTATGAAGGTTTTCTTCATCTACGACCCTTTTTAGGAAAGACCTCTACATGAGGGGTTTTATTTTTCTTCTACGACACTTTTTTAGGGAAGACCTTTGTATGAGGTTTTTTTTTCTTCTACGACCCATTTGGGAGTTTTTTTTTTCTTCTATGACCTTTTTAGGGAAGACCTCTATATGAGGGTTTTTTTCTTCTACGATTCTTTTTAGGGAAGGCTTCTATATGAGGTTTTTTTTTATTCTACGACCCTTTTAAGGGAATACCTCTATATGAGGGTTTCTGCTTTTGTGACCCTTTTTAGGGAAGACCTCTATATGAGGTTTTTTTTCTTCTACGACCCTTTTTAGGGAAGACCTCTATATAGGTTTTTTTTTTCTTTTACGACCCTTTTTAGAGAAGACCTCTATATGAGGGTTTTTTTTCTCTACAAGAAGACCTCATTGTGAGTTTTTTCTGGCCTATTAGCTTTTTATCTTTAGGTTTTTAGCTTTTCTTCTTTAGCTTTTTAGCTTTTCTTCTTTTCTGTCTTCTTTTAGCGGAAGTCAAGTAGAGAGAATAGGAGAACAATACTCTTAAGAAAGTAGGGTGCTTCGTTAAAAACCTGCAAAACAACTTTCAAATGTAAAAAAAAAGTTGTGAATTGAAAAAATAGTGTGGGGGTCCCACATAAAATAGAACACACACACTACTAGTAAAATCAGTTTTAGTGAGGGTATAAATCCGCCACTAAACTACTATAATTCCGTCACAAACGAATTTAGTGGCGGGTTTAGTGACGACCAATAATCAGTTTCGAATTTTGGCCTCGCTAAATATTTGTGAGGGATTTTGGTTTCCGTTACTAATTGATACGGATAGAACCCGTCACTAATAATATAAACCCGTCACTAATAGAAGGAGAAATGTGCTTAAACTCAGACAATTCTATCACTGATTAGTGACAGATTGTTGTTCCATGTCTAATAGTGAGGACCATTCCATCCTTTTTCACCAATATTTCCGTCACTAATTAATGACAGATTGGTTTTCCCTTTCAAATTGTGAGGGTATATTCCATGACTAATTGTGAGAAACTGAATTCTCTCACAAACTACAACCTATGATTTAATGACAATTTTATTTTTGTCACAAATTAGTGAGGAAATTCAAACGGAAATTTGCATTATTGATTTAATGTTCAATTTCCTGTCGGATCACAATTCTCTAAAAACACAGAAATAATCGAAACAATCGTTCCATGCCAAATATCGGCCCTCTCATCAAAAGTTTCTCAACTAAGAAGTACATGTTTTTCATACAGAGTCGTTATTTGAATCTTGAGAGTTTCAAAGAATTGATTAGATTATAACCTTCCCATGGGATTTAAGAATGGTTGGTTATTCATACATTTTGCAATGGGTTTCTTTACTTAACTAAAGTGACAGTGAACAAATTCTCTGGAAGTGCCTTGATGAATAAAAGTGTAGAAGACGTCTTCCCTCCTTGAAGATATGGAGAAAAAACAATATCAATGGTGGTAAATCAAATGAGAATTTTGAGAAATCAACATTCAAGTTGGACTCCCTGTCCACTAAGAACATAGAATTAACACAACATGTTGTTCACTCTTTGGATACAAGGGCCAACAAGATGTTGTTTCCCTAAGTAGTGGAAAACAATTGGAGGAACCAAACGATAAGGAAGTGAAAAAAACATGAAAATAAGGAGTGTAAAAACTCAACTCAACCGAGGAAGAAGTTGAGAAAGTTGTTATGCATGACAAGTGATTGGATAAAAATCCCGCCTTGCTAGATATGAAAGAAAAAAGAATAAATATAGTATTTGATGACACCTCATCATATGAATTTTAGGTATGTTTTTGAGTCGTTTTAATAAGCTTTTGAAGACAGATTAATGGAGTTTTAGATGTGTTTATCGTAGTATGAGGGACATTTGTATTGTTTTAATTTGAATCGTTGTAATTATGTTTCTTACCTAACCAAATAAATTCATAGGTGTTTTGAGTCATTTTATAGATAAATAATGTAATTCGGCAAAACAATACATCTCATGGAAGTTGTGAAAGACAAGGAACGAGGATCAACGAATATATGTAAGGTTTTGAAGACATTTCAAGTTGGGAAAATTATGTCCCAAGTCCCAAGAACATGTCGAAGAAGGAAAACACTCGAAGAAAAGAGAGAAAAATACATGCAATTTTCACCCCTAGACACCAAGCCTTGTACCTCATGCATAGCTACGAGAGAAAATGCTCTCTTGTGTTTTTACTTTTTACCACGCGCTCCGTGTGTGCTGGGAAAATGCTCTCTTTGCACACATTTATATTCATCCAAAGCTTCACAGTTCATGACAAAGGCAAGCAATCAAATCATCAAAGAGGAGTCTCAAACCTCCTCCAATTTATTCTTAGAGCATGTTTTGTTTTTCTTATTTGGTTATGTATTTTGTTACCATAAGTAACAAACTAGCTTTTGATTAGGGTATAAGTCAATAGTTTGCATAATTTAATTTATGTCTGGTATGAAGCAATCTAATACATGGAGGGAGGAATATCTTCATCCCAAGAGATTAACCATCGTTTATACAATCTTTAGGACATAATTAGTAGCTACCTTGCATTAATCCAACAAAGATGTAGAGGGGATTCAAATAATCCTAATCGCTGCTAAAACATGAAATCAACTCAACCTATTTACTTTTCAACATAATCAAACAACTCTTGAAAATTGCACAAATTTATTGTTTTTCATTATAAGTTTAGTAAATTGCTAAGTTGAAAACGACAACCCTTGTAGAAATGACACACTTACTTCTATACTACTTGAACGGTTTTATGTACTTGCCAAATTTATCATCATTGATCTTTCAATGTTTTGTCCTTCAAGTGTAAAACATTATCAATGTAGCTTTACATCAAGATGGTGTGGATCTTTCAATATCACCAATGTGTGTTCCTATTCAAATTTGTATAAAGTCGTAATGAAGCTACCAACAGTTAATAATCTTTTTTTTGAATGGCAAATATATATATATATATAAAGGAGAGACCAGTGTACAAGAAACACCTACAGAGCCATCAATGGACAGTCCAAATAGAACCGCAGGAAGATCCCCAACCCAAAAGGAGTGCCAAGAAAGAGATCCTAAGGGGAGCACCAAATACAACACAAAAACAAAACCAAAAAGAGAAAATACACCAGAGAAAATGGAACCAAATGACCACCACAAAAAGCAACACCTACCCAAACAGAGAAAGAAGAGCAAAGGAACACCACGGAAGCTGGCCAGGAGGGGAGGAGGTAGAGAACCCCCACCCAACCCCCCCCACAAACCAAGGCACACGACCACCAGAACACCCTACCGATGCCAACACAGGATGGGCTGCACCTCCCACTCGTGATAAGTGCAAGAACTAGCAGGGCACTTAGCAATGAACCACTTCCAAGCTAAGAGTTTCGCTCTATCCACCACAAGCTCCTCACGAAGAACGATACTAGAAAAAATTAGATCATTCCGGGACGTCCAGATGGTCCAAACGACATCATGCCAAACAAGAAGCAAACTTAACCTAACTCTCTTCCCCCCACCTAAACCCGTAAAAGCCTGAAACTGCTGGGTAAGACCAAGGGGTGTCACAAACTCCCAACCCAACCACCTGATACCACACCAGAAGGACAGAGGGACACGAGATGAAAAGATGCACCGACGTCTCAAACGACGCATTACAGAAAACACACCCAAGCTCCCCCACCGGAAGAGGGACCCCAAGCCTGACAAGATTTACCCTTGGAAGGAATCCTGTCAAGAAGAAGTTGCCACGAGAAAGCAATGACCTTAGACGGAGCCAGCGACTTCCAAACTCTCGAAACAACCTGCAAGATAATCCCCTCAGGTGCACCGTATTCGGCGAATCTTTAACGAGATAAGAATAAGCTAACTTAACCGACTAACGACCATCAGGACTAAGACTCCAAGACCACATATCCTCCCTAACTGATTGGGAGTGCCTAAACGCAACGGTTAATAATCTAGAGTTGTGGCATTATGGAACTGAATATTTTGTTGTAAAGGAGAAAATATCTTTGAAGAAGAAGGCAAGTTCTATCTTTATTCCACTTGTGTCTTGAGAGAAAAGAAAGGTCAAACTAAAGACCCTAAACAAACAATGTATGCATGAGAGGCAACCCACAATATTTTCATGCTAATAAACTTTGTTTAGTAGATTTTAGAAGTCAAAATGAAGTTAGAAATCACAAGAAAGGTTGAAGAAAGAAATCCAATACACCACCACATAAAAATAACCTCCACCACTAATGGGGTATTACGGTTGTAATGCCCTCAAGTATGTCATAACCTTCTCATAAACCTCAAAATTCCACCTACAAGATTTTGAAATGCAAAAAACATAGTTAAAAATAGTAGCCACAAGATTTTGTCTGCATGACCCCACATACAACAGATATTTGAACCATTGTCTGCACATTAACTTCCAAGATAATAACACAGTGCACACAATGCACTCAATCCTTCTTTATAAAACCGCACAAATCCTTCACTATTTTTCATCACAGTTACACAAACATGACAAAATCAAAACCATTTTCCTTACTCTTTTTCTTTTCTTTAACTTTTTTTCTTCTTACTCTCTTCTCTTCATCCTTGGCTGCAAGAACAAAAACAGATTCTTTGTACTCCACATTCCTTCACTGTCTCACACAAAACTCAAAAGATCCATCAATCTCCAACATTGTTTTCTCCCAAACAAACCCTTCATTTTCCACTGTCCTTCAAAACTACATACGTAACGCACGTTTCAACACAACGTCAACACCAAAACCATTAATCATAGTCACTCCAAAACAACCATCACATGTCCAATCCACTGTTATATGTTCCAAACAAGTCAACATTCAAATCAAAATCAGAAGTGGTGGACATGATTACGAGGGTATTTCGTACATCTCAAACCAACTCTTTATCATCCTTGACATGTTTAATCTAAGAACAATCAATGTTGATATAAAAAATGAAGTTGCTTACATTCAAGCTGGTTCCACACTAGGTGAAGTTTACTACAGAATCTCTGAAAAGAGTAAAGTTCATGGATTTCCTGCTGGCGTGTGTCCAACTGTCGGTGTTGGTGGTCACGTCAGTGGTGGAGGGTATGGTGCAATGTTGAGAAAATATGGTTTATCTGTTGATAATATTATTGATGCTGAAATTGTTGATGTTAAAGGTAGGCTTTTGAATAGAAAATCAATGGGTGAAGATCTTTTTTGGGCTATACGAGGCGGTGGTGGTGCTAGTTTTGGTGTTGTTCTGTCTTATACTGTTAAATTAGTAACGGTTCCTGAAGCCGTTACTGTTTTCCGAATTGAGAAAACTTTGGAACAGAATGCTACTGATCTTGTTGTTCAATGGCAACAAGTTGCTCCAACTACTGATAATAGGATTTTCATGAGGCTTCTTTTGCAGCCTAAATCTTCTACGGTTGTCAAAGGTACAAAAACTATTAGAGCTTCTGTTGTTGCTTTGTTTCTAGGTCGCGCTGACGAGGTAGTCAAGATTTTAGGGAAGGAGTTTCCACGTTTAGGTTTGAACAAAAAAGATTGTATTGAATTGAGTTGGATTAATTCTGTTTTATGGTATAACGATGAATTGAGTCTTAAAAATGGCGAGAAACCGGAGAATCTTTTGGATAGGAATGTTAATTCGGCAGGTTTAGGTAAGAGAAAATCTGATTATGTTCAGAAAGCTATTTCAAAACGTGATTTGGAAGGGATATGGAAAAAGATGATTGAGTTAGGAAAAATTGGATTTGTTTTCAACCCTTATGGAGGAAAAATGGCTGAGATTTCGGCTGATGCAACACCGGTTCCTCACCGTGCCGGAAATTTGTTTAAAATTCAATATTCAGTGAATTGGAATGATCCATCACCTAATGCAACAGTGGGTTTTTTGAATCAAGCTAAGGTACTTCATAGTTACATGACACCTTTTGTGTCAAAGAATCCTAGAAGTGCTTATATAAATTATAGAGACCTTGACATTGGGATTAATAGTTTTGGTAAGAATGGTTATCAAGAAGGTAAAGTTTATGGTACTATGTACTTTAATAATAATTTTGATAGGTTGGTTAAGATTAAGACTGCGGTTGATCCTGGTAACTTTTTCAGGAATGAACAAAGTATTCCTATTCTTCCAAGAAAAGCTTAGATTAGAGAATCAATCGGTTGTAAAGCATATTTTGCTTACTTTATGGTGTTTAGTATTTTGATTCCTAAATAAATATGATTGGCCTTTTTTAGGTTCTGAATTTTTTTTTATTGATTTTATTTTATCAGTACTGCATTGAATTACAGAAAGTAGCAATGTTGTTGCTAGCATGTGTCAATGCCAAACAGTCACACTCTTGCTGATGAAGTTTGGTGCTAAGTAAGTATTTTAAAAAGGCATTTTAGCCTAATAATGCTTTTGAAATTTAATTTTGATTATGAAAATGCAACAGTATTTAATGGTTTATAAAAAACATATGACTTGTGTTAGGGGGCATCTGGAAAATTAGTTTTCCTATTAGTTGCACTAAATTAAAAAAAGAAAAATAGAATGAATCTTTCAAATTGTAATTTACAAAGGTTGAAATATCTAGGATCTGGATCCTCTCCTGCGCTACTCTTTCATGTAATCATCTCTTTTGCGTTATGGCTAGAAGTTGGATTAATCGAACAACTAAGACATAAATAGAGAAAAAAAAACAACAGAAACCAAATGAGAACCCAGACAAAGAGATCTAGAAAGCACTAGGAAGAAATCTCTCTACTCTCACCCATGACCGTTATCCATCTGACGACAGTGCACGACGCCAATGACATGGAATTCAAATTGGGGAGTATCGATCGTGTCACGGTGGCGATGCCACTATGCAAAACTTTTATTTCTCTTCTCTGTTTCATCACAACTATTGCTTCTTTAGCTACACGGATAAATTGCTCCACCTTTGAATAATAAGTTGCTACTTTGGAAAAAAAAATGGATCATATACATAGCCTTGAGCAAATCATGTTATGGTAACTTCATTTTATAAAATTCTCATCTTTGGTATAAATTTATAAAAAAATATTCCTATATATTATTTGGTCCAGGGAATAAAATTTGCACATGAAATCTATCTTTTATATTCCCGTGTTTAGAACGTGAGAAACTTTATTCCCGTGAAAATAGATATTGCAATCTATCTTCTTTTTTTTAGGGATAAATATGTGTATTGTTTGAGACGTTAAATTAACTTTAGAATATATTGATTTTTCTACAATATTTTTTCCTTCCACCTAAGGCCAATTTTTGTAAATTTTTTAGGGAGTCAATTTTGTTAAGATGTCAAAGAGATAAATAAATAAATACCAGAGAAAAAAGCGACCAAGTTAAACACAAGGTGTGCCTAAGCTGGAAACAGTACAATGTATCAAAAGACAAAAAGCAAAACAAAAAAACAGCTGCATCCAAATTTTTGTATTACAAGGTGGAGTAACCTAGACAAACTAATGGTTTAGTCCACCAGGCATGAAAATCAAAAAAAGTATGAGGCTTATAAACCTTAAGCCACCACCATGAATGAAATTTCACCGTGTCAACAATTTCAGTGATAGCTGATTCTTTCTTTTGAAAGATCATGAAGTTGTGTTCCTTCCAAATAATCAAATTACTCGCCAACCAAATAATTTGAAGACAGGTGCGGATGTCCTTTCGAAAAAGATGGTTGCCACCAAACTGTGACGCATGCAATGCAATTTCAGATAGAAGCGCATTGGAAATCCCTAGCCACCTTAAGATGAATGACCAAACATCCTTGTAGAAATTACAGTTCAAGAATAAATGACTCACTAATTCCCCCATACCACAACCACCCGAACATAACATATATTTTGGATGAAGAACTCCACATCTAGCTATGTTATCTTTTGTTGGGAGCCTATTCTTCAGCAGTCTCCATGCGAAAAGTGATACTTTGAGAGGTACCGTATTGTTTCAAATGATGTCCGCGAAAGACGCATGAACTTGTTGATCATCATGTGTCAACAGATTATAAACTCCTTTAACATAATAACCTTGAGTTTGATCAAGTTTCCAATATTAAGTATCCGTAATTGATTCCTGCAAAACAATATTTTCTAACAAAGAACAATGATCCAATAATAACATGATTTTGTGGCAGACGATGGCGGTAAGTTCAAGTTGAAAAATATTTTATTTTATTTATTTCCTTTAAAAAAATAATTATTAACTTAGTTTTTACTTACAGCCATTGGTTGTAGATAAAAGTTGAAGGTAATCTTACCTTTACCGAAGAACATGTGAATTCTAGTGATGAACTATATCTTTTATTAAAAGTCAATTTTCATTAAAATATTGAAGAAGAAAAAAAGATAAAGGATAAATTATTTGAGAGGAATGAGACATACACTATTGTTGGAAGGACAATTAATTGTCTCACTAATGTTGAGAGAGAGAATTGTTAGGAGATTTCTCCTTAAGTGGGAGAGTGCACACCAAGTTATTAGATAGAAAAAAAGGAATAAGTGTGTGTGTGTGTCAGTGTCTGAGTATAGGCTTTAGCACATGTGATGTTGGTCTAAAATGGAATGAAATCACTACTTGCATAATAGTGCTACATGTGACTTGTGTGAATTTTTCTTTATGGACTAGGTCCACTTATTTTAATTCTTCCACACTGAAATGAGTTTTTCACATTGTTCTTCTGTTTATAGCTTTTTTCCCCTTTGATCATTATTATTGTTGGTATTAGTTACGCTTGACAGTTTTTCTGTTTAGGTAATTTCCCCGACAAATAGAAAATTTAACGAGCTCCGAATATTCTGCTGCATGAAAGGTTTCAAAGTGAATTCATGAAAGTAAATTCTTCTCGAATTGAATTATTTGATACTCATTTAACTATATTATCTTACGAAGTTTTGAGTATTGCAATTTGCAAATACTTGGACTGTCGATAGTAGAGAGGCAAACATTGTGGAGCAAAAGCCTAGAATGGGGCAAAAGGTATAGCTGAAGAGTGAAGACGACTGCACGAGAGGATCCAGATGCAAATATATGTAGTATGCATGCGTGATAGGTGGGGTCGTGGAGTTTGTGTGTCACCGCCAAACATCCTCTTTCTATTTTCTATTTTTGTCTTTAATTAAAAGTTTTTTCTAAATTGTGTTTGAAAACTCATGGGCAATTTACCCAAACCAATCAAAAGTTTCCATGTGTAATAATCACATTTATTATTTTATTTTGCAAAAATTTAACATGTATTTTATTATTTGCATATTCACCCCATTTTAAATTAATGATGTTTTACAATTTAAACCATCACATTAATTAAATTTTCCCTCCAATCCAATCACTCTCCAAACCTTTTTTTTTTTCTTCATCAAAATTGGGTTCATTTTATATTCTCATATTCATCTTCTTCAACCATTCAAACATGGGTTCATGCACATTTGAAATCGCAATCCAGGGAATTTAATGTCAATGATCATGCATTCATTCCAATTTAGTTAAACCTGGTTTAAGAATGGCTTTGCAAAAATCATTAAAAACTAAAAATATTATCAACCCAGGGTGCTCCCCCTTACACGAATTATATTGCCAAACCACTTGACCAATAGATCTTTTGTGAAATAATTTGGAATGTAAACATATCTTATTAGTAAGCAATTTTTATTTTTTTTTTCAGTTCTTATAACCTAGCTTTAGTAAAAAAAATTATTTTATATGTGTATATTTAAGAAATAGTAAATCTTTCTTAAAAAAAAATTATGAATTCATACATTTGATTTTTTTATATTTTAAATATCATTCTTTTATATAAATTCATACTTTTATCTAGATTCGATGAACTACAATAATATTTCATTTGTGATCAACCGAATTGTGATTTATTTTAGATACTATCTTTCGTTTGGATCAAATAAATTGTTTAAAGGTATTAAATGAAAATTTTCAGAATAAATGTAATGTTTCCATTAAATATTTTTACATTTTTTATGTAAAAAATATGTTAAATATTTGCATTGCGCTCCTTAAGGATTTTATTTCCTTTTATATATATATATATATATATTGATACAAATTTTTATGTATCAAGTTAATATGACAATTTTGAAAGCCAATAACTATTTTTAAAATGTCCTTTACTTTTGTGTACGGTGAATCATTTTTGGTTTAATATTAAATTTCATTTTGGCTTGTTAAAAAAAAACTATTTTTAAAAATCTATATTAATGCAATGTTTCTATTGAATATATTTTTTATTTTATTTGTAAAATATCGTTAAATAATTGCACCACACTCGTCGCGAAATTTAAGTGTTTATATTTATGGAAGCAAATTTTTATGTACCGATATGAGAAAGTCGATATTATAAAATTTTCAAAACTCGTGATTATTTTTTCGTTGAGTTACAAGCGTACTTAAAAAAAAACTTGAATAGAATTCAACGTTTTTTTTTTTTGCTAAGCAGAGAGTAATGATAGACATCTGGAGGAAACACCTACATCCCAACTAGGTTGGAACCCTCGAAAACCTCCATCCTATGCCGCCAAACTCTAAAAATTTATTAACAATAGAAAAAATATATACAAGAGAGAGAGGGGGGGACTTGGCCAAAACCCTCAGAGAAAAAACAAAGGAAAAAGGCGTGAACAATCTACCAAAGACTACGGAAATCTGTAGTTACGCAAGTCAATCCTATCACGAAAGAAATCCATATGCAACTCCGTCGAAAGGGTGTCTAACCAAACTGAACCCTGAACTGCATGACCCATGTTCGCCAATCTATAAGCACAATAATTACCTTCACGGAAAATATGTGAGGAAATTACTTGAACCCCAAGGTTGCGAGGGTGAAATTAAAATTATAAGTACAAATATTTGTGAAATTAAAATTGTAACAAACCCAAAAAATCATGTTTATCTTTTTTCCACGACAATAGTAATTTAACAAATATATACAAATCTTTATCTTTTTTAATACCACCAAGAATGTAACATTAATATAGAAAAATTTGTTTAAAGGTATAATTGGAATTATAAAAAATTCAGTCCAAAATATCTATTCCCTTCATATATAGTATATATAGTATTATTCCTATTGTAGTGGAATATTTCTAATGGATAAAATAGTAAATAAAATACTTTAAATGAATGGTAAAATCAATATTATCAATAGCATAGTATATAGTATATGTATAAAGTATGGTTTTTTATGCCACATGTCGCTTTCACGTTTATTCTTAATATTTTTTCTATTTTCTGAAACTAATATCTTATTCGGCATAAATATCTCAACAAACTTCAGTTGTTTCTTTGATCTTATCAATAAAATATTTTATTCTTTCAAAAAAATATTTTATTTAAGTTTTTAATTTATTTTCAAAATTTATGTAGCATAAGTTTCTCAACAAACTACTCATTATATTTAAAAATATTCTAATCATCAATAGTATCACTTTTTTTAGGGACCAATAGTATAACTTAATATTCGATCTCTTATTCGAATAAAATCAATAGTATATCTATTAAATAAGCTAAATTATTTTTTGAAAAAATAAGTCTATTATGATAAACAAACCCAAAATGGATTTTGTTTTTTTATTTTATTTTTAAAATCTCTTGAAAATCTCTAGATTTTTTGGTTTATCTTAGGGCCCGTTTGTTTTAGATTTAAAAAAAATAGATTTTTCGTTCACTAAAAGAGAAAATAGATTTTTCTTTGTTCTTGTGAGCTTATCTCAGTTGGTAAGGACAATGCATAGTATATGCAAGGTCTGGGTTTCAAACCCCGACCACCACCAAAAAGGAAAATAGATTTTTCTTTGTATTTTTAAAAATGGATTTTTTTAAAAACAATTTACTTAAAAATAGTAGTTATTTCAAATTCATTTGGTATAAGTTAAAAAAGATATTTTAACATTCACTAACTCAAATATTTATAACTACCTATATTCTAATTAGAGAAAAGCGCGTGTGTGTGATTAGTAAAACATATATAAAGGAGAATGGGCCGGGTCAGACCAAAATAGTTATTATAGATATATAGCAAAAAGTGTATTGAGTGCGGCAGTGTAGAGTATTATCAAATCCGCAAAGTCTCGGTTTAATTCTGAACCATCTGATTCTTCCCCTTCCCAGAACATGTATACTGTTTCTCATTCTCAACTCGTTAAGTGCTCCTCTTCTACCGAAACCAAGGATGTGCCTTTTTATTTACTAATTCCGTCTTGTCTTTTAAGGAGTAATGGCTAAAATCACTGCCAATAGCATCTGAAATTCAATTCAACTTTAGACTACGGTAAATTCACATGACAGTTCATATTCATATAATTTTACTGATCAGGAAAATCACGCGGCTTTGGCTTAATCAGATTCCGTTTTTTATATGTAGTTTGCACAGTTCAGATTCTGTTTTGCCCAGAAATTTTTTGTTTTGCACTGTTCAGTGCGTGGATCATAGACGGTGGAGACAAACAGGATGGCGACGGCAGAAAGCAGTTGGTGGATGTCAAGAACCGGATTGTTGTTTGGGTCGTGATTTGAGCTCATTCTATTCTTTTTTCTTTTTTTTTTTGGTTTGGTTTAACCTGGAAAGCATAAGATTTTCCTATGACGGGAAGGAAGTTATACCCACCCACACTCTTACGTCACCTTTCCCCAACATTTGACACTTCTTTGGAAAAAACCTTCGTCGTTCACCCCACCTTTATTGGAAGAAAAAAAAAAGTTGGTCTGGAATCCAACACAGGAAGCTAAACTCTAAACTTTCCTGTGTTTTCTTAATCTTTTCTTGGGTTTCATGTTATCTATAGATATAGTATATCCCGCCTTTGTCGTTTTTCGACAAACTCAATCAAGCAAAATCCTGCACTCCCTAGGTGTTTACTTCATTATCATGAAGCTTGGAAACACCGGTAGGTTTCACTTCAATGGAAGATTTGGAAGATTTGACATCAACAGAAGCTTTAATGGAAAGTTTGACATTACAAAAGCTTAAATGATGGCTTGTTTCGGCTCAACACCATCATTCACCGCATTTTCAACCATCATTGTGAAGAACAGCTAAAAAGTGGCAGAAAAATATTATAAATAACTTATGTTACATAAGGCTAAGGAAAAAAAAAGAAAAAAAAAAAGGGCGCCAAAATTCTAACTTGGCCCCACGCAAGTTAAGTCACATTGACACCTCAGATGTCTAGGCATTCAAAATGAGGAATTACACAGAAAACCAGCAAAATGTAAACATGTTAGGTGATGCATTTCTTGTTTGTTGACGTATGATGAGCGTAAAAACTTGCTTTCTAACATTTCCCAATGATTTTGAGTTTGGTTACCACTAGGCCATTGCAGCAGTTACGAAGAAGTTGAACGTTGTTGATATATTAACCGTTCAGAACTGCCAATACAGAAATTTTGAATTGTTGTATCTCTTCACCAAGTGACATATATTTCTATATAAGTAGAGGCACTTGGGGGACATTAAGAATACAAATTATGCAACAATTATAAGCCTTTTCTCTCCCATTTACATCACTCTAAATCATCCTTAATTTCTTTAATGCATGATTGAAGTGTAGGAAACATATTTTTGTAAACTATTATCAAAAGATATGCTTGTTGTGTTTATGCAAACCACATTAAGGTATTCAAAGTATCATGAAGAGAATTCGTTGTACATCTCATTTGCATCCAATATCTAAAAGTTGGTGGGGGCGAATTGACTCTAAAGGTTAGTGTAATCACAATTCACACGCTTTGAATTTCTCTAAGTGCAATCAACATCAATATCTTTTATGTTCAAAGTGTAGCAGCATCTCCCCAACAAAAGTTCTAACATCATCTCTATGCATATGATATCTCATGGATGAGAAATACTAGAAACACTATTTCTAACACTCAATCTCCCATCATGGTGAAAACCATATGAATCTCACCATTTTATATAGGATCAATTTCCAAAATGTGGTATCTATATGGATTCCATCCAATAAAAGAGTAGATGTTAAAGTTGTGTTAAAAAAAGAGTGTCCATAACACTCATCTTTCGTGGATAAACGAGAATAAAAAGGTAAGGATAAATCATCGGTGTGCTAGTCTTTTCAGTTTTTGTAAACAAGAGACCGACTGTTGTACTTTTTTCCCGATGTTTTGTCATGCATTTGTTTCATATATATATCACCTTCATCAATCTCAAGCCTCACAAGCTTCATCAATCACAAAACCACACAAACTTAACTCACAACCTTCATCGATCTCAAGCCTCACAAGCTTCATCAATTCATAACTTATAAAGGACGAGTGTAACAATCATAACTTTTATTACATGTATATCTGAAGGATTGATGTCTGATTCCTCAAACTTCTCAACAATGGGAACAACACAGTCGAGATGATGCAGCAGCTTGAGAGACGAATGAACTTGGTCATGCTAAGGATAGTCTTGAGAGTGTCGAATATAATACCATAGATCTTGCCAAAAATTAGTTCAAATGTATACGAACAAGGAACAATACACATTACACACATAATTTTTTGGTATAATATAATGATTTCTTGATATGAGCATCTATGTTTTCATTAGTCAAATCCTGCATTTTATGAATGTATGTTAAACCCGCATATGTATACCTCTGTTACATTTGCATTTTTTGGTGTTTCCTGTGCTCAATATTCCCAATTTGTATAGCATACTAAGGATGTCTTTTTAATTAAATCTGGGTTAAGGAAAAAAATATAACATGCAAGACAACAAAAAATTATTTTGTTAACTTTTGTTGGAATAACATGTAGTTTCAAATGCACAGCTCACCATGCGTATAAAGTACCCAACAGGAAGACAGACAAATGTCCGGAAAAGATACACCCAATAAGCTGCAACATAGATAAATCCTTGGAGGAAGCAAAACACAATCCTTACATTTGCAAGGATGTGTGTTTTTAAGACATTTATCTCTATGCATATGATATTCCATGGATAATAAACTCCTCAAAAAAAAAAAAAAAAGGGTAAGGATAAATAAAAATATTGTTCCTGGTACTTCTGAAGAAGAATTCACTTACTTATTTGAACACCACTTTCATAGAACAAAAAAGACATAAATTACACAATAATTAAGATCTCGTAAGGATTAAAAAGTACTAGATTTACAATTAATCCGACCACGTAAGAATGATAAATCCTTGGAGGATGCAAATCACAATCCTTACGTGTTTTTAAGACATTTATCTCTATGCATATGATATTCCTTGGATAATAAACTCCTCAAAAAAAAAAGGGTAAGGATAAATAAAAATATTGTTCCTAGTCCTTTTGAAAAAGAATTCACTTACTTATTTGAACACCACTTTCATAGAACGCATAAATTACACAATAATTAAGATCTCATGAAGATTAAAAAGTACTAGATTTACAATTAATCCGACTACGTAAGAATCAAAGTGATTCATTAGCATGAACCTCAAAGAAAATCAAGCAGTTCAGATGTGTAATTGCCCATGCACATATTAACAAAATTTTAGTAATGTGATCACACACTAAATATGAACTTCCCTTACAACTTACTCGATCCATTTTTAAATATCAGAAACACAGCAACTTAAGATACCCAATTCAACAGATAGAAGTTTTAAGCAATGCCCAGCAACAATGTAAGTTATACATAAATTCAATGAGTACAAACAAACCAACCATAAATTGACAGTAACCTTCACTAAACAAAGATTGAGCACCTCTTACTCATAGTTACTTCAAATAAAAAATTGAGCATCTTTAACTAGAAGACCCTTTAACATCAGCCTTCATGCTTGTGGTGCACCCCAAAATCCTCTCTCTTTTAAATTTTTCTATGCGATCAAATTCTGACTCTGAATCATCAGCCATCATGCTTGTGTTGGCACCCCAAAATCTTACATTCAACCTCCTACACTCGGGTGATGATTCATTGAAGTATTTGCTGCACCATTGTATCATATCTGCCTTCTTAATCTTTTTGACTTCTTCAGCTTTCTTTGTACCTATGTCAAATTTGGCCCTGAAAAACGATAACATATAAACAAACCTTCATCAACAGTAACCAACAATTTTAGTTAAAGCCTAGCTTAAAAAAATAAAGAAAAACACATTTGATCTGTAATTGTTGTCCACAGTCTGTGGCTTTCACCTTTAAGCGATGAAGCTTTAGTCGGCACTTTCATCAATCAAACTCTCTATGTTCCCTTTTATTTTATGCCATGGAAAATGAATACATCAAGTAGAATTATCAATTGTACATTTTATAATCATAAAATACTAATTGACCAATCAATTGGATAAAGAAAAAAGTACAACATACCGGGTAAAAACTTATTATATAAGTGATTTTCTTCAGAAGTATGGCACCTGAGTCGTTCAAGAATATTTACCGAATCATCTTTCTCCAGTTGAAATTCTGTATTCAGGGCAAACACTTAGATAAACAAACCATTTTTTCCCTTTAAAAATGGAAATATTTTCACATAATTAAAATGAAATATACCTTCATCCACAGCTTGTATTTCCCGCTTTAAGGTACTCTCACTTAGAAGAGGGGAAACGAAACATTGTGAAAACCTTAAACGAGAAATCAATAAACATGTTAAGCAAAAATCTAGCACATCAAGACGGATACGAATACCCAAAGTTCTTTAGTCTTAACTAGTACAACATGATAACATTGAATCCTAAACATTTACTACAGCTAGATTCAATGCAAACTGTAACCAACGAAAAAATATCCATAATTAAAATATTAAATAATGCTAATCCTCATTTCCAGTAAACATCACATCTCGCCAAACACATTATGATTATTAAAATAATTTCTTAGTATTGGACCTATATTAATAAAGAGTTCAAAAGCTGCCTTTGCCCAGCTAGATTTCGATATTTCACAAAGTATAAGTTTACCTTTCTAAGGCACCGTTCAAATACTCCCCATTCACTTCAAAAGAGTAGCAAGCAGAATCAGCGTTTGTAGCTTCCTCGCAATTGCTACCATGCTCATCAATGTATCCCTTATACTAAGAAGATTTAAACAAATTAAATGTGAAGCCACGTGATGATATTGGAACAAAGAAAATTATCTCAATTAATTACGAGTTTCCCTGAACATACCTCTTCTTCCTTTTGAAATTTTCCACTCCCCATTGTAAGCATATGTTCTGCAGTTCAATGACATAGTATTAGTTATCCCATAATAAAATTTAAAATAAAAAAGTTTAGTTAACTGTGATATATTCAAACCTAACGTATGCGCAATTCCTTGCACTTCCTTCGGGGAATGAAGATTTCCCACAGCTACGGTCATCGCTCCAGCAGACTGTAAAAAACAAAACACAAGAACATATCATATACGAAATAAATATAACACAAGATCTCTCATATACATGGTCGATATATTCTTTCTGGGTGTTGGACTTTCCATATTTTTTAGGTATAGACTTACCAAATGGTTTTATATATCTCCAAGTTCAAAAGAGTAAAAGGCTCCATGCTAAACTTATTGAAATAAGCCTTTTAAAACAACTCCTTATGTGTCTAAGTTGTTACTAAAAGTGTACCTGTATCAGAACTAAACCAGTTTGCTCTCTGATATAAACATTTTTTCTTTAAATTTCAACTGGAATTGACAAAGATGCAAGCTTTTACCTTATTTTACATGTTAATTGATTTTGTTTCTTATGCGACAAAATTGAACAATTATTCCTATTGAAAAGGCAGAACAGTGTGTTGGATTGTTAGATTAATAAAAGAGATTGATGCATTAAGTGACACTAATAGTTTACTAATTAAATAATTTTCTACCAATATGAGAAACTAGAATTACAAAACTCAGTCAATGACTTAACTTAGCTTATTAAAACAAACAAAAACCCCAAAATCATCTCCATCGTCAATAAATTCCAAGATCCAGAACAGAACACATACATATACATACATACATACATACATACATACATACATACATACATACATACATTTTATAATAATAAAAAAAGAAATAAAAAATCACACCATTCTCTTTCGTCTTCCTTGTCTTTTAGATTCTGCCTCTCCTTCAGCGGTAGGAACGAGCGGGTCATGCACAAGAAGTGCTACCAAACCATTAGCGAGTTGTATGGCTCGATAATCACGACTGTCATTTCGTGATTTACGAACCTTTGATAGAATCCGAGTCTTGTTCTTGGCTAAAATCCTCTGTAAAAAGAAACAAGAAAAAGAGAGTGTTTGATTAGAATCAAACTTTTTAACTAAGATGAAGAAGACGATGAAAATACCTTTTTTCTCATCTTCTCTTCTGCAAATAGACAAAGAAGGCGCTGATTATGATGATGATGATGACGACGATGAAACATTGCTTTAAAGAAGAATGAAACGTGAGAGAGAGAGTGTGTAGTGAAAGAAAAAAAAAGAAAATGGAAAGAAATGTGAGAGAGTGTTGGTGTTGTTGAGTTGAGAGTGTTGGAAAGAAATGAAAAGTTTGTTGTTGTTGTGATTTGTGAGGGGAGAGAATGTGAGGGAGAGATGGCGTAGGTGTGAGTGTGTGTGAGTGTGAGTGTGAGTGTGTGTGAGAGGGATGATCATAGAATAAAAAAGAAATTTTGAATCAACTCAGGGAGAATGTGTTCTTTCCTGACACCTTCAGGCGGTTAAAATTGAACTAATTATTATTAAACCGTTCTCCACAAGTCTCTTGACGATAAATAAACTAGCTAGTTATATTTATTGCACTCTCAATTATAAATATTTTTTTACTTCTAGATTTATTCAATAAATAATATATAATTAAGATTATATACATTTTTTATTGATTAAATTTAAAAAAGAAAAAATTGTTTATAATTAAGATTAGAGAGTAATTCAAACAAATTTAATTTAATAAAAAGTATGTCTTTTGTTTTGGTTAAAATACACTTAAGCGAGTTAGACAAACTTATTAGAGTCAAAGGAGAAGGTGTTTCATCATCCCTAAAAAAATTCTCACATTAAGACGAGAGTTAAACTTGCATTTTACGATTGAGTCAACTTTTGTTAAATAAATATATTTATTATTTAGTGAATCTACTCGAACTAGAATGAGTTAGATCAAGTTCAAATGAATTGTGATTGAACCACAATTTATTTATTTTAAAAAATAAAGAATATTTTTTCTATTAAAATGTTACTAATGATAATTTTACAATCTCGTCTTCGAAGATAGTGTAGGCTTTATTTCAAATAATTTTACAATTTTTTTTTTCAACCGATACATATACATATATTTAAATAATTATATTATTTTATTTATTAGTAATCTCGTTCATATATGGTTCAATCAAATAAAGCCTAAAGTCCAAATAAATATACTTAGATAACATATGTGAAGAGATGAGAAAAAGAGAGAATGACCAAGTCAACGGAAGTCAACGGAAAGTAACAACAAAAACCTGACTAATAGAATTCTTTTGGGGAGCGCGTGATTGAGAATAGTGAATTTGCGCGAGTGAGAGTGTAAACTGTAAAGTGGGTATCAGACAAAAAGTGTGAATGGAAATCGAAATTGGCAGGATATCCTAACAACTCGGAAAAAGATTTGTTTTCCAAAGGCGAAGCCAAATTTGGCAGTTACCGGTAACATATTACTGAATTTTTATTTATTTTTTATCAAATAGTTAGAATTCACCTAATAAAGTGAATAAGTGGGGTATTTGAAGTTCGAACTCTGATCCCTGCATATAACAATGCATTGTCCCTGTCAAGCTATACGCACGGGGACATATATTACTGAATTTTATTCAATTTATCTATGAAGATTTATAGTATCTTCTCTTGTAATAAATTAATTATGATAAAAGTACGTAATTTATAAAAATTAGCTTAACAAAATAAGTGAAATGTAAAATGTATAGACCATATACATCTTTTAATAAACTAATCTAAAATGTTGATTTTTGTTTATAACAATGACTGGATAGAGCATATATTAAAATGGTTGGAGACTAATTTTGTTTTCATATAAAACTGTTATGGACTAATTTCAATATTACTTTTGTAAAAGATTAAATTGGACTGCGAGAAAATTGAAAATTATCAAATTGAATTTTTACTATGAGTTTAAATATAAATCTTTTCTCCTACAAAAAGGTTATTATATATGTCGCTTTATTCCTTTTAACAAAATAAAAAACAATATGTAACATTTACATCAACTTTTAATTAAAATCAAAATATAATAGCATAAAACAAAGCTAAAAAACTAGAGAAATAAGAAGCGATTTTTTGGTACAATATTCCTATTCTTCCAATTTTTAATTTGAATAAGATAAATAAATTGTTTAAAATTACTAACTACTAAGTTATCATATTCAATGTAGTTAATGAGCTCAACATAAAGACAAATTGTTCAAGAAAAATTGAGTTTAAATTTTAGACGGAGCAATTTTTTTTGAAATTTTTCTTACCTTCCCACCAAACTCTTTAATTATCATGGAAGTGCTAAATAAAAATACCAAAAATAAACTAAAGAATTTTTTTTTCCTTTACACTTTCCTTTTTCTTTTCTTAATTATATAACTAAAACAAAATTGAAAACGTATTTCCCTGCGCCCACCTCACTTACGGTTATCCTCAAGTAATCTCAACTCAAGCAAAATCAGACTACGGTTAAAGAAAGTGTAACCCATATATTGGATTGGATACCTAGTTTTTCAAGTAGTAGTTTATGGGTCTTGTCAACGACTCTTTAAGCATCTCAAATTTAATAATTATTATTTTAAAAAGTCAACTATTACAATTTCCAATGCATTTAATACGCAATTTTTCATTAAAAACTTGCCAATTAAAATACTTAAAAAATGTCTCAGAACATTCGTTAACATTTCTCGTAGTTTATAATAGGCTTCATTCAACAAAAACTAGAATTGAGGTTTAAACCAAGGACAAAATGTATAGCAAGTCAGCACAAAAATAATTAAATATATGTACCTACAAGTATTAAAACAACAAAAATAATCAAGATTAGTTCGACCAAGTTCTGAAGAAATTGTATATAAAATAGGAACCTCAAAAAAAAAATATTCAGATTTAAAAGCTCGTATTTTTTAGAAGAAAAATATTAACTAGTGTTCCGGGGCACTGGTTAATAACTTTAAGTGGTAACTTTTTATAAAAGTTTGTGTAATCAGTACATTGGAAATTGAAATTTTTAACAAAACCCTTTTTAGAATGAGAAATATGCTCTAGTCACCTTCGACTAATACAATGAAATGTTTTAACACACACTTAAAATATCACAATTAGTATTGTCTGAATTGAACCAAACGCAAAGGTTTAACCGGTTGAATTGAGAATCGGTCGATTGATTCAACCATACCCATGGTTGATCTTGTACTTGTCAGAACTATCTCAAATTTGGTTGAATCGGTCAAATAAAATTAAATTGTGGTTGATTCAATTGTTTTTTTCTTTCAGTATAAGTATAGAAAATAATTTGTATTTTGAAAAAAGAAAAAATAAATTGAACGAATTGTGGTTCAACCCAATTCGATTCGGTCTTTAAGAGCTGACTGTTTTTTATCACGTGTTTAGACCAAAATTTGGCATACTCCTATTACTAGAACCAATGCCTATCTCTACAGAATATATACTAAGATATTGTATTTTGAAATAGTAGCATCCAACGTGTCTTATTTTGAAGAGAAAAAAAAATATTGTTGCTAAATACAAGCCCTTATTATTACGTGCATTTATTTATTTTTTCTCAAACATAACTTAATTAATACCAATAACTTATATTAAAATATAAAAAGTCAAATTAAATACATATAATCAAAGACATTAACTACCCTATCAACTTTTTATAATATTTGTGAATTTGATCAAAATAACTTATGATAAGGAATGAATGGAGTACAACAATTAACACTATTTGATTTGATTTTCATCTAGTTCCCAGACAATATTTTTACCTCTTCCACTAGATTTTTCACCCTCCCTTCTCTATTGTAAAATGTTTTGTCATTTCTAACCTTCTAAATTATCCAAATGCTGGCAAACCAAACCATTTTTACTTGATTATCGAAGACTCTTCTGCCCCTATATAAGATCTTCTAAATTGTTCAAAGTGAGCAACCCTCACGGTGCAAAACTGACCCTACTCCAATTCAATCACATAACATGTACTCTAGAAATTGGACGCTTAAAAAAGTAGAAGTTCGTCGATTCTTCTTCAACACACCCCACCACATAATGACTTTATTTTTGATTAATAACTCCTTTTTTTGCAAAGATTATCCTTTGCACAATTTTGTATTGTAATAATCTCCAAACATGTATCACAACTTTTTGACGGAATGTCTTTACGCGATGCTTTTGTAATTTATTTGTCTGCATGTATATTAGAGATTCCCACTACTACTAGAAGTACCTTACAGTTATCTCAAGCAATCTCACTCAACTCAAACAAGCGCAACCCAGACGACACCTAGGGTCTGTTTGGATTGAGCTTATTTTAAGCTTATGAAAAAGAGTTTATGCAAATAAATAAGCTTTAATGCTAATTCATAAGATCTTACTAACGAAAATTGTATATTCATAAGTTGTTTTTTCATAAACTACTTTAACAAATTTATAAATAATACATCAATGCTTCTTTATATGCATAAGCTCTAAAATTAGCTAATCCAAATGGCCCTCTAGTTTTTCAAGCAATGGCTTATGATATGTCCCATTCATCAAAACCTTAGAATTAAGGGTCAAATTGATATTTAAGCAAAGGACAAAATGTATAGTAGGTCGGTATAGGAAGAGGTGGTCATTAAACCCGAATATAAACGCTGACTCAGAAGAGTTGCCTGTGGTAAGATATGTGTATCCTAGCGAATCTCATACATACATATACATATATATATATATATATATTAGGTTGATGAAATTTAATCCCAACATACTCTTTTTTTTAAAGGAAATCCCAACATACTTATCATTCTTCTAAACTCCATTTCATTTACCTTGCTATAATTTTACTAGCTTATTCAAACAAACAATTTACAAACCCAACAATTAGAACAATATCGATTGTTGGAAGGCTTAGAAATATCGCACTAGTTTCTATAAAAACGATACAAAATATACATACTTTTGATACTACATCTAGGGACGGATATGTGTGAGGTTGGGTGTGGCAATAGCCACACCAGCCAAGTCCATACTTTTTTTTTAATTTTTTTTATACAGAGCCGAATTATATAATATATATCTTATATTTCAAAACTTTACAAGACATTATGCTTTGGACTAGTGGTGTGGGGTCTATAATTTTGCCAATGGTCACCAATTCAATTCTTAACATTGGCATTTTTTTTAGATTTTTTTTATAAAGAATTGGCATCATTGGCATTTTTTTCATAATTTTTTTAAAGAATAATATAAACAACGTATATAAATTTACTTGTAAAAATAAAGTGTGGGAATCGAACTTAGAGGTGAACTCCAACCCCATTTACTTGATTATTTTCCTTTTTTTTTCAACATATATATATATATATATATATATATATATATATATATATTATTTTATTTTTAT